>Ga0310786_10007234_pt1 | contig 14518 bp, 6 predicted proteins | sample AusTroGonzalo_MG_FD_203881 | JGI IMG/M metagenome (GOLD analysis project Ga0310786, IMG submission 203881) | Bovine rumen microbial communities from tropical cattle in Woodstock, Queensland, Australia - Gonzalo_03 (v2) (version 2) | ecosystem: Host-associated > Mammals > Digestive system >... | reverse complement strand
AGCCACATCACAAATTATCTTGGCAAGATGCAGATAGTCCAGACGGCCATAGGTGATATTGGCTCCTGTTCCAGTCTTTGTCTGACCATCTTCCGTGTAAGAATATTGGGTCGTGCTGTCCCATCCCGAAGAGATCGTAATAGGATTCTTACGCAGAGCACGGAACAAATTGGGATAGAAGTTATCATCGTAGTGCATGGCATGGAAGTAGAGATACAACTGGAAATACATACGGGTAGTATTCCATATATCGCGCTGCACCCATGTTGTCCCCTTGGCCAAGGCATTAAAGTTGTCGGAGGGCAGGTAGCAACGTGATGTCTGAATCCCTTGCTCAAACGTATTGATGTTTGAGAAGAGGTTATTCGAACTCTCGGTGGTTCCACAAACCTTAATAGTTGCCTGATGGTTATGACCTATCTCATGACTGGGGCCCCAGATGGCTCCAGACTGCCGCATGGCATTATAGTTCAGGACTGTCGATAAGGTGCTTTCTGTGTACCATGTACCACGATTCGTGGAGTGCATATAGGAGCTGGCACCGGAATAGACGTTCCAGATGTTATTGAAATATCCGTCAAAGTCTTCTACACCCATATAACGGTCTTCATTTTCAGCGATAGTATTCCAGATTCGCGTGAGTCCTTCGACCTCGTTGGGCTCGTTCTTGAGCATGGGTTCGCGGTCAACCTGGAACACCAATTTCTCAGTCTTTAGGTTCACAAACGGAGCCGTCAGCATGTGCTTCTGCATCAGCTTCCAGTCGGCATTGGTCATACCGCGCGTAGCATCCCAGTAACCATTGAGCAAACCACCTTCGATGTGCACTTTGATGTCGTCGTAGCGGGAAAGTTTGCGATAAATAGATGATGAAGTAGCATCAGACTTTATGCGATAGAGGATGTAGAGCATACGCTGCTCAGGGAACTGGACGAGGTTGAGACCGGCACTCAGCGTCGTCAGTGAACCGGTAGCATGGTTTCCTGCCACGCCGTCGGTTGCTACGGACTCCAAGAAGAGTTCGGTGTGTGAGTCAATAGTTCCTTTGTTATTCTGACCATTCACATAGATGTAAATGATATCACCCTTGTTGGCCACAATACCTGTGGGGCCGGAAAGGCGACCAAAGGGATTGCTCATCTTAAAATGGTCACTGGCGATTTTCTCGTCATGGCTATACACTCTGTAGTCGGCCACGCGGAAGAAGCGTTCAAAGTCGCGGGTAATCTCGCCGTCAGTGAACTGTTGCCAGGTGTCGTTCTTTACCTTCTTCACCATGGCTTTCATGTCATCGGTGAGGGAGGCAAAACTTTCGTTAGCTTCAAGTTCCTCATCGCTCAGGGCTGCAATCTCCTCCTTGAGCGTCGTGCAAGCCTTATCCTCAAAGAGGGCATTGAGAGCCTTCTGCAGCGAACTCTTTTGCTTTACAATGGCATTGTATTCCTCAACAAGCTTGTCATATTCGTTCAGTTTTTCGCGTGCTGCATCTATAGCCTCCTGAGAAACTTCAGCTTCCTGGAACTGCCATACACTGGCATCTGCATTCGTGCTCCACAGTACGACTTTGTGGCTCTGGCTGCTTGAATCATGAAGACCTCGGCTCTCGCTAGGGGCTGCAATAGTCCACGTTACATCGTCGCTCGAGAGAAGTGTAATCTTGAAACGCAAGCTGCTCACCAACGAGGGGATTTGGTCAATCGAGGACTGAGGGGTCGTGTGGAAAGGAGTACTCGTGCTGGTCTGACTGACCATGTAGCGCTCGGTGAGCACATTCTGAAGGCGCCAGTTATCACCATCTTGAATTAGTGTCCAGTACTGAGCAATACAGCTGGCATCCACGGGCTGTGTGTTGACATCGCCACCTTGTGCCTCTGTATCCTCCATGGCACGGCCATAGGTAGAGATAATACGATAGTATTTGCCTTCGCTCAGTTCATCGGTAAAACCGGAAAGTTCCTTGAAGTGCTGACGCACCTCGTCCACCGTAACATCTGTCACCTCCTCGGCAATCCACATGGAACCCGTGTCATTGTTGCAGTTCCATTTGGTGATGGTCGTACCATTATTGCCCAGGTTCATGCAGGTGGAACCCGAAAAATCACTCTTCGAGGAGATATTCAGACAAGTAGCCTGATTCGCATCGTATTGGATGTAGAGTGTAGTTTTCGTGGCTGAAGGTTCTGCAAAGCTGGCCTGCAGATACTCTGCCGTCTGCGCATTGCGGATCGTGTAGCCATCGCCACTGGCAGCCACATACCAAATCTGCGACCAATTGGCCGTTGTCTTGGAAGCACCCACAGCACTCCCCGATGTATTCGAGGTAAGATAAGCCGTAGATGTACGTTTGTTCTTGAATCGAAGAAGTCCCGTAGGAATATCGGCAGCAAAGACGTTGATGCCCCCTACGAAAACAAATAGCGTTGTTAATAAAAGTAGAATTCGTTTCATAGTTATCAGGTTTTTATTTGTTACTAATAATGCCTTTGATTGTTTTTCGCTGCAAAACTACATCTTTTCTTTTGAACTAACAAATATTTATAAATATTTGAGCCAAAAGAAGCCTTAGAAGCAAGTTCAATAGTGTACGATGGTAAACAAAAGGGGCCGTGTCGATGGACACAGCCCCTAAATATGATGAATCTAAGAAAGATTCGGGAATCAGACGGGAGATTACTTCACGAGGACCTTCTTGCCATTGAAGATGTAGGTACCCTTGCCCAAACGACGGAGCGTGTTCAGGTTACCATTCTTGCTAACCAGACGACCATCGATGGTGTAGATGGCACCACCCTTGGCCACTTCTGTCATCACGTTGGCAATAGCATCCTCCTCATCAAATTTGAAGGTGATGGTTACGCCGGCATTCAAGGTCACCTTATCTCCTTCACCCATGTAAGCATTGAAGGCAGGAACCTTATCGGTGATAGCATCTGCTGTTGCATAGAACTTGTTGGGAACCTGGTCGGTAGCGTATTGTCCCAAGAAATCCAACAGGGTACCGCCGGAAACGATGTAACCGCCATCGACCTCCTTCTGAACGAAGGTTCCTTTCAGTTTGTTCGTATCCTGAGCCTTGGTGACGAATTCAGCACCGTGGTGGAACAATACGGTTCTGGCAGGATTGTCTTCCGAATAGTTCTCCGGGTTTCCTGCAATGAGGATATATGGACGACCGGCATCGACGCTCTCGATCGGAGCAAACGTGATTTCTGCAACACCGTCCTTAACCGTCAGATCGTTCACCGTGTACATAGCGATATCTGACTCTTCCTCATCCAACCAGAGGGATGTCGGATAGCAGCGTGCATAGATTTCACCGACATGAACCGTATCTCTGAAGGCGGGAGCCTCGTAGCTTGCATCCACAGGACCAACGGCTTCGATATAAAGACCACTGCGGCTGCCAGGAGTCGTTGCATTCCATGTCACAACATTATTGCCAGAACGCTGGATGTGCAAATAATTCTCCTTTGCATTGGTGATGAGGTTGTTGGCAGCAATCAGGTTCTGACCATAGCCAATAGCCTGTACGCGGAAGAGCGACGGGATGAAGCTCAATGTGGTTGCACCAGATCCACCAGCAGCCTTGATGTACAGACCCGTAGCCTTATTCTGGAGAACATAAGCGGTGTCGCCTACATTCACGAAACGGAACAGGGCGAGATCTTCATCTTCAATATCTTCCTTAGCATCGACATAGAGACCAGCACCTAGCGTATAGAGGTCTTCCTCCATATCGAAGGGAACAACCGTGTTGATGGTGATATCTCTTGTTTCCGTGCTTTCGACCTCATCAGTAGACGGATCATCTTCAACCTCAAAGGTTCCGGATATTGTCTCTGATTCACGCTTCGCCACGGTAATATATTTACCCCAGATGGCCTCGTCGGTCTGTGTTTCATCGACATCACCGGCTTTCACGGCAGCACCAGTCTCTGCATCCCAGTTATAAATCTCGAACTGCTGCTCGGTGCCGAATTTGATACGATACCAAGTGTTCTCACTCACACCAATGACAGAGGACTCGACAGCCTCAGCCTGAGCTTTGAGGGTTTCGATGTAGTTGTTGCTCTTGTTAGCGATATATATACCGTCTGCATCATATTGCTTGGCCTCTGTGTAAGTCTGTTTCAGCGCATCGCCCGCTGCAGAGCTTGCCCAGTAACCAGGCTCGGTACCTACTACAACACCGTTGGCAATACCTTCAACCTCTACGAGCAGTTCACGAAGCTCGGTCGGGTCAACGAACTGAGCCTTGAAAGCATCATAAGCGGAAACCAGAGATTCGTACTGCTCCTTCGTGATAGTCTCATCCTCAATGGCTGCCAATGTATGATAGAGTGCATCCAGGTTGGTGGCCACCTCGCCCATGTATGCATACTGCGACTTAGGATTGGTAATGGGGAGAAGCAACTGGAACTCACTGACGTGACCATAGCCACGGCCTGTCGTTGTGCCGTCAATCCAGAAGCGGAGATACTTATAGCCCTTGGTGTCGAACTCATCAGTAATCTTCGTTTCTGTATTATTTCCAAAAGGAGTAGCGAGGCTGGCCAGTTTTTCCCAGTCGGCAGGAGTGCCAGGAACCTTCACATCACCGGCATGGACATAACCGTCATCACCCTCCGACAAACCATTGGCAGTATTATATTCACTTGCTTCATCCTCTGTATAGAGCACATCGGGAACATCCTGAGAGTTTGCTCCAAAAACGCCCCACAACGTGATATGGTCGTTGCTTACAGGACGACGAGTGATCCTCAGTTGGACAAGATCATGGACAGGCTCACTCAAAGTGACGTCAAGCCAATGAGTATGATTGGGAACAGTCTTTGCCCAAACAGAGTGCCAATAGGTCGTGTTTACGCCATCCAACAAATCTTCCCAATTGCCAGAAGCGCCGACTCCTTCACTCTTTTCCGTCCAAGGTGAACTGAACGTGCTTGCAGCGTCTTTCTTTACTAATAACTCTTTATAATCCTGAATATCCTTTGCCTGAATGAGGGCCTCTTTCACTTCAGCCTTGAGCAAACGATAATTATTCAAGAGAATCGCAGCCTCCTTGGTAGGAGCGTAAGCTTCTAAGATCGCATTAGCAGTCTCCTCTGACACAGGAACAATGGCCCATTCAGAACCGCCCATACCATTGCTGGTGCCAGCCGGATAAGAGGGAACCCATGCTGTCAGGTTACCACCTGTACCACCGCCACCGCTATGACCTGCCTGATGCAAATAGATGTACCGGTTCGCTGCAGGATCCTGACTGTTGGTTCTGATGTTGACATAGGTCACACCGTTAATCGTAGAAATGGGTTCCAGGACCATCAGGTTCGTGCTTGTAGAAGACATGGTCACAGGGTTGCCGGTGATGTTGTTGAAACGGAAGTCGTTGGACATGTTGACAATATCAAACACGCCATCTTTGTTGGTGACCTTGAACAGAGAAGGACAGTTGGTAGCAAGATCCTCAAGGGTTCCCCACTTCACAATGGTTTGCTCACCGCTCAGCTCGGAATACATATACTTCTCCGTACCGTCGTTGTAGTTGATACCCGTGCGGAAGCGATAGTATCCGTCTGCCAATGTCATGGGGAGTTTGCTATCCAACACACCTTGATAGGCCTGGTCCAGAGCATCAATCAAGCCGTAGATAAACTCAGGCGTATCTCCTGTCCAATTGTCTTCATCGGTACAAGTAAAGAAAGCCTCTTCAAAGGCAAGGATAGCAGTCTCGCTGTAATTACCAGGACCTTCATCCAACACGAAAGGTGTCGCACCGTCTTGTGTAAAAGGCTCATACTTTTCGACAGCGGCAATTAGATCGTCATAAGCAACATCAAAAGGATCGCGCTCCGATAGAGTAATCGTAAATTGTTGTGCTACAGCAAAGATGGGATTGCCTCCCGTTTCCAGCTGAGCAATAGTCAAAGGTATATAACCTTCGGTTGCATATTCTATGCCTGTCAACTCATAATGTGCGATGTCAGTTGCATTCATGGAAGTCTGGGCACCAGTTTCGTCGCCATTGGCCCAAACACGGACACCGTTCATGGCAAAGTTCGGGTGTTTTAAAGGATAGAAATCAATGCTAATTGCAGAAACATACCATCCCTTCGTAGGAATCAGCCAATAGTCCTCTGACACTGTGCCGCTAAAAGCACTATACATCGTCAAGTTACCATTTGTGAAAGTCATGTTGTTGTTATGACCTCCTGAACGGTTAGTGTGACGAATGGTGATACCTGGTTCCTGGGCAAATGTGGCGTATTCGTTGGCATAAGCCGGTGAACCGGATGCCGTCCACGTACCCGTTGTGTTGTTAATCGTCAAAACGACGTCATCAGCCAACACATGCGTCACCCCCACGAAAGAGAGCAACAGCGCAAAAAGGAAGTAGATTTTCTTCATACGTTTTTTGTGTTTAGATTGTGAAAAATAATTGAATGGTCTCTTTAGGGCAACGGCCGATAGCAGCCATTGAGTGAGCAAATGTAGATATTTTGAAAAAGCAAAACGGCACGCGGGGTGTTAAAACCGCGTGCCGTTAAGGTTTTTTAACTATAACAAGTGTACGTCTGTCACTTTATCGTGACCTTGACACCGTTTACGATATAGATGCCGGGGGCCATGCCACGGAGGCTGTTGAGGTTCCCGTTCTTGGTGACCAAACGACCATCGAGTGTGTAGATGGCACCGCTCTTGGCAACCTTCTGCATGGAAGCTGCTATGCCGTCGGCATCGCCTGAAATCACGAAGCTGGCAGTAGCTTCACGATCATACTTCTCATCACCAGAGATCCAAGCATGGAAAGCAGATACGCTGGCATTAGTTTGCTTAGCGACCACAAAGCCGTTCTCCTCGGGAACCACAACGCCATAGCCAACGGTCTGATCTGTGAAGGTTCCCTTCAGGATATTGCTTGCCTGCGGTTCAGTCACGAAGGTATAACCGTGACGGAGTGTCACAGGTTCTTCCTCGGCCTCGGGATTATATGTCTTCACAGCCTCACCACCGCCGGGAATGATGATGAACGGACGACCAGCATCCACCTCTTGTAAGGAGACGAGGGTGATGGCCACATCGTTCTTCACGGCATCCACCTCCACTTCGTTCACACCATAGAGACCTTCCTCAGCGGCAATGTCAACAGGATAGCAGAGAGCTGTAATGGAACCTGGTTGCAGGTTGATCTTGAATTCAGCACCGTCGTAAGTGCCCTCCACATCCTCAACTTCTTCGATGAAGAAACCGCTGCGGCTGCCAGGATAGGGTTCGAAATCAGGACCCCATGTGACAAGCGTGTTGCCAGAAACCTGAGCGTGCAGATACTTCTGGTCGGCACCTGTCAACAGAGCTTTGGAAGCCAGAACGTTCAGGCCGTAGCCAAGCGTGCTGACATCGAAGAGCGAGGGAATGATATCCAAGGTGGTGGCACCACTGGTACCTGCAGCCTTGATGAACAGGCCCGTTGCCTTGTTCTGCAGGGCATAAGCGTCCCCTACGGGCACGAAGCGGAAGTAGGAAAGACCGGCATCTTTGATATCATCAGCATCGTCCAACCGGATACCGTGACCGATAGCCACCTTTTCCACATCTGCTGCTACGATATTGATGCGAGTGACTTTACCTTCATCGTCACTAAAGATCACCTCATTCTCTGCATCAGCAATAGCCACATACTTGCCCCATAAGGGTTCGCTGGTTTCGTATTTAACTTCCTTATACGTTGTTTCAGAGCCTCCTTCACCAGCGACCTTATCCCACTCATATGCCTCGAACTCATTTTCAGTGCCGAAGCGGAAGCGGTACCACTTACCTGTTTTAACAGGAATCGCTGAATCGTCGATAGCTTGTGACTGACTACGTAAGGTTTCGACATAGTTGTTGCTCATGGTAGCTGCATAAACACCGCCTTCGTCATAGGCTTTAGCATCGTTGAGGGTCTGTTGCAGAGCGGTGGCCGTACTGTTATCAGGCCAGAAGCCCGGAGCGGTTCCCACAACCACGATAGCAGGTTTGTCTTTCAGTTCAGCGATGAGGGCACGAAGTTCTGCAGGATCCACGAATTCAGCCTTGAAAGCATCGTAAGCATTCTTAAGGGCGTCGAAGATTTCCTGAGTGATAGCAGCGTCCTCTATACCTGCCTGATCAGCCAAAACCTTGTCAAGATTCACAGCGACCTCACCCATGTAACTGTACTGCGAGTTGGGATTCTCTACATTATAGCTGAACTGAACCTCGCCGACATGCCAATAACCACGGTTGTTAGTTGTCGCGTCAGAGAATATTCGGAAGTATTGATAGCCCTTCGTGTCGAAAGGATCAGACTTGAAACTTTCGTCCTTTGATCCGAATGGGGTGTCCCATGTCATGAGCTCTTCCCATTCATCATTGATGGCATCAGGGTTATTGCTACCGTAAATGCTCCACTTTGTGGTGTGGTCGCTGTCCGCATTATTGCGACGGGAGAACGAATAGCTGATGAGTTCATGGACAGGTTCAGGAAGAGCTACCTGCAGATAATGGAGATGTTGAGCCACATTACCACCTCCCCAGTATGTGTGCCAGTAGGTACTGGCATCACCGTCTAAAAGAACATCATCGCTGAGGTTTCCACCGTCTGTGCTACCTAAATCATTCTGACTATATGGGCTGCTGAACTGATTCTCTTTTTTCTTAATGAGATCTACGGACTCCATATCTTTAGCTGCTTCTATAGCGGCAGCAGCCTCAGCCTTCAAGGCCTTGTAATCTGCAACAAATTGTTCGCGTTTTTTGACTTCCTCAAAGGCCGCGAGGATAGTTGCAATATCATCCTCGCTCACAGGCTCGAGCACCCATTCTGTGCCTTTCGCCGTCTCGCCATCCATGGATCTCGACCAACCAACGATATTGCCCGAAACACCGGCGCCGGAATTATGGCCGCCCGTATGGAGGTAATAGTAATTATTGGCCGCTTGGGTAGCTACACGAACATTGACATAGGTGATGTCTCCTACAATCGCTGCCACGTCGAATTCCATCAGATTTGTGCTCGATGTAGAAAGCGTGACATTCGTACTGGTGGCCACATTGTTGAAACGTGCTTCTGTAGCTACGTTTACAAAATCGTAACCACCTTCCTGCTTGGTGAGTTTCCAGAGTACTGTTGCATCCGTGGACAGGTCCTCAGGTGTCTGCCAACGGGCATTGATGGTTGTCCCATTGACAGCCGTGTACATATATTTAACAAAAGTCTCGTTGTTCTGAGTAAAGGTCATACCACTGCGAAGACGATAGTAACCATCAGCCGGGATATATGGGATCTCGGCTGCGACCACAGCCTGATAGGTACTCTTGATATCCCCAACGGCTTTTTCCAGATTCTCTTCCGTCAACTCAATCTTCTCATCCAAAAGGTCATATCCGAATTGCATGGCCTCAATGAAAGCATTGACAACTTCCTCGGGATACTGCCCGGGCTTCGTGCCGACATGCTCGCTGTAATAGTCCACATCGCTTTCATGAGCAGACCAGACATTCTCCAGCTCTAACAGCAAAGCCTCCAGTTCCTCCATGGATGCCCAGATAACCTCATGAATGTGCCAGATGGAATTCGACACAGAGGTGGCCGTTGTATGCTGGCCAGATCCCCAAGTAACAACAGTGTAGCCAGTACCATTGTTGTCGATGCGCTGCTGCATATCATAGATATTGAAGCCGAAACGCCCTGGGGTTTCTGTATTAATCTCATAAACGTTGAATTGACCTGCGTCGTACAAGTTGTCAACACTCGTGAAGGTAGCACTGTTTCCAGCTGCAGAAGGGGTTGACATATAATTGCCCGTACCGAACTGGACATAATAAGCACCTTCTTTACCAGAAACCGGTACAAACCGAACAGAGTATCCAGCATAATCGCGAGCCGGAGCAGCGACCTGAATAGGCGTAATGGCCGCCTTCTTCATGGCCACGCCCAAACCCGGATCGCTCAAGACACCGCCGTCATCATTCGGCGTATCTCCTGGATTAAGAAGCGTATAAGAGCTGGCATCACCTCCTCCGGGGCGACCTTGGAACATGAAGTACCACGTGTTTGGCACAAAAGAACTAAGAGCCGTGCCGATTTCAATGGTTTCCGTCTTCGAGAACGTATGTTCTTCCTGTGCCGAAAGCACATGGCTGCCGAAGATGCCCAGCAGCATAGCTAAGAATAGGTAAATTTTCTTCATAGTATGTAAGTTAAAAAGACGTTAAATTCTGAGCAAAGATAGGCGCTCCACGTCACACGTGAAGCGCCTATACCTGTTTATATCCTTGATTTAACTTTATTTAACTAAATCGGGTGTTATAATAACCCTTCTAACATTGCAATCATACGGTCGCCCAGCTCGCTCTTGCGCTGAATATGGGCTTGCACTTCAGTGACAAAAGGATTCGTCTCAAACTCACCGCGCACCTGCTCGAAGTCAGCTTCCACCGTGCGCTGGCTGGCACCGTCGAAACCGAAGCCAGTATGCGATGACAGGGAGAACTCCTTCTTGGCATCGTTGTAGAGCATCTGGTCGAGGCTGACAACGCTCTCTTTCCACCGACGGATGATGTGGATGAGGTCATCGATGGTGATGCGATCGGGATAGAGGCCAAAATACTCCAGCATCTTCTCGTAAGCCCATGTCCACTCATATTTATAATAATTCTCATGGAGCTTGCGCAAAGCCTCATCAAACGCCTCTGCGCTGCTGACCTTACCGGCTTCCACTTCGTCCAAAAGGGCATTTACGAGTTCCTTGGGTGCGATAAGACCGGCGAGATCAACCCAGATACCCTGACCACGGGTATGCGAGGGACGCAGGTTGTCGAGCACGCTTTCAGCGGTAGTGCAGTCGGTGCGTTCGAGATGGGAGATGAGGGAGTTACCCAAGAACTTCTCGATGGCGATGCGGTAGAGGTTCTGCCCACGACGAAGGGCATGGTTGCTGATCTTGGCACTCTGGTAGGCATAGACATCGCTGGTACGACCACTGAGCGTCTCCAGATTCTCAAGCACACGCAACCCACGGAACATCTTGTCAATGGTGTAGGGCGAGAGGAGGTTGAAATTGATTTGATCTAAACGCCCCTCAGGGTGGCGTTTATCACGTTTCGGCCACTTCTGGGCATCGCGCACCGTGCCGACGGAACGAAGGTTCACGGCAGGAGCGAGATAGGACTCGCCGTTCTTCTCAATAAGATAGGAGAAGGGCAGGTCACTGGTGTCAGAGTGGCTGGAGTGGCGTCCCATCACAAGAGTGAAGGCTCCGATGCGGGCAGGCCATAGAATATAGGAGTCTGAGGAGGTCTTTGCGCCACGTTCCATCGCTCCCTGATGAATGGGACCGAGCTTATACATGTGGTTGCTCTGGTTGCTGCCGGAACCGGCGTTCATGAAGGAGAACAGGCCGGCAATGAGGAGCGTGGATTTGTGGTGGGTGACGGTAAAAGGACCGGCAAAAATGGCACAGGCCTCGCCGTTTTCCTCCTGACAGTTGCAGAAGAAGAGACTATCGGAGGCCGAATAGCCGTGACCCAGCATACAAGCCTGGCCCACATAGACGCGGGAGAGCGTGGTGCAGTCCTCCACCGAGGAGCCGTCCTGAACAATAAAGTCATCAGCAATGACGCCATAGCCAATATGGATGGGGGCCTCCTGACGGCTGTTGAGCGTTCCGTTCTTCAGGCGTCCGGCACCCTCGACCTTTGCGTACGCGCCCACGTACATATTCTTAATATAGCCGGTATCAACAATCGTCACATGCTCAGCAATCGTACCCCGTGAGCTGGTGCACTCGGCAGCACGCTCAGCAGCAAACTGCTTGAGACGGGAGATAAGTTTGGGGCGATGACGATAGAATGCTTCCAGATAGGCCTCGTGAGCCGTGAGGCGATCGTGAATGGTGACTTCGCGGCCGCCCGTTTCATTCAGCACAGCCACCTCTACCCCATTGCCGAAAGTGCTGGGGCCATCGCAAAGGATGATATCAACATTCTCAATGAAGCAGTCGTTGGCAATGTCGTAGTTGGCAATATAGTTCTTGATGTTCTCAATGCAGCAGTTGTCGCCGATGGTGACATTATGGAGCGTAGCATTGAAGATACCCGTGTGCTTGTGGATACCGCCGGGCATCTCGAAGCTCTTCTCGAAAGAGCCGAGACGGACATCGCCCGAAAAACGGGTGTGACGGATATACTTGAGGCTGGCCGCATCGGTCACCTGCACACGCAGCCAGTTCTCTGAAGCGCATCCCTGCTCTTCAAGACGGGCAATTTCTGTTTGTGTCAGTGTTCTCATACTTACATTTTGTTGCTAAAACGGCGCAAAAGTACAGAATTTCTTGCAAAAATATTGCAGATTGCTTAAAAAAACTTACTTTTGTGCTCAAATTTGTCACTTATGAGGCTGATTCGTCATCCTTGGATTTGGTTTTTGCGCTTCCGGCACCGCCGCGGCTATGGCGTTCATTCGCCATTTGCCTTCGGCTTCATCAACGATGTGGTGTACGAGCACACGGCCTACTACGCCTACCGTGAATTGGCGCAACTGCATCCATGGTGGATCCGATGGTTCCGTCTATATCCCCTCACCTGCCGACGCCTGCTGTTCCGGTTGGCAAACTACGTCCATCCGCAGACGATACTTCTCTTGGGCAACCGCCCCGTGGAACGCCAATACCTGAGTGCAGCTGTAACCTCGGCACGCTGGATCCAGGAACAGGACGCGAAAGACACGGCTGCAGACCTGGTCTTCATCGCTCACGAGCAACTCGCAAAAGCGACCGATTTCATCGGCAAAATGCCAACAACAGGCGTGATGGTATTAGAGGGCATCCACAAGGGTCGTCAGGCTTGCCGCTTCTGGCAACAGCTGCAAGCCGACAGCCTCACAGGCATCACCTTCGACCTCTACCCCTACGGCATCATCTTCTTCAACCCAAGCCTCAATAAGCAAAACTATATCATTAATTTTTAATGAATAATGAATAATTGGGGCGCAGCGCTGAAAATCATTCAAAAAAAACATATTTCATAGCCAACATCACATAACACTCGAAAGTTTATTTTTCTTATTTTCTAATTATTATCATATGGCTCTCTATACTCGCACCGGTGACACCGGAATGACCAGCCTCGTAGGAGGTCAGCGCGTGCCGAAGACGCATCCGCGTCTGGAAGCCTACGGCACCATTGATGAATTGAACTCACATATCGGCCTGCTCATGGCAGAGCTGGACAACTCAACAGATACGCCCTTCCTCATGGATGTGCAGAACCTGCTTTTCTCCATCGGTTCCATGCTGGCCACCGACACCTCGCAACGGGAGGTGCGCCCGGGACGCTATGTCACCGCCGAGGATGTGCAGGAGATGGAACATGCCATCGATGTAGCTGAAGAGGGACTACCCGGCTGGCGCGGCTTCATCCTGCCAGGAGGCACACGTGCTGCAGCACAAGCACACGTCTGCCGCACCGTCTGCCGCCGTGCCGAGCGTTGCATCTATGCATTGGCCGCCGAAGCAGAAGTGGATGCCCAACTGCTGGAATATATCAACCGTTTAAGTGACTATTTCTTTGCGCTGGCTAAGAAAATCAATCACTCAGCAGGTCAAGAAGAACATATTTGGCAGAAACGTGAAAAATAATTCATGATTTTTATTCATTATTCACAAGAACTTTGTATCTTCGCGCCCGATTTCGGACAAGCAGTCCACATCATTCAACTTTAAACTCTAAACTTTAAACTCTAAACTATACATGTACTGGACACTTGAATTAGCTTCAAAGCTCGAAGATGCTCCCTGGCCAGCAACCAAGGAGGAACTGATAGACTATGCCGTCCGCAGCGGCGCTCCGCTCGAAGTTATCGAGAACTTGCAGGAAATCGAGGATGAAGGCGACATCTACGAGAACATCGAGGATGTATGGCCCGACTACCCCACCAAAGAGGACTTCCTGTTCAACGAGGATGAGTATTAAAAGTCGATTATCACGGCAACTAATTGATAATCAGCGAGGTGTGAAAATAGCAATTACTTTCACACCTCGTTTTTATGTGCCTTTTGACGTAATTTAGTGCCAAATATGTAGCACAAAACCACCACAAATGCGCTGTTTTAGGCTTCTTTAGGGGAGGAATTTGGATTACTTTCACAATAATTCGTACCTTCGCGAAATCCTCCAAGTGTGAAAGTAATTATCGGTTATGGCAAGAACAGCAAGACAATTCCCTCAGGGCAAGTTCACGTTACGTACCCCAAAGCAGACAAAAAATGGGCAGATGTACGCTATCTACATCTATTATTACTGGCAGGGACGACAACTCCGTCGCTCTGCTGATTTGTTGGTCCATAAGAATGACTGGAATCAGAGTGCGAACAATGGCGTAGGAGAACTCCGTGCTTCATACGGATTAGATTTCCAGCAGCGCAATGCATATCTACAGAGAATGCTAAGGTGCTCTCCTTTTCTTCCCCTCTTCTTAACTTTTCATGCTCTTTCTTTA
>Ga0310786_10007233_pt1 | contig 14518 bp, 11 predicted proteins | sample AusTroGonzalo_MG_FD_203881 | JGI IMG/M metagenome (GOLD analysis project Ga0310786, IMG submission 203881) | Bovine rumen microbial communities from tropical cattle in Woodstock, Queensland, Australia - Gonzalo_03 (v2) (version 2) | ecosystem: Host-associated > Mammals > Digestive system >... | reverse complement strand
GAAAGTCCTGAGCAAACCAAAGAAAAAATACTATCTTTGACAACAGATGTTAGGACACCTATACAAACATCAGGACTTTAGTTCGAAAAGTCTATTATAATCTGTCAACAAAAATCAGGACGGGTCATCCCGCGTAGCGGGGACGCAGGAGACGGTGGGAGGGACGGAGCGAGCGAAGCGAGCGGAGGGAGAGTCATTACCGGCAGGTGATGAAAAGACGGGTACCCAACTACATAATGACTTGCTTCGGTGGCAGGGGCTTAAATATAATGGTTTCGAGTCTGTCTTGCTAGAGCCTAAAACCAAGATTGAATGGAATCGGATGATTGGTGATATACTTGCGGATACTCAGAATAAGGGCATCAGACCAATCATCCATTTTGAAATACATGGTTCTACTAAAAAAGACGGGCTAGTATTAGCATCGGGAGAGTTGGTGTTATGGAAAGAGATTGGAGCGATATTGACAGAGATTAATATTGCGTCAAGAATGAATCTCTTTATTTCTCTCGCAGTCTGTCACGGAGCATACCTACTGACACAGTATCATCTAGATCAGAGGGCGTTCTGCTATGGAGTGTTGGGCTCTTTTGACCCTTTACCTGTTGATGATCTGAAAATAAGGTTCTGTGAGTTTTATGAGGAGCTTTTTTCAACTTTTGACATCGTAAAGGCATACCAACGATTGCTGAATGCGAACCCTGACATAAAGATTGATTATGAATGTATTAGTGCAGTGGAGATTTTCTACAAGAATTACAGAAATTATGTCTTAAAACAGGTGAATGACCCTGAACGAGTAAAAGAGAGGGCTTTGGAGGCTGCGAATGAAAATGGTGTTGTGCTTTCAACTCGTCAGCAGAAAAGAGCTTTCCAGAGGAATTTCGCTAAGGTCTTGCATCAGAAGAAGAACGAATATTATGTGGAACATAGTACAAAGTTCTTGATGACCGATTTGTTCCCAGAAAAGAAAGCGGATTTCCATCTTCCTGATACACTTGATAAGTTTATGGAGATGAAGATAATCCCACAAAACTATATAGATGAAAGGGGATAGTTTATGAGCTATTTTGGTCACAAATACGAATTCCGACTGATGTCGGTGAATAAAAGCACGATTCTTGACTTTGATGCCTTTGGTGAAGAACTGGCCAAGGACATTGAAAGGACTTTCGGGCAATGTCACTGTGTGCAGGGCGGGAATGTGCATGCCATATACGTCTGTGAAGAGGATACTCCAAATATCTTCCTGGCTCTTGAAGAGAAATGGGACGGGGTGACGAACCACGCCATCAGAAGCCTTACGCGTTTTTTCAATGGAAAGAACATCAAGAAGGGAGAGTATTTCATCAAACAGATGACGTGGGCTCCAGTGCCAGACCAAAGACGCAGCTATCATGATATAGAATCTATGAGGCAGGGAAAGGACTGGCTTGCTGAAGACCAGCGATTCTCCGTGACCTGGCTCAGACTATATGTGATGTTCAAAACCCTGTCGTATGGATGGGGCGATGAAGATATATATGTAGGGGATGCAACGAAAGAAAACCGCCATTGCAGGTATTGCCCTTGTACGGATGACAGGAAGTTCAGTAAGGATGCTCACGCCATTTCGGAAGCTTTGGGTAACAAGCATGTGTTTTCGAATGAGGAATGCGATGATTGCAATGAGTATTTCTCGCACAAGGAGGAGAATTTCCTGCGGCTGATGGATGTGCGCAGGGTGTTGTATCGGATTTCGGGGAAGGGGGCAAATAGCCGTGTGGTAAAAGGGAAGAACTTTATCATCCGTCCCAACGAGAAGCATGAGCCTGTGATATATCTGAAGAAGGAGATGCTTCCTGAAGGTATTGACGAGACGATGACATTTGCTATGAAACTGGAGCCGGTCAGTGCGATAGTTAACGAGGATATATACAAGGCTTTGGTGAAGTATGTCGTGGGACTGTTGCCGGGAGAGGAATTGCCTCATTTCGTGAACACCATCGAGTGGCTGAAGGGTAGATTAGTGGACAATGACCTGCCCACTATCTGGATGGGTATCCATGACCAAGTGTTTCGCCAGCCAATGATTGACATCTATATCAACGAGAAGGGAATGCCAAATACACCGTATTGTACAGGTGTGCTCTATACCTGCGATGTGGTGTATATGTTTGTTGTGCCTTTCGTGGATGTTGACAAGGGGCGGTATATGAAAGACACGGAATTGAGTAGTCATTGGAAGTTGATGAAGCGATACAACTACTATGCACAGGTATGGTACCCGCAGGCATCATCGGAATTCTGGAAAGGGAATACTTGGGTAAACTGGGTGATGAAACCGGGCGAATACAAGATTCTGCCAGCATCAGACCCTGTGTTTGGCGAAGATGACATTAAGGTGGACAGACCAGAGGAGATGACGTTTCCGGATGTGAAAGAACTGGGTCTGAAGGTGAAGGCTGTCAGCGATGTCGAATTCAATGTTCTTACACAGCGGGAGGTGGCAATAGTGGAGATGAACAAATGTTCCGTCAACCTATTGGTGAACAAACTGGTGGTCAGGGAAGACTGGATGGGTGCGGTGTTGTATTTTCAGATACTCGTCAGCGATACCAATAATCAGGAGCGGTTCTACGAGGTGCATTTCAGCTGTCAGATAGAGGCGGCTCAGTCATTGAGCAGGAATATAGCTGTGGAAGAGGTTGTGAGTGACGGGAAGAAGGGGGAAGAACCGGAAAAAGGTTATAATGTGACCATGGACTATCATCTGATGCAGGCTATAGACTCACTGGCCATGAACGCTGCTGAAGTTGCACTGGCCCCTTTGAGGCGTGACACCTGTTTTGAGCACTGTACCATGACGAAGCTGCTGGATTTTGACTGCATTCGCCTGATGGAGCGGCGGGATGTGGCTTTGCTGGGGATTAAATGATGATAACTGATTAGCTCTGTGGAACTAAAAACGAAAATCAACTTACTATGCCAAGGTTCACAATAGTTGCCAACACCCAAAAACCTGTACTTTACTTGGATTTCCAGGGAGAGCCCTCAAGGCAATTGTTTGCCAATCTCCTCACAGGCGATCCAAAATCTACAAGTGTGCCTAAGCTGCTGGTGGCTTCAGATGAATTTAAGGATAGACTGCATTTGCTGGATGTCGTGGGGGATAAGGTGTATGAGCCAAAGGCTTTCTTCAATGAAATTCCAACAGGACAACATTTCCTTTTTCTCCCAGGCCGTATTGAGGACAGAATCAGCATCTATCTCTATACAAAACATCTTGCTCAAATAGACAAAGTGCCTTTGCTGTTCTCGGATTTGGATAAGATTGCGCCTTATCTTTACGAGCATTACGAAGTGCGAACATATAAAGGGGATGAGCGGCTCAACATAGGTGTATATAACAAGGCGCTTAGGTTTTGTCGTTTTTGTGGAAAATCCATGCCTGACGTGACCTTTAAGGAAAAGGCGCATGCCATATCAGAAGCGTTGGGAAATAAGGGCCTTGTCTGCCGGGAGGAGTGTGATGAATGTAATAGGAGGTTTAATGAAACCATCGAGCAGGATGTCATCAAATTATTCCATGTACAGCTTCTCCTTTTGGGAGTGAAGGGGAAAAACGGCACCCCAACCCTCAAGAGCGAAAACGTTTCAATCACAAAGGATACGTCTTCGCGTGAAACTCTAGGCCGGGATTCATTGGTGCTAAAGGTGAAGGATATGCCGGATACGCATGACCTGAAGGAGATGGTATCATTCCTTTCACAGAAGATTGTGCTTCAAGACTCATTTTTTATACCGCAGAACATATATAAATGCTTTTGCAAGTATGCTCTTGCGCTGGTGGATTCCAGGTATCTGAAGTATTTCAAAGATACAATCTCGTGGATAAACGAACCGGTAAGCAGGCACAGGCTACCGCCCGTGTGGCATTACAAAGTTGATATGGGAGGGACTCCATCGATGGTGATTATGCAAAGAAAGCACAATCATAAAGACATTCCCTATTGTTGGGCTATCTTGAACATCGCAGGAGAACAGTTCTTGTTCATTATCCCGTTTTGCTCATTGGATAAATATAAGTTTATAGGGAAATCGCGTCAAGATTTCTTTATAAACGGGCTTAAAGAATTTATGCCCATATCCTTGAAACCGGTAAGGTTTGGCGGAATAAAACCTCAGAAGATGGTAATGGATATGCATATTGACATTTCACCTGATTGTGTGGAAGGTCGAGATTACTATTTCATTGACCCCAAGACACACCAGAGGTTATGAGGATACCGTGGAAAGAAACGGGTCGGTAATATGGCCATCGGCATTCCCTCATCCGGATCGTCCGGGCAGAGCTACTACCAGAAGCGGAAAGCTCGGAAGAAGTTCTGCAAACGTGCAGGAATCGAGCCGGTTATCGGCCACCTGAAATCCGACCACCGGATGATGCGGAACTACCTCAAGGGAACCCTTGGGGACGCCATCAATACGATGATGGCTGCCGCAGCGTACAACATGAGGCATTGGATGAACAAACATGCCTTGTCTTCTTTTGTCTCCTGGCTGCTGACGCTGGTCAGACGCCTGGAGAATGTGTTATTTGAGAATGAAAACCAATATGCCTGGAAGGACTCCACTCTCGCGATGGTCGCGAAATAGGGGTTTGGCAGGCTTGACTAACTATGGCAAAACACGATTTTGATAAGATAAATTCAATCCCAATTACCGATGTGTGTAAAAAGCTTAACATTGCATTGGTAAAGGAAAGGCGTGCCTTGTGCTTTATGCATGAGGACCACCATCCAAGCCTTACTATCTATAAAGAATCAAATTCGTGGTTCTGCTATACCTGCAACAAAGGCGGTAGTGTAATAGATTTGGTTAGGGAGTATTTTAAGTACGACACTGAGAAGGCCTGCAAGTGGTTGGAGGTGGAGTTTAACATTGCACCTAAACCAGCCAATTGGAAATGGAAAAAGGTAAATAAGAAAAAAACACAGACTGACAAGGATGCGGGTAAAATAGATGTTGACAGTGAGATTCTTGAATGGATAATTGCCAACACGACACTTACGCCTTTGGCTCTGAAATTTCTTGAAGAGGAGCGGAAGATAAAGAGAGAAGTGTATGAAAGAATGAACATCAGGGCTTTGGATAATACCGCTGAGATGACACAAAGGCTTTTAGCCCAGTTCGGAGCAAAAAAGCTTTTGGACAATCATATCATCTCAGTGGGGAAATATGGGTATAACCTCACATGGAACGCACCCTGTCTGCTTTTCCCTTTTTACGACCAGATGGGGAAACTTGTAAACATACAAAGTCGGTATCTAAAACCAGTCAGTGGTAAATATCCGCCAAGGTTCAGGTTTATCAAAGATTCGAAAACCTATTTGTATAATGCATCTGTACTAAATGACTTGCCAGAATGTAGTGCCGTACTACTGACAGAAGGGGTAACGGATGCTTTAGCGGCCATGTCATGCGACATTAAGACGGTTGCTGTCGCTGGTGTGTCTGCATTTAAGGATGAATATGTGGATATGCTTTGCGACTATACGGTTTTTATATGTCCAGACAATGATAAGCCAGGAAAGAAGATGCTGAAGGAAGTTCAGGAAAAGATAGAGAAACGGCTGGGGGTTGTAAAAGAACTGCAACTGAAAGACGGATCGAAAGATATTGGTGCTTATTACGCAGCGCATGAAGAACTCAGATTTGGTTAACGACATAGCCAACATCAACAACCTGATGTTGGCATGGGAAAAGTTGGAAGGAGAGATTTCGCATCAGGATGACTGGTGTGATGTGATGGAATTGTATGCATATAAGTTCCAGTTGAAAGACAAACTGGCTGACCTTCATGATTGCTTGGTGAATGGCACCTACCGGATGCGACCGCTGAGACCTCTTCCTTTCCCGAAAGGTGCATCTAAAGATGAGAATGGAAATGTCACAGAACAAAAGGTTAGACAGTATTTCCATGTGTACATCGAAGACCAATTGGTATGGATAGCCTACTGTAATGTGATAGCACAATTTGCAGAGCGCAGAATGCCGGGCTGGAGTTTTGGTAACCGCACCGATGTTAGGGTGTGGTACAGGGATGTAGATGGTAAGCGAGAACTGCAGGCGGGAAACTATAGGAACACTCGGGACCGCATCTATAAGAAGTGGGCAATGACCTGGCCACGCTACCGCAAACTGCTTTCGCTGACCATCAAACTGATGAGCAGGGCAAAAGGGCAAACCTGGAAAGATGTGGAACTGAGCGAGGAAGAGGTGCAATTGCTCAAAGACAATGATAGTTTTCCTGAACAGAGACTATATTATCTGGAGGAAAAGTATTTTGAAGAGTTGAAAGGTACCGAACTGTACTGGGCGGGTATAGATATAGAGAGATTCTATCCTGCAATAGACAGGGGCCTGATTACCAAAAACCTTGCAGATGTCATATACGATGAGCGGCAGACAAAGGGGTTCTGGAATCTGACAAATGTGTTACTTGACTTCAGAGTAGATGTAACAGGTTTCAAGAAAGATGAGCTAGAAGTGATGAAAATCAATGAAGACGGCACTTACCCCAAGGGGTTACCAACGGGCTTGTTGGTGGCTGGCTTCCTTTCTAATCTTGCTTTGCTCAGTATTGACAATCAGGTGGTCCAGTGGCTTGCCAGAAACCACAAAATCGCCCACTTCAGATATGTGGATGACCATGTTGTGCTGGCTCAGGAAAAACACGATCTAGTTGAGTGGGTACGAAAATATCAGGAACTGCTAAATGACAACGGATTTACCATAAACGGAGATAAAATGGAGCCAGTGGCATTCTCGAAGATACTGAGTGCCACTAATGATGAGGACAGAAAGGCGGCAGAAGCGGAGTTGAATGGTCTTGATCCTGTATATCCGCAGCCTTTGATGACAGTAACGCTGCAAAAAGTGAGTCAGATGGCAGAAATGAATGTTGAACAGCTGACGAAGGCTGAATTCGATATGCTGTTCTCTGATTTGCAGGAGTTGCTGGTAATGGACATCTCTGACCAAGAGATAAAGAAAGAAACGAGAATTTCATTTGCAGTGACAATGCTGTCGCGTATTCTTGTGCATGGTGATGTGGATTATGAGGAACTGGGCAGACTGAAGCAGGAATTGAGGAAAGAACTTGAAATCAGAGGGCTTATTGAGGATGATAAGTGGAGAGAATGGTTCTACATCAACGATAAGTATCCCGCAATGCCTGAGATAGAGGCATTGGAAGAGAAGGACAAGCCGGATTTGTCAATCATAGAGGCTAAGCGTAACAGTATAAATGAACTGCTCGATGCTGCAAAAAGCAATAGTGACAAGAAACATCAGTATATCTTTAAACTCATAGTAAAAGCGGTAGAGGATGTGCCTGAAAGGACGAGGATCTGGATAAGGTTGCTGCAATACTGCTATAAACACAAGCCAGAATTACTGAGCGATGTTTTCATGCTGCTTGAGGGAGCAACTGTGAAGTCAAAGCTACATTATTTGGATATATTGTATCTCAGGATGATGTTGCTTAACAGGCTTGCGCTGCTGATAGTGAGGGATTTGCCCCGTAGAAATGGCATAAAATTGTGTGAGAAGGCAAGGCTTCAGTTGACGGCCATACTGGATGCTACAGAAAAAAAGGAAACCCCGGTGAAGTACTATGAGAAGGAGACCTTCTTGTTTGTGAAGCGGGTGCTGATGCTTGAACAACTGTTCAACAATAAGGCCACGATTGATGTTCCGGTGGAGGAACTTTACTTTGGCGAGTGCGCGGATGTGGATTTCTGGACGTTATTCTACTTGCAGTTTGTGGCTGCGACCAATACGGAGAAACGAGATGAGACCATAGAAATTGTGTTGCCCAATATCTCAACCACATCAGTGTACTATCCGGCTTTGTTCTTGAAATGTATGAGCAATGTGGATTTCCAAAACGAGGCACTGAAGGATGCGACATTAGATACAAGCCTTATAGGCTTCATCAAGAAACATCATCTGGAGATAGATGTTTATCGCTCATTCCGTCAGGAGTACAGAGGTATGATAGCCTCGTTCCTGGAAATGGGGGATATTGACCGTTCGTGTGAGGGCTACATATCGTTGTCGGAATGGGTGTTCCGGCTAATAGACTATAAGGATTCCTCCCTGCTACATTCGGAGCATCTGGAGTATATAGCTTTGAAAGTGGCATTGTCCGTGATAAGAACGATGGACAAGAACCATAAAGACATCTTTAACTTTACGACCAACCGCCATATCAATCTGTTCAACCTATGCATCAGAGAGGAATGCGTGGAAAAGATAGGCAACCATGACTTTTGGGACGGTGCTGAGGATGTCACCAAGTACGAACCGACCATATATCCCGTTTCAAATTATCCTTTTGACTACAGATTGTTTCCCAGTGAATACTGTGATGTATATGACATAGGGATTATACTGCTCCAGATGCTGACGCTAAATCATTTGCCAACCGACTATATGGTAGATGCAGAATACGGTTACAAGTGGGAGAGAATCATCAAGGGTCTGATGAAGCAGGGCTATATGTCGTTCTATACCTACATGATATTGATGGCCTGCCTCTCGAAACGAAACCGTGAGACTATGTCCTTTATCAAGGGTGGAATGAAGGATTTGAGAGAGGATTATGATTTAGATCCACCAATCATTTCCAACTTACAGGAGATGACCTTCCATGTGGAGCAAGCAATCAGATTGCTTAAGGAGAATAGGGTGAGCCTTCCAGACCATAAGTATAGGACATTGTCGGTTATTAGTCTTGAAAACTACAAGATTTTTGCCAATAAAGTTATAACGGGGAATGATATTGAAGACAAGGCTTTGAGTGATTTCCTTAAGGTGGATATAATCCAAACTAATATGGACCATCGACAAGCCTGGAGCGGTTTAATAAGAGATGGCTATGGCATGATGGAAAGTGAGATGCAGAAGTGCTGGAGTGAGATTGTATTGTACTTCAAGCAAATCATGAATATGGATGAAGAGGTACGCCCCCAAGTGGTTGTGTTGCCAGAGTTCTCTTTTGATAAAGGGTATTACGGGCAGTTGAAAAAGTTGTCAGATAAGACAGGCTGTTTGGTTATAGCAGGAAGGAATTTTGTGGAAGTCCCAGGAAAAAAGCTAATGAATAAGGCTGCTGTTTTAGTGCCTGTCAAATGGCCGAATGGAAAAGGTAATACCTCTACCCCTGATTTTGAAATTGGTAAATACTATTTTGCGCGCGAAGAAATAGAGTTTATAAGTCGAATTGGCTACGAACCAAAACCGTATGACAAAATGTATCTGATAGATGCTGGGAAGTATGGGAAGATTGGCCTAGCTATATGTGCTGATTTCTACGATATTGAGCGGTTTACTATCTATAGAGGCAGAATTCAACACTTGTTTATTATCGCTTATAATAAGGACGTGAAATCTTTCTATTATCTCGCAGAAGCGATTTCGCGTATCGTTTTTTGCAATGTGGTAATATGCAACACTGGTTTCTATGGCGGTTCAATAGCATTTGCTCCTTACCAAGAGGACTATAAGCGATACGTGTATAAGCATGAAGGCGGAAATTTATATACGAACCAGATTATCCTTCTACCCGTATCTGGACTGCAAGTAGCCCAGAAGTCTGGGGAAAACAAAAAGTTTAAGGGGCGCCCCCCGGGATACGTGTATAAAGGGCTTGGAATCTAAGTGAAACAATGAAAACATTTTAACCATGAAATACGATAGAATACAAGAAATGCTTAGGTATATAACGCCGGGTTTGTTTTTGATGGCGTTAATACTATTAATTCATTTTGAGGAACTTATTGAAGACAAAACATTATTGGAAACGGTAAAAGGCTTTGAAGCTATCATCATAGCGCTAATGCCTTTTGTCGGTTTTGTCTTGGGGTATTTAATTGAGTGTATGATGACATGGGTAGAAAGAGGTTTGTATTGTGCTCGAATCTCCAGACCGTCCCGCAAAGTGTTACACGGAAAGAGTGAGTTGTATAAATTAGATGAAAAGTATGCTGACGCCATATTAGATGGGGAGTTGGTTAATGATAATAAAACTGCGAACAAATTTCAACAAATAGCTAAGCAAGAAGTGGGCGACAATGATCTTGTAAACCGTTATTATTACCAGTCAATAATGGCGAGGCACATTCTGGGGGCATATCTGATTGCTGGTATTTATTGGCTCGGGTTTGCAGGAGGGTGGTCGTTGTGCCACTTGGTGTATTTCCTTATTTCTTTAGCGATACTAGCGTTCTTTTGGTATCATCAGAACTGCGTTTATATGAAGTATCTATTTGCCGAGTACGCAAAGAAGATCATGTCTCGCTAGAATAAAACATCTATAGACGAGTGATAAAAGCTGGTTAATTCGATAGCTTTTGACACCCGTGCAATAGAGAATTGAGCATCTATGTTATGATTTGTGTTGATATTATATTCTTCTATGAAGTTATACTATCCCACAGAATGCAATATGGCGTCATCTGGCACTTATCTTTAAAGCTTAATAGATTTTTAGTTTAAGAGCAGTTAGTAGCAGTGGTGAGGCTACATGCTAGAATCCTTACGGGTCATTTGCAAATGGAGGATGGGCGTTTCAGAAGAGGGGAGTCAAGTTATTGTTGGTTGTAAGATTCTAGAAGAAAGAGTTGCTGATTTATTTTTCATGCGGACAGAATGGATGATATAGATGAAAATTACTTATATGCTAGAACCAGCTTATATCATCTTTAAACCTACAATTGAGGCTATTAACGATGTCCTTCACATGACGAATTGTCAAGTGAAGGGGATAAAGGGTATTCCGTCAACAAACAAGATATCCTTTGGGCCGGGTAGAATCAGGTTGGAGTTTTGGGCAAATTGTCGCGAGATTTATCCTGACGTTTTACTTGAGAATCTACCAGAACTAACACTGAAAACCGAGGTGGCCACCTATGAGATTCCCCGGTACAGTGCCTATTTTGATGGGACTATAAATCTGGATATGGATGAACAGCAGCACTTTGATTTGCGAATCGGTAGAATAACTCAGACAACTATCGACCGCATTGAGTGTCATTATTGGCGTTTCCTCTATCCTGTTGATAGTAATGAATGGTTCTTGAGAATACATGCATTACACTATAAAGACGACTTGGGATCGACCCATTTCCGGAACTTGATTCTTTCAGAATTGAACGGCCATAAGTTGAATATCTTTGCCAACAAGATTAACAATATCAACTGGATGGTTATAGAATCTACGGAGCCTATTACGTATAATGAGATGGATCAACGCGCTCTGTCCTTGACAATTGCAATGGGGTTTGTGCTAGGAAAAAGATATGGAGACTTTTGCTTCCATGTGCAGAGTGATTGCCCTACATTTGTTCAGATTGATGGGGTAGAAGCTTTAGCCCTGCAAAAGACTAAGAGTTGTCCCTTTCAGATTCTTAATAATAATCTTTATTCTGTAGAGCGATGGTTGGGACAATATGACTATCAACGATATGCCCTGGATGACTTAATGAAACGTAAAGAGTTGGGTATGAGGTGGAGTTATAATGATGAAGCAACCATTACGACGGACGCTTTCAACAAATTAGCCCTTTTGTGCTATAATTCAAATGATATGAAGTTGGCGGCTAGTATGTTGATAGACGGTAGCCTGCTAAACATAGAGTATCAAAAGCCCTTCTTCTTTGTTGCGTTGGAGACCATAACATCGTTTCTTATAAAAAAAGAATCAATGCCACTTCCCCCGACAATGCCTCAAAAGAGATTTGTTGAAGAAGTTGTGCCCGTGCTGCTTAACGCGATGAACTCCATTCCCAATCTTTCAGAGGAGGCCGTACGGGTATTCTCGCGAAGGATAGAACAGAATCTTAATAGTGCACCCAATGTGAATAAGCTTGAGGCTTGTTTCCCCAAATACGGCTATTCGTTAACGGACGCAGACAAGGACGCTATCAAGAAACGCGATAAGACTTTTCACGGCCGCCTGTCAAATATGGAGAAGTCATTAAAGGAACAACAAAATGAAATGCTTTCTATCAATCTACGACTTCATAAACTGTGCTCTATTCTCCTTTTGAAAGCCGCTGGGTTTAGTGGCCAGGTGTTGAACAATGAGGTTATGTTTGGTATTAAGGAGGCCTGTGAGAGGAAAGAGTCTGTTTACATTACCATTTAGGAGCGAGAGGGGAGGCGAGTCTAAGCGGCCCTGCAGTGGAGCACGTAAGCTTCTGTGGCGCGTTATCGACACGGTGCCTGGAGTAGGTGGGGATGATTTAGGTTTCTTCAATGACACAAGAAGAAAGGTGGCTTTAGAAGTACGATGAGATAATGGCCTTCATGGCGGAGAGCCATAGAAGGCCATTGAGGTATTATGTAGAGGAGAGGGATAGATGGAATTGGATGCGGCATCAGTTGTATCGGCGTTAGTCTCCCCCAACGTGTGTCCGAGATAAGAGTCATACGGTTTTTGGAATATGAATGATTAACAGTATGTTCCCATAACTGACAATTTGTCACGCACTTTGATGTTGGCAACGACTTTGCTATTGTATGTGGTAAAATAGATGAAGTATGGCAAAAATACACTTTTTAAACGTTGGAGAGGGCGATTGCTCAATTATCGAGCACGACAATGGAAATGTCAGTATGATAGATATCTGCTGCGGTAATGTCACAGAAAAGCTGCAGCCTATGACGTTCTGCGCAGAGTCGGTGAACAGTGTTCGGGGAAACTTCAATCAGAAGGATTATCCCACCAACCCGGTGGCGTATTTGAAACGTCATAACATAAAGACCCTATTCAGATATATTCAAACACATCCTGATATGGATCATATGGACGGTCTAAAGAATCTTAAAGACTCTGTATCGATCCTGAATTTCTGGGATACTGAGAATACAAAAAAACAGGAGTTCGGAGAGAATGGGATGTCTGGGAATTATTACAAGAAGGATTGGGATTGCTACTGCCAATTAAGAAAGAGCGCAACAGACCCCAAAGCCTTATTCTACTACGATGGATCTTCCAATAAGTATTACGCCGAGGATGATAATGGAGTGTTGAAAGATGACTACATTAAGATTCTTTCTCCGACGAAAGAATTGCTAAAGGCAGCAGAAGAAGCAGGTAATTGGAATGATAGTTCCTATGTTATATTGTATTGTGTGCAAGGTCGGAAGATATTGTTCTGTGGTGATGCGGATATGGGGACAATAGACCATCTTATGGAGAAGCACAGTGTTGATATATCAAATCTTGACGTGCTCATTGCTCCTCATCATGGCCGTGATAGCAGTAAGGATTTTGCTTTTCTTGATGTTATGAAGCCCAAGCTGACATTAGTAGGGAATGCAAAGTGTAAGGACCTGGCATATGATAAGTGGAATACTAGGGGCTTGGAGCATATACAAAATAACCAGGGTGGCAACATTCTAATTGATATATACGATGGCGAGATGCATGTGAGTTGTTCAAATAAAACGTTTGCGGATGCTTATGTGAAGGAGAATTTTGGGAGAGAAGGCTCGATTAAGAATTCTCGAAATCCAGGATACTGGCATCTGTATTACCGTGAAAAGGGGAAATAACGATGAAACAAATAGAGACTCAAACATCTGAAAAGCGTAATAAGAAATATAACGACTGGGCACGGAAGCGTCCAGCCTATGTTTTTTTAGCGATCCCGATACTACTTGCAGTGGTAATGGGTATTAATGAGATGGTGGAGACTAGAACATGGATAAAAGCTGGTTCTTATTTGCTATCTATATCTGCTGTCAGCACGGCCTTATTCTTTCTTTTGAAACTTACCCTCCGCGACATCGCCAAATTGTATCCAGAGAAAATACTTTTTTCGGATCGCCTAAAGCCTACAAACAGACTACTATATAGCAACGATGATAATTATTCAGAAGAGAGAAAGACGGAGATCCGTCAGAAGATAAAGGCGAAGAAAGGTATTGACTTGCTGAAGCTAAAGATGAAAACATATGAGAATAAGAAATATGTCAAACGAGTTAATGAGGCGGTTTCATGGCTTCTTGACGTGACACGGTTTGATGATATTTTGTTTGAATACAACTGCTTCTATGGTTTCTGGCGCAATTTGACGGCAGCTATACTTATGGATTCGCTATTCCTGTTTGGCCTTGCAGCTTTCAATAAATGGATCTATACCCTGCCCCTTGGCGGCGCTTTTGTGTGGATGGCATTTATCTTACTTCTTCTTTCAATCGTGACAACAATGATTACATACAAAAACGGGATGGTGTTCGCGAGGAAGGTTTATGATGTGTTTATGAATCTTGGAGACGACGAGGAGTATTATTAATGTTTTAGTGATAAATGAATAAAGGGCCATGTGTGTCAACTGCCACCCAAAACTGAACACCAGATTGCCATCGAAAATTGAACAGCCATGTTCCGTAACATCCTTGAACTGAAATCCCTCCGCATCGCTCCGGAAAATGTGCTGACGTGCGCGTCCGCTAAGAAGGT
>Ga0310786_10007232_pt1 | contig 14518 bp, 10 predicted proteins | sample AusTroGonzalo_MG_FD_203881 | JGI IMG/M metagenome (GOLD analysis project Ga0310786, IMG submission 203881) | Bovine rumen microbial communities from tropical cattle in Woodstock, Queensland, Australia - Gonzalo_03 (v2) (version 2) | ecosystem: Host-associated > Mammals > Digestive system >... | reverse complement strand
CTCCATTTTTCTTCCATTTACCGTGTATAGAGATTCTACGAGCGTTGTAGAGGGTGAGTCTATAGGTGAAGGCCAGTATGCTGGCCTCTATTGGACATGCTTCCTTGTTGATGACCAACTTGTACTGCAACTGAACGGTATCTGTGATGCTTGGGGTATGTGGCTTGAGCCGGATGTGAACTTCCAAGCATCAATGGTGCAACGCAACTTAGGCCGTGCTATCCGTCCCGTCTGCAAGTAACTCAGGTCTTTTGTTTTACGTTTTATTATGAAAATGCGCCTTTAACACAAGACGCATTTTCCTTATAAATCAGTTTAGATAGTAAACTATCAATAGCATTATGAGAAAAAGAGTCTTTTTGCTTGCATTGACATATGTCTTGATGTCACTCTGTATTCCAGCATTTGCCCAGCAGTCACAGGCTGATTCCACTGTGAGGCTTATAGATCTTACGGCCGATATGATTGCAAATGTCAAGGCTTATGAGCCCGGCCCCATGAAGATAGAGAAGAATGAGTATATCATAGAGATTGGATCTTTATCAAAGAAGAGCAAGTCCGATAATAAACTGAATAAGGATAAGACCAGTAGAGTGCCTGTAGGTACTACAGTGAAGGAACTGCTGTCAAAACTGCCGGGTATGGAATATGCCAAAGACGGAAAGATGATTACAAAAACGGGCAAGGCGGTAATTACTGATATTGTATTTGACCATACTTTAGTGTACTCCGCAGACCAGATTGCAGTCAATAATGGTGATCTTAAACTGAAAGAAGGAACTGTTTTTTTGAGGATAATAGACCAGGAATACTACGATAACTCACACAGAGTAGTGCTTGAAGATAGAAACGCCCCGTCTCCAGGTACAGCTTTTATAAGATTGACATACTATCCGGGAAAGGATGCCGGTCAAGTTTCTGGGATTGAAGAAATATTCCCGGAGTGGTGGGAAGGGATTCTGGTAGAAAAGGTTTATGATGTGAATACGGGAAAGCAGGTTATAACCTCTATGCCTGAGCACCACTATACGGGTATGGAGAATGGTCACGGGTATGTTGACCTGGGGCTGAGTACCATGTGGGCCACCTGTAACGTGGGTGCCGAAAACCCTGTTGAGTATGGTGACTATTTTGCGTGGGGTGAGACTGAGCCTTACTATAAGCGGGGTTATGCCAGAGCTGAAGAAACAAAGTGGAAAAAGGGCAAGGAGCGCGGTTACTCTTGGGGCTCATACAGCTATTGTGAAGGCTCTGAATCAACTATGACAAAATACTGTGTGAGCAGCAATTTGGGTCAAGTGGACAACAAGCATATCCTTGAACAGGCCGATGATGCCGCATCTGTAAACTGGGGCGGTGAATGGCGTATGCCCAGTGCGGCCGAGGTATCGGAACTTACAAACCTTGACAATACCATCTGGACCTGGTATGGAATAGGTAACAGCGAGTTTGGCGGCGTAGCCGGTTTCAAGGTGCAGAGCAGGAAGCCTGGATATACCGATAATTTCATATTCCTGCCGGCAGCCGGTCATTATTATGGTGAGGGATTCCGCTTTGCAGGTTTTGATGCCTCATACTGGTACAATACACTGTACGGTTTTGAATTCTGCTATTCCTATTCTGCAGGTGTATTCGGTTTGGATGAAGAACCCGATAAAGCCCGTGGCTTTACATCACGCGACCTGGGTTGCTCAGTACGTCCCGTGTGCCGTAAGACCGATGTTCCCACACCCGCGGCGCGTCCTATGCCATCAGGGACGGATCTGACATTCACCCCTAATACCCCCAAGGTTAAACCGGGCGCTCCTATGCCGGTGGACATTGCTGGACTTGATATTGTTGTTGATTCAAACGGGATAAAGCATATCATGGCATTGCCTGAGGATTATTATTCCAATAAGGAGAACGGCTATGCGTATGTGGACCTGGGTCTGAGCGTTAAGTGGGCCACCTGTAATATAGGGGCCGATGAGCCCTATGTTGCCGGTGACCTGTATGCGTGGGGCGAGACAACAACCAAGTCTGAATACACATGGGAGAATTACAAATTCTATAACGGTATGGAGGATGGCTGGAAAGTTCAGTTATCCAAATACAATTTATGCCGTGATTTGGGACGTGTTGATAAACGTACCGTCCTGCAGCGGTCTGATGACGCTGCTCATGTGAACTTGGGCGGAAAATGGCGTTTGCCCACCCGTGATGAGTGTAATGAATTGATTGATAACTGTACGTTCGTGTGGGCATCCATGAACGATGTGTTCGGTTACATTGTGATAAGCAACAAGCCGGGTTACACGGATCGTTTCATTTTCCTTCCCACCAACACCACTAAAGATCAGGGATACGGCATTATACAAATAAGCGGCTACTACTGGTCCAGCAATCTGAATGAAGCTATAATGGATGTAGGTGATTATCCCGGCTCAACCGAAGCTTACGCTATGTACATCCTTAAGCTTGGTGAGATGTATGATGTATGGAAAGATCAAAAAATGCAACGACGTTATAACCTGCCCATCCGTCCCGTCTGTGAGTAAATCAGTTTAGATAACAAACAATTTATTATGAGAAAGAAAGTCCTCTTGCTTGCATTGGTCTCAATTATAGTATCTTCCTGTAGAACTGTAAGAGTCCAGCAGCCACAGAGTGATTCCACTGTGGCCCTTAGAGACCTTCCAGCCGATTTAATTGAAAAGGTCAAGGCTTATGATAACTATTACTATAAACTGGAGAAAGGGGAGTATGTCATTGAGATTGAGCCGATATCGGATGAAACAGGTGAAAAGCCCAAATACAAAGAATATCCTGATGGTGTAAAAACCAGCATAATACCTGTGGGTACGACAGTGAAAGAGTTGCTCTACATGCTGCCCGATGTTGAAACTGATAAAGACGGCAAACTGATTACCAAAAACGGAAATGAGGTTGTTACCAGCATAGTTTTTGATGATCAAATGTTATATCCACAAAACAACAATCCCATATATACTGATGATTTTAAACTTGAGAAGGGTATTCTCCATATCCAGATAATTGATTTGGATTATTTCAAGGAGAGATCATGGTCTCCATTACCCGGTGACCCCACCGAAGGGACTGCAAGAATAAGGATTAACTACTACCCCGGCAAGGACGCCACATTCATTATCCGCCACAGCCCGGACGATATACGTCAGAGCGGTAGATGAAAGTCTGTACATATAAAAAAGCACACAAAGGAATCTGACCCTATTGTGTGCTTTTTTGTTTTTTCTTACCTTTGAGAGATATTTAAAACAGAAGAACTATGCTGTTGTCTTCAAATGGTATTGCAGTGACATCGTTCGCTGCGCCAGAGGTGTGGAGCGCCCTCGTTCAGGTATTTATCATTGCGCTGGCTGTACTTGCTGGTAACATATTGCGCCGCAAGGTCAAGATACTCCGCCGTAGCCTCATTCCATCGGCTTTGTTGGGAGGACTCATTATCCTGTTGCTCAAGATATGGGCCGATTTCAACGGCATAATAGACAAGCGTTTCATGGAGACGGTAACCTACCATGCACTGGCATTAGGCTTCATAGCAATGTCACTTCGTCCGTCAAAGGAGACCGACCGCGCCAATACCCGCACAGTTATAGATACCGGAACCTTGACAATAGCAACCTATATCATTCAGGGCATATTCGGTTTGCTCATTACAATACCAATGTTTCTCTGGTGGCGTAATCCGGCTGCCGGAAATGACATTTTCTACTCCGGCGGTCTTCTGCTTCCCATGGGTTACGGTCAGGGACCAGGCCAGGCTCTTAACTTTGGCACCATCTACCAACTGGGTGCGGCTGATCAGGGTATCAGTTTCCACGGAATAGATTTCGGCCTTTCAATCGCTGCTATCGGCTTCCTGGTAGGTAGTGTTGTAGGCGTGGTTTACATGAACATCCTTAACCGCAAGAAAAAGCTGACTATTCATGAGAATATTACAGAGAGTAAGCATACCCTCAAGGACTACGAGCAGGAGAATGAGTTGCCGCACTCTGAGTCAGTAGATAAGCTGACCATCGTGGTAAGCATTGTGCTGCTCACCTATTTCCTGGTCTGGCTGCTTATGTCGGGCATCAACAGCCTTGATTTGGGTAACTTTGGCGAGAAGACGCTTAAGCCTCTGGTTTACGGATTCAACTTCTTCTGGGGCATCCTGTTCGGATCACTTGTCAAGATTGTGATCCGCGGTCTGCGCAAGAAGGGTTGGATGACGCGTGAGTATCTTAACGAGTTCCTTCTGAACCGTGTGAGCGGTATAAGCTTTGACATAATGATCGTGGCCGGAACTGCCGCTATCAGCTTTGAGAACCTCAAGGCCATATGGCTGCCGCTTACACTGGTCTGCATATTTGGTGCAGTAGCAACTTTCCTGTACGTAAGATGGGTGTCATTCCACATTTATCCCGATTACAAGTATGAAGGTTTCTTTTCAATGTTCGGAATGCTTACAGGAACAGCCAGCAACGGTATGATCCTGCTGCGTGAGATTGACCCCCGATATCAGACTCCTGCCGCAAACAACCTTGTGCTGCAGAACATTCCTGCCATGATAATGGGATTCCCGGTATTATTGTTGCTTGGATTCGCTCCCAAGAGCCTCAACGCTACATTGATAACTCTTGGAGTTCTCATAATCCTGTTCATGGTTGCAACCCTGTTCCTGTTCCGTAAACGTAAAAAATAATGGCACAGAACAAGTCCGAAGAGACTCCCATGATGAGGCAGTTCTATAGCCTCAAGGAGAAACATCCCGATGCCGTGCTTCTGTTCCGTTGCGGTGATTTTTACGAGACATACGCACAGGACGCAGTCGAGGCCAGCCAGATTCTTGGCATAACCCTTACCCGCCGCAACAACGGCAAGAACGGGGCTATGGCGCTTGAGATGGCGGGGTTCCCGCATCACGCCCTTGATGCCTATCTTCCCAAACTGATACGGGCCGGCCGCCGTGTTGCCATATGTGACCAGCTGGAGGATCCCAAACTGACCAAGACGCTTGTCAAGCGCGGCATTACCGAATTGGTTACCCCCGGTGTGGCCATGAGCGACAACGTGCTCCAGAACAAGGAGAACAATTTCCTGGCCGCAGTACACTTTGGCAAAGGAGCCTGGGGGCTTTCTTTTTTAGACATATCAACCGGTGAGTATCTGATAGCAGAAGGTCCTGCCGATCATATAGACAAACTGCTTGCAAACTTTGCACCTAAGGAGGTGCTCATAGAGCGTGGTCGCCGCCAGCAGTTCGGCCAGTCATTCGGAACCCGGTACTGTCTGCGTGAGCTTGACGACTGGGTCTTTACCGATGACTTTGCACGCGAGCAGCTTAACCGTCATTTCAAGGTCCGTAACCTCAAGGGATTCGGAGTGGACCATCTGCGTAACGGTAAGGTGGCCGCAGGTGCAATCCTTGAATATCTTGCAGAGACGCTGCACAACAACATAAGCCATATAACGTCAATCCGCATGATTGACGAGGAGCGTTACGTGCGCCTGGACAAGTTTACGGTACGAAACCTGGAACTTATATCGGCCAACAGTGAGGACGGCACGTCACTGCTTGATGTGATTGACCATACCTGCTCTCCTATGGGAGCGCGTCTGCTGCGCCGCTGGATGCTGTTCCCGCTCAAGGATACATCGGCCATAAACCGCCGTCTGGATGTGGTGGACCATCTGTTCCGTTATCCCGATACAGGTGATGCGCTGACCGAATCGCTGCAGCGTATGGGTGATGTGGAGCGCCTTATATCTAAAGCTGCAGTATGCCGCATCAACCCGCGAGAGGTACTAAGTTTGGGGCAGGCCCTCAAGCTGATGGAGCCCATCAAGATGATCTGTTCCGGATCAGAGAATACTCAGTTGCAGGAGATTGGCGCAGGCATTGACCTGTGCACTGAACTGCGCGAGGAGATTCTGCGTACCCTGCGACCCGATACCCCCATGCTGGTGAGTAAGGGTGGCGTGATTGCCGAGGGTGTAAGCGCCGAACTTGACGAGCTGCGCAGCATTGCCTACAGCGGCAAGGATTACCTGATGCAGATACAGCAGCGTGAGGCTGAGATTACTGGTATTTCAAGTCTGAAAATTGCCTACAACAACGTGTTCGGTTACTACCTTGAGGTGCGAAACACATTCAAGGACAAGGTGCCCGAGACCTGGATCCGCAAGCAAACCCTTGTCAATGCCGAGCGTTACATCACCCCGGAACTCAAGGAGTATGAGGAGAAGATCCTTGGAGCCGAGGACAAGATACTGGCTCTGGAGACTCAATTGTTCGGTGAATTGGCTCAATCTATCATAAAGTTTGTTCCTGCCATACAGAACAATGCTGTTTTGATAAGCCAGCTGGACTGCCTGCTCTCTTACGCCAAGGTGGCCCGTGAGCGCAAATATGTGCGCCCGGTTGTTGATGACAGTAATATCATCGATATCCATGAGGGCCGTCATCCTGTAATTGAGACGCAGATGGCACCCGGCGACAGCTACATATCAAACAACGTCCTGATAGACAGTGACAGCCAGCAGATACTCATCATAACCGGTCCAAACATGGCCGGTAAATCCGCTCTCTTGCGTCAGACCGCACTCATCACACTGATGGCCCAGATGGGCTGTTACGTGCCTGCCGAGAGCGCACGCATAGGAATGGTGGACCGCATATTCACCCGTGTGGGTGCCAGCGATAACATATCGGCCGGAGAATCAACGTTTATGGTTGAGATGACCGAGGCTGCAAGTATCCTGAACAACCTGACTGCCCGCAGTCTGGTGCTTTTTGACGAGCTTGGCCGCGGTACATCCACGTATGATGGCATATCCATTGCGTGGGCTATCGTTGAGTACATACATGAACATCCGTCAGCCCATGCCCGTACGCTCTTTGCCACCCATTACCATGAACTTAATGAGATGGCACAGTCATTCAGCCGTATCCGCAATTATAACGTATCGGTAAAAGAGACCGATGGAAAGGTCCTTTTTTTGCGCAAGCTTGTGCCGGGAGGCAGTGAGCACTCGTTCGGTATCCATGTGGCTGAAATGGCGGGAATGCCGCGCAGCATAGTAAAGCGCGCAGATACCATACTGAAGGAGATGGAGGCTACCAGTACTGGAAAGGGCATATCACGTCCCAGTGTAGAAACCGGTCAGCATCGCGAAGGCCTGCAGATGAGTTTCTTCCAGCTGGACGATCCGGTACTCTGCCAGATCCGTGACCAGCTGCTCTCAATCGATGTCAATAACCTGACACCCATCGAGGCCCTTAACAAACTCAATGACATAAAAAAGATCCTCAAGGGAAAATAGTACCAAAGGGGCACAAAGGGGACGGTTCTTTTTGTGCCCTTATGATTAGAATCAACTAATTCCATTCTTCACTTAAGGGCACAAAAAGAACCGTCCCCTTTGTGCCCCTTTTGAGTCGTCATTTTTTGCGGGAGTGGAGCATCAGCCAGATGCCGGCGATGGCAAACGGGATGCTCAGGAGCTGACCCATATCAAGAGCCATACCTTGCTCAAAATCTACCTGGACTTCTTTACAGAACTCAATAAAGAAGCGGAATGTGAAGATAGTTGCTATGCAGAATCCAAAGTAGAAGCCAGAACCTATCTTTTCCTTATGCTTGCGGTAGATGAGCAGAGTTATTATGAAGATGATGAGATAGGCAATAGCTTCATAGAGTTGTGCAGGATGGCGTGCAAAATCCTCGCCGTTCTGGACAAAGATGAATCCCCAGTCAGTGCCGGTGGCCTTGCCTACAATTTCAGAGTTCATCAGGTTTCCGATTCTTATGCAGGCGGCAGTAAGTGGAGTGGCCACACATACCATATCGATACACTCCAGAACCTTGACCTTATACTTGCGGCAATAGAGAATCATGCCGATGATGATGCCTATGGTACCTCCGTGACTGGCCAGTCCGCTGTAGCCTACCAGTTTCACACCGCCTTGCGGCATGAAGCGTATGGGCAGGAGCATCTCGATGAAATGCTTGCCGCTGGTAAGATAGTAGTCCGGCTCATAGAACAGGCAGTGACCTAAACGTGCACCTATCAGAATACCAAGGAAACAGTACAGGAACAGAGGCTCATAGACTTCTTGCTTAATGCCGCGATCCTTGTATAATTTCTTTACAATCAGATAGGCGGCCACAAGACCAATCACCCACATGAGTGAGTAGTAACGGATAGGCAAGCCTAACAGATGGCAGAGTTCACTGTCCGGATTCCATGTCACTGCAAGAAAATTCTCCATAGCTCCCTGTCAAAAATATTTACACATTAAATCTGAAATGCATGATATCACCGTCTTGGACTACGTAGTCCTTGCCTTCAACATAGAGTTTGCCGGCATCGCGTACGGCGGCCTCGGAGCCAAGTTCCACGTAATCATTGTATTTGATTACTTCGGCGCGGATGAATCCCTTCTCAAAGTCGGTATGGATGACGCCGGCGCACTGCGGGGCTTTCCAACCCTTGCGGTAGGTCCATGCCTTGACTTCCATGGGTCCGGCGGTGATGAATGTCTCCAGGTTAAGCAGGCTGAAGGCCGATTTTACCAACCGGTTTACGCCCGATTCCTCCAGACCCAGCTCCTCGAGGAACATCTGACGGTCCTCATAGCTCTCCAGCTCGGCAATCTCGCTCTCGGTCTTGGCGGCAATCACCAGCAGCTGTGCGTTCTCGTCCTTGATGGCCTGACGCACCTGCTCCACGTATGCATTGCCGGTCTTGACGCTACCCTCATCCACGTTGCATACATAGAGCACGGGCTTGGATGTGAGCAGGAACAGGTCATGCGCAATTTTCTCCTCATCTTTGGAATCGAATGTAACGGTGCGGGCCGATTTGCCCTGCAGCAGGACGTCGCGGTAGGCGTTAAGCACATCGCATACTATCTTGGCCTGCTTGTCACCCACTGCAGCCTGCTTGGCCACCTTCTGAAGCCGCTGGTCAATGGTCTCAAGGTCCTTTATCTGGAGCTCGGTATCGATAATCTCCTTGTCACGGACGGGATTGACGGTACCGTCCACATGTGTCACGTTCTCATCGTCAAAGCAGCGGAGCACGTGTATGATGGCATCGCATTCACGTATATTGCCCAGGAACTTGTTACCCAGGCCCTCGCCCTTGCTGGCACCTTTTACCAGTCCGGCTATATCCACAATCTCAACGGTGGCTGGAACTATTCGGCCAGGATGAACCAGTTCTGCAAGTTTGTTAAGGCGCTCATCGGGAACGGTGATGGTTCCTACGTTGGGCTCTATTGTGCAGAAAGGAAAATTGGCTGCCTGTGCCTTAGCGCTTGACAGACAATTGAAAAGTGTGGATTTGCCTACATTGGGAAGACCCACTATACCGCATTGCAATGACATTTTTTACGCTTTTTGAAATCTAAACGCAAAGGTAGCATTTTTTTTGCGTTAGAGCATATCGTTGTCAATCATCCAGATGATTTCCTCAATCATGGCATCCTCGTCATCGTGCTCAGGATCGTATTCCTTTTTGAGCGTTGCACCGAACAGCGAGGCGAAAGTCTGGTAGAATCTGGCTTTGAATCCCCCGATGAATGCCTTAATCAAATCATAACTGGTCTGGTTGCACTCACGGTCTATGAGTTTGATTAGCAGTTTACCTTGTGCCAGAGTGCATTTTTTCATGATGGGAAGATACTGGTCCCAGACTCCTTTCTCTACTTTTTCCAGATGTTCGTCACGCGCTTTGTCATCGGGCAGGGTCTGCAGGTAGAGATAGGTTTCAACAAGAACGCCTTTGACTTCACAGGCAATAGGATACATCTTTATTACGTTTCTGGTCAGTTTGTCATATTTGCGTTGTTTCCTTTCGCTTGAGAATGTGCGTCGGGCGTAGATATTGACATCCATCAGCTGGAATGACGGAATGGTATCGCCATCGACAATTGTCGAGAGTGCCGTGAACACGCGTTTCTGCTTGTCGTCATTATCGGGCTCCCCACAAAACGCCGGAATGCATATTATCAGGGAAAATAGCAATATGACTGTTCGTTTCATGTCTGCAAAAATATCAATTATCACAAAAAAGTCCTACTTTTGGGCAGTCCTTTTGATATGTTTTCTAATACTGTTATAAAATGTACCGTAAAATGTTAATCTCCTGGTTTGCCCTGCTGTCCTTGGTGACGGCGGTTTATCCCCAAAATTCAGGAGCAGACCGATGGGAGGATGTTTTGGAAACACTCCTGTCAGATGAAGAGCTCTCCTCCGATGCCCTTGAGGAGCTGGCAGCCATGTATGAATCGCTGCATGAGATGCCGCTCAACATCAACACAGCCACCAGAGAGGAGCTGATGCAGCTGCCGTTCCTGACGGATAGGCAGATAGAGGACATACATGCATACGTCTATATGCATGGTCCTATGATGACGTTAGGTGAGTTACAGCTTACCGGAAGTCTCGATTACACCACGCGGCAGCTGTTGCGTGAGTTTGTCTATGCCGGCGATGTACCGGTGAAAAGGGAAAGAATCAGCCTTAAGGACTTACTTAAGTATGGTCGCAATGAACTGGTTGCACGCATGGATATTCCGCTTTACCGAAGGGACGGTTTCCGCTATCATTCTCCCGATGAGCTGGAGCGCTACCCTAACCGTGCATATATGGGCAACCGCCTGTCACATTCCATACGATACTCGTTCAACTGGCACAACCGTATCAGGTTGGGACTGACTGCTGACAAGGATGCCGGTGAACCGTTTTTTGGCAGGAACAGCATGGGCTATGACTTTTACTCACCATATCTTTACCTTAAGGACATGGGTGTATTGAAAGAACTTGCGCTTGGCAATTTCAAGGCACAGTTCGGACACGGTCTGCTGTTGGGTGGCGGTTTCAGCTCAGGCAAAAGCATGGCCTTGTCTTCGTTGGGACGTCAGACACAAGGATTGAAACCGCACTCTTCAACCCAGGAATACGGTTATCTGCGCGGAGCGGGAGTTGCTATAGGATGGGGGCGCACCACTTTCACGCTTTTGGGTTCATGGGCACCGATGGATGCCACGGTTAAGGGAGATACTATAATCAGTTCGTTCAAGCAGGACGGTTACCACAGAACGGAATTGGAGTGGTCTAAGAAGAACAACGTGACGTTAGGTACACTTGCCGCCAATGTGCGATACAGCTATCGCGGGCTCAGGTTCGGGGTGACGGCAATGGCTGAAAGTCTTTCGCTTCCCTATCAGGAGAAAAGGCGTTTCATGGGCATATCGGCTGATTATTCAATCAGCAGACCACGGTATGCCTTTACATCAGAGATGTCTGTGATGGATGGCCGTACGGCATTAATAGCTTCTCAGTCTTTCCGGATACAGGATGACTGGACACTGAACGCAGTGTTCCGTCATTACAGCCATGGTTATATGTCGCTTCACTCCAATGCCATGGCCGAAGGCAGTGTAGGAAATGAGACAGGACTGCTCGTAGGATTTTCCCGCAGCAGCCGTAACCTGAAAGTGAATGGTTATGCTGACCTGTTCATGCATCCTGAACCACGTTACGGGGCATCGGAAAGCAGCAACGGCTTGGATTTGAGGACAGAGGCCGACTGGAAACCCGGCAGGCGTGATGCGCTCTTTGTCACGGTACGGTTCAAGTCCAAGCAGAAGGACTGCAAATACACAAACCGGTTGGAATACTGCCTGACCGGGCGTTACCGGTTGCGTTGGACTCACAACTGTGTCAACGGGGCAGAGTTGAAGACACAGTTGTTTTACGTGCGGTACGATTTCATTGCGGAACCTGTTTCCAATGGTTATACGCTGACACAAAGCTATAGTCGCTGTTTTTTTAACGACAGGCTGGACATGAACCTGACAGCGGCAGTGTTCTATACTGATAGCTTTGACAGCCGTATAACGGTGTATGAGAGCGGCCTAAGGTTTACATACAATTTCATGAGCCTGTACGGCAAAGGCGGGCGGTTGGCTGCAAACATAAGATACAGGTTCCGGAACGGTATGCAGTTGAATCTCAAGGCGGGTGGGACATGGTATGCGGACCGTGATGAGATAGGTTCCGCACAACAGCTCATACCAGCCAACCACAAGGAGGATATATCGCTCCAATTTGTCAGCAAGTTCTGAAGAGATGAAATAACTTTGCATAGTACGTGCCGATTGACTAATTTTGTACCGTTATGTCAACCGTTCTATACAGTTCACCCATATTCGGGCCCGTACACAGTCGTCGTCTTGGTGTATCGCTGGGCATAAACCTGATGCCTGCCGACGGCAAGATATGCACTTTTGACTGCATCTACTGCGAGTGCGGCCGCAACAGTGAGCATCACCCGCATCATCATCGACCCACCCGTAAAGAGGTTTATGAAACTCTGCGCTCCACTCTTGTCAGGATGAAAGCGGAGGGGCCGGAACCCAATGTGCTGACATTTGCCGGAAACGGTGAGCCCACTGCAAACCCTGAATTCCCGGGGATTGTTGACGATGTGCTTGCCCTGCGTGACGAGTTCTTCCCTCAGGCCAAGGTAAGTGTTTTGAGCAACGGTACCCGCGTGACAGACCCGGCCATCTTCAATGCCTTGCTCAAACTGGACAACAACATCCAGAAACTGGATACTGTGGATATGGATTATATCAGGCTGATAGACAATCCCGTCGGCCATTATGACCTGGATGCCGTCATTCAGGCACTCTGTGATTTCAAGGGTCATGTCATTATCCAGACCATGTTCCTGACAGGTACTCTTGACGGCCGTGACATGGACAATACTACAGACCGTTATGTGTTGCCCTGGATAGAAACTGTTAAAAGGATTTCACCTCGGCAGGTGATGATATACACTATAGACCGCGAGACCCCGGTTTCAACGCTACGTAAGGCTAGTCACGAACAGCTTGACCGCATAGCCTTGCTTCTGCGCCGGAGCGGTCTGGAAACATCAGTGTCATATTAAAAATATCCGATGAAACCGCAAAAGACTATACTTTTCATCTTTTCGTGGCTCATGCCTTTCATTCCTGTATGGAGCGCGGATTTTGATTCGGTCACGGATGCCATAGACCAGATAATCTATGAAGAACTTCCCGAGGGAACAGACATAGCTCTTATGGTATATGACCTTACTAATGATACTACGCTCTATGCCTACCGTGAGAATGTGCTTTGCCGCCCGGCATCCGTGCAGAAGGTGGTGACCACTGTGTCGGCATTGTCACAGCTTGGACCCGATTATTCTTTTGAGACCGTACTCAGGACCAGGGGTACAATCTCTTCAGACAGTATCCTTAACGGCGACCTCTATCTTGTGGGAGGTCTGGACCCGGCACTTAACGAGAATGAACTGCGCAGTATGGTCAGTGACCTTAAGAAAGCGGGGGTTAAGCGCATAAACGGAACTCTGTTTGCAGATGTCTCGGCTATGGATTCAACCTATTGGGCTTCGGGGTGGTGCTGGGACGATGCACCTTCCAGTTTCCAGCCATATATTTCGCCTCTTATGGTGCATCAGGGTTTTGTAGGCATACAGGTCAGGCCTACGTCAAAGGGCCAGGCACCCGAAGTAGTGCTGTTTCCGTCAAACAACTCCATTAAGGTCATCAACAGGGCCAAGACACAGGACAGCAAACAGGGTGCCCTTACGATCACGAGAGATTGGATGAACAATGACAACACAATTATCGTGGAGGGTAATTGTGTGCGTAGGGAATCCAAGGAACTGAGTGTGGTAGGTTCCGCCGATTTCACGTTTTCACTGTTCCGTCAATATCTTGATGAGGCCGGTATCAGTTACGGTGAATACGGATGGGGAACCTGTCCGGTTATGGCGCGTGACATTTCGGTAGTGTCACATAGCCTGCAGTCCATTATAAAGGAATGCCTCAAGGAGAGCAATAACCTTTTTGCGGAGGCTGTTTTCTTGCAGACCGGAAGGATTAATCAGCCCAAAGGTGTCTCTTTCAGTTCTGCATCCAAATTCATGCAGAATTTTGTAGGACGCAAGTTCGGTATGGTCTCCTCATCATACAACATAGTGGATGGTTGCGGTCTCTCCATGTATGACATGTGCTCACCAAAGTTCATGGTGAGTATGCTGGGTTATATTTACAGGGACAATACTATCTATCCGACGTTTTATAAGAGCCTGCCTATTTCAGGAGTTGACGGTACGCTAAAGTCGCGGTTGAGTGACAAGACGACTTTGAACAAGGTTCATGCCAAGACCGGTTCCGTGACCGGTGCCTGTACTTTGGCCGGTTATATCCATACAGCCGATGGCCGCGACCTGGCTTTCTGCATAATGAATGAGGGCGCCCTCAAGATGGCACCCTCACGTAAGATACAGGATAAGATCTGCACTTATCTTTGTGAACTTGGATTGTAATTCCTACAGTTGCTTGAACTCATAACCCTGTTCCTTGAGCCATTCAATGGCTTTGGGTAATGCATAGCGCAGGTTTTTCTCGCTACGCAGTGAGTCATGGAAAACAATTATGGATCCG
>Ga0310786_10007231_pt1 | contig 14518 bp, 12 predicted proteins | sample AusTroGonzalo_MG_FD_203881 | JGI IMG/M metagenome (GOLD analysis project Ga0310786, IMG submission 203881) | Bovine rumen microbial communities from tropical cattle in Woodstock, Queensland, Australia - Gonzalo_03 (v2) (version 2) | ecosystem: Host-associated > Mammals > Digestive system >... | reverse complement strand
TATGTGCCCAAGATGAATAAGCTCCTTATCGAAAAGCACTATAGCCGCAAGCATGGGCCAGGAGCGTATTATGGGCAGAAGGAAATTACGGCTTCGCCGTGAGGTTTGGCGGCGGCTCAAACATTGAGAATTGAAAATTGAAAATTGAATAATTATTATTTAATATCATGAAAGCATTTGAGAATTTTGAGATTTGGTGGGTGACTGGCGCACAGTTGCTCTATGGAGGTGACGCAGTGGTACAAGTTGACGCTCACTCCAAGGAAATGGTGGAAGGGCTGAATGCATCAGGCATCATCCCCATCAAGATAGTGTATAAAGGTACAGCCAACAGCGAGAAAGAGGTGACCGCAGTAATGATGGCTGCCAACAATGACAAGAAGTGTGTGGGTATCATCACCTGGATGCACACCTTCTCGCCTGCCAAGATGTGGATTCACGGCCTGCAACAACTGAAGAAGCCGCTGCTGCATTTCCATACACAGTACAATGCAGAAATCCCATGGGATACGATGGACATGGATTTCATGAACCTGAATCAGAGCGCCCACGGCGATCGTGAATTTGGCCATATCTGCGCACGTATGCGCAAGCCTCGCAAAGTGGTGAGCGGCTATTGGAAAGACGAACGTCCACAAAAGCAGATTGCCGTTTGGGCACGAGTAGCAGCAGCTTGGGCAGATGCCCACGATATGCGTATCCTGCGCTTTGGCGACCAAATGAACAATGTGGCAGTGACTGATGGCGACAAGGTGGAAGCTGAGATGCGTCTGGGCTACCATATCGACTATTATCCCGTCAGTGGCTTGATTGACTACTATACGAAAGTGACAGATGCCGAGGCCGATGAATTGGTGGAGGAATACAAGAAGCTCTATACCATCAAGATAGATGAGAGTGGCGAAGAAATCTATTGGCAGAAAGTACGTAACGCCGCCAAGCAGGAAATCGCCATCCGTAGGGTGTTGGAGGATGAAGGAGCCAAAGGCTTCACCACCAATTTTGACGACCTGGGTGAGGTAGATATCAATGACCCCAACTTTATAGGCTTCGACCAGATTCCAGGGTTGGCTTCACAACGTTTGATGCAGGAAGGCTATGGTTTTGGCGCTGAAGGCGACTGGAAATCAGCTGCACTCTATCGCACCGTTTGGTTTATGACACAAGGCCTCCCCAATGGATGCTCGTTCTTGGAGGACTACACACTGAACTTCGACGGCGAGAAATCCAGCATCTTGCAGTCGCACATGTTGGAGATTTGTCCCCTCATCGCCGCAGAGAAGCCACGTCTGGAAGTCCACTTCTTAGGCATCGGCATCCGCAAGGGATATACGGCCCGTCTGGTGTTCAACTCCAAAGTGGGCAAGGGTATCACTGCCACCATTGTGGATATGGGCAACCGTTTCCGCCTCATCGTAAACGATGTGGAATGTATCAAGCCAAAGCCTCTGCCTAAGTTGCCAGTAGCCAATGCATTGTGGATTCCTATGCCAAACTTTGAGATTGGTACGGCTACTTGGATTCTGGCTGGTGGTACTCACCACAGCTGCTTCTCTTATGACATTACGCCTGAGTACTGGATAGATTATGCAGAGATGGCTGAAATTGAGATGTTGCGCATCGATAAGGACACTACCTACGGCAACTTCCGTCATCAACTTCAGTACAATGAGATGTATTATATGCTGAATAAAGCCCTCAAGTAAAAGATGATTATGGATGCAAAGGAACTAATTGCAGCAGGAAAAGCCATACTGGGCATCGAACTGGGCTCTACCAGAATCAAAGCCGTGCTCATCGATGAGGACAACAAGCCCATCGCACAGGGTAGTCATACCTGGGAGAACCAGCTGGTGGACGGACTGTGGACCTACAGCACAGAAGCTATCTGGCATGGGCTGCAAGACTGCTATGCCGACCTGCGACGTGAGGTGAAGGAAAGATACGATGTGGAGATAGAAAAGCTGGGAGCTATTGGCATCAGCGCCATGATGCACGGCTATCTACCTTTCGATGCACAAGGTCGTATGCTCGCACCTTTCCGCACGTGGAGAAACACCAATACAGGTGAGGCGGCCAAGACGCTTTCAGCACTCTTTGCCTATAATATCCCCCTACGCTGGAGCATCTCTCATATCTATCAGGCCATTCTCGACGAAGAAGCGCATGTGAAGGACATCGCCTTCCTCACTACCCTGGCAGGTTACATCCACTGGAAGCTCACAGGCAAGAAAGTGTTGGGTATAGGCGATGCCTCAGGCATGATACCAGTCAATCCAGACACCAAGCAGTATCGCAAAGACATGGTGGAGAAGTTTGACCAGTTGGTTGGGCCAAAGGGCTTTGGCTGGAAACTCCTCGACATTCTTCCAGAAATCCTGGTGGCAGGCAAATCTGCAGGGGAACTGACTCCAGAAGGAGCCCTCCTACTCGACCCCACAGGACACTTGAAGGGAGGCATACCATTCTGCCCACCCGAGGGCGATGCAGGCACTGGCATGGCCGCTACCAACGCCGTGAGGCAGCGTACAGGCAATGTATCAGCTGGCACCTCTTCCTTCTCGATGATTGTATTGGAGCATGAGTTGTCAAGGCCCTATGAGCCGATAGACATGGTCACGACCCCTGATGGGAGTCTGGTGGGCATGGTGCATTGCAACAACTGCACCTCTGAAATCAATGCCTGGGCTGGTATCTTCAAGGAGTATCAGGAGCTGATGGGCATGCCTGTGGATATGGGTACCATCTACGAGAAACTGTTCAATATAGCCCTGCAAGGTGATGCGGACTGTGGCGGACTGGTGGCGTACAACTATGTCAGTGGTGAGCCTGTGACTGGCTTTGCTGAGGGTCGTCCGCTGTTTGTCCGCTCAGCGACAGACAAGTTCACCCTGGCCAACTTCATGCGTGCGCAGCTCTATGCGGCCATTGGTGTGTTGAAAATCGGCAACGACATCTTATTCAAGAAAGAGCAGGTGAAGGTGGATCGCATCACAGGTCATGGAGGCTATTTCAAGACCAAGGGGGTAGGTCAACGTATGCTAGCGGCAGCCTTGGGCTCCCCCATCTCCGTGATGGAAACAGCTGGCGAAGGCGGTGCCTGGGGCATTGCCCTGCTGGCCTCCTACCTGGTGAATCAGGCAGAAGGGCAGTCGCTGGCCGACTTCCTCGACACCCAGGTGTTTGCTGGCAACAAGGGTATCGAAGTAGCTCCCACGGCCGATGATATGGCTGGCTTCAATGCTTATATTGAAAACTACAAGCGTGCTTTGCCAGTAGAAGAGGCTGCTGTGAATTTTAAGAAATAGCAATAATTATTTATTCTGATATACTATGAGAACAAGGTTGTTATTGACATCTATAATACTGACAGGAGCCCTGAGCATCCATGCACAGAGTACTATCACCCTACAGGCAGACCAGGCTACGCAAGTCATTCCGAAGGAAATATACGGACAGTTTGCTGAGCACTTGGGCAGTTGCATCTATGGCGGACTCTGGGTGGGTGAGAACTCCCCTATCCCCAATATTCAAGGTTATCGTACCGATGTGTTCAATGCCCTGAAAGAGCTGAAGGTACCTGTGCTTCGTTGGCCAGGCGGCTGCTTTGCCGACGAATACCACTGGATGGATGGTATTGGTCCACGCGAGAATCGCCCCAAGATGGTGAACAACAACTGGGGTGGTACCATTGAGGACAATAGTTTTGGCACCCACGAGTTCCTGAACCTGTGCGAGATGCTGGGAGCTGAGCCATACATCAGTGGAAATGTGGGCAGCGGCACTGTGGAAGAACTGGCCAAATGGGTGGAATATATGACCTCAGAAGGTGACAGTCCGATGGCTCGTCTGCGTCGTCAGAATGGCCGTGACCACGCCTGGAAGGTAAAGTTCCTTGGTGTGGGCAACGAGAGTTGGGGTTGTGGAGGCACCATGCGTCCAGAATACTACAGCGACCTCTATCGCCGCTACTCCACCTATTGCCGCAACTACGACGGCAACGTGCTCTTCAAGGTTGCCAGCGGAGCCAGCGACTATGATTACAACTGGACGGATGTGCTGATGAAACAGGTAGGTACACGCATGAACGGCCTGTCGCTACACTACTATACCGTAGCTGGATGGAATGGCAGCAAGGGCAAGGCTACCAGCTTCTCGGAGGAGGATTTCTTCTGGACCCTGGGCAAGTGCCGCGAGATAGAAGATGTAATCAAACGTCACTGTCAGATCATGGACCAATACGACCGTCAGAAGCGCGTGGCCCTGATGCTCGACGAATGGGGTACCTGGTGGGATGTGGAGGAAGGAACCAATCCTGGTCATCTCTTCCAGCAGAACACACTGCGCGATGCTTTTGTAGCCTCACTCACCTTCGACATCTTCCATAAATATACCGATCGTCTGAAGATGGCCAACATCGCCCAAATAGTGAATGTATTGCAGAGCATGATTCTCACCAAGGACAGTCAGATGGTGCTCACCCCCACCTACTACGTATTCAAGATGTACAACGTGCATCAGGATGCCACTTTCATCCCCATGCAGGTGAAGTGCGAGCAGGTGCAGGTGCGCGACAACCGCATCTTGCCGCTGCTGAGTGCCACAGCCTCTACCAAAGACGGCAAGACCCACATCTCGCTCTCCAACATCGACCCTCAGAAGAAGCAGACAGTGACCATCAACCTCGGTAGCCTGAAAGTCGGCCGAGTGAGCGGTGAAATACTGACCTCTGCCAACCTGACTGACTACAATGATTTTGGCAAGGCAGAAGTGGTTCATCCTCAAGCATTCAACGGCGCGAAAATCCAGAAGGATGTATTGACTGTAGAACTTCCTGCCAAGAGTATTGTGACATTGGAATTGCAATAACGGAAGAAATTCGGAAATCTTGCACGATAGATAGAGAAAAAATTGTATCTTTGCAAAAAAATAACAAAAATTGTCATCATGAACGATAATAAACTGATGAACCGCGCAGCCGATAACATCCGTCTTTTGGCTGTCTCTATGGTTGAAAAGGCAAAGTCTGGACACCCTGGTGGTGCTATGGGAGGAGCCGACTTTATCAACGTGCTCTTCTCTGAATATATGGTATTTGACCCTGAAAATCCTTTCTGGGACGGCCGTGACCGTTTCTTCCTCGACCCTGGGCACATGTCACCCATGCTCTACGCACAACTTCACCTATTTGACCTCTATTCGATGGACGAGCTCAAGAGCTTCCGTCAGTGGTACAGTCCTACCACAGGTCACCCAGAGCGCGACTTGAAGCATGGTATAGAAAATACTTCTGGTCCATTGGGACAGGGACATACCTATGCCGTAGGAGCTGCAATGGCTGCCAAGTTCCTCAAGGCCCGCTTCGGCGATGTGATGAATCAGACCATCTATGCCTACATCAGCGATGGTGGCATTCAGGAAGAAATCTCACAGGGTGCTGGACGTGTGGCAGGAACTTTGGGCCTCGATAACCTCATCATGTTCTATGATGCCAACGAGATTCAGCTCTCTACCACGGTAGCAGAGGTGACTACAGAAGATACTGCCAAGAAATACGAGGCTTGGGGCTGGAAGGTGATTTCCATTGACGGAAACGACCCAGACCAGATACGCAAAGCCCTCGACGAGGCCAAGGCTGAAAAGGAACGCCCCACCCTTATCATCGGACATACCGTAATGGGCAAGGGGGCACGTCGTGCCGATGGCAGCAGCTATGAGAACTGCACTGCCACCCACGGTGCTCCCCTCGGAGGTGATGCATACATCAATACAGTGAAGAATCTGGGCGGCGATGTGGAGAATCCATTCGTGGTGTGGCCAGAGGTGAAGAAGATGTACGATGATCGCAAGAAGGAACTGAAAAAGATTCTGAAAGAAAGATACGCTGCCCGTGAGGCTTGGGAAAAGACGGAGCCTGAAAAAGCTGCACTACTGAAAGAATATTTCTCAGGCAATGCTCCAAAGGTGGATTGGAGCGTCATAGAGCAGAAGCCCAACCAACCTACCCGTAACGCATCGGCTACCGTATTGGCAGCGCTCGCCAAGCAGGTGGGCAACATGGTGGTAGCCAGTGCCGACCTCTGCAACTCTGACAAGAGCGAGGGCTTCCTGAAACAGACCCATGCCTTCAAGAAGGGTGATTTCAGCGGTGCGTTCTTCCAGGCTGGTGTAAGCGAACTCACCATGGCTTGCGTTTGCATAGGTATGGCGCTCCACGGAGGAGTTCTGCCCGCTTGTGCCACCTTCTTCGTATTCTCCGATTACATGAAACCTGCCCTGCGTATGGCTGCGCTGATGGAGATTCCTATCATCTTCTTCTGGAGTCATGATGCCTTCCGTGTGGGTGAAGACGGACCTACCCATCAGCCTATCGAGCAGGAGGCACAGCTTCGTCTGCTGGAGAAAGTGAAGAACCACAGCAACCGCAATTCCATGCTGGTGCTTCGCCCTGCTGATGTGGAGGAAACCACGCAGGCATGGAAGTTGGCCATAGAGAACACCTATGGTCCTACAGGACTTATCTTCTCCCGTCAGAATGTGGATAATCTGCCTGAAGGCAATGATTACAGTCTGGTGGCTCGTGGAGGTTACATCGTAGCTGGCTCTGACGAAAACCCAGATGTGATACTGATTGCCTCTGGCTCTGAAGTATCTACATTGGTGGGGGGTGCCAAGCTGTTGCGTGAGGATGGCATTCGCGTACGCATCGTGTCTGTGCCTTCAGAAGGCCTCTTCCGCAGTCAGGTACCAGGCTACCAACTCAAAGTACTGCCTTTCCGCAAGAAGAAGTTTGCTCTCACAGCAGGTCTCTCTTTCGCCATGCGCGGACTGGTTGGCCCTTACGGAAAGATTTGGGGCATGGACATGTTTGGCTTCTCAGCTCCTTACAAGGTGCTTGACGAGAAACTGGGCTTCACTGCAGAGAATGTGTATAAGCAAGTAAAAGAAATGTTTAAATAAAGCGCTAAAACGCCAGAAATATGGAAGTAAAGACTATCGGACTTTGTTCAGATCATGCGGGTTTCGCCTTGAAGGAATATGTAAAATCATGGCTCTCTGCCCGTGGGTGGGGTTTTGTGGACTTTGGAACATTCAGTGCTCAAAGCTGTGACTATCCAGACTTTGCCCACCCTATGGCCAATGCCATTGAAAAAGGGGAAGTCTATCCTGGCATTGCCATCTGTGGAACAGGCAACGGCATTGCCATGACACTCAACAAGCATCAGGGCATACGCGCTGCGCTCTGCTGGCAACCAGAGATTTGCGACTTGGCCCGTAGGCACAACGATGCCAATGTGCTGGTGCTTCCAGGCCGTTATACTACCAATGTGGAGGCTGATAAGATTCTGGAAGTGTTTTTCAATGCTGAGTTTGAAGGCGGACGTCATGAGCGTCGCATCAACAAGATTCCTGTACCTTCTGAGTAAGTCTTAGAACATGAAGAGACCAAGAGGGTAAGCCTACTACTATGGGGTTACCCTCTTTTTTATTTCATCAGAGAAAAATATATAGACCAAAATGTGTATTGAATAAAGATGATAAGCTATCAGTTTAATTTTATCAGAGAAAAACAGAAAGACTAAAAGGTGTATTTGAATAAAGATGATAAGCTATCAGTTTAATTTCATCAGAGAAAAACAGAGAGACTAAAAGGTGTATTTGAATAAAGAAGATAAGCCATCAATCCCGCTTGGGATGGAATTCTACACAAAAAAAAGAAGCTTCGGACCGTCACGGCTGGAAGCTTCCAAACACAAAATAAAACACGACAAAACTTGTAGGAACGATCGGGCTCGAACCGATGACCTCTTCAATGTGACTGAAGCGCTCTAAACCAACTGAGCTACGCTCCTGTTCCATTAAGCGGGGACAAAGATAAAACGATTTATTTACACCACCAAATATATTATCGCATTTTTTTCAATTATTTTGTGCAGGAGCGCCATCACGAAAGAACTGTTCCTCGCGCAAACGCCGCAAGCGCCGTTCAGCACGCTGTTTAAGCCCTGCATACCGTTCAGGACGCGAAACGGTTTCCAACTCGCGCAGGAACTGCTCATAGTAGCGTTGTTCATTGCGCTCATCCTTCAACACCCCGTAGAGATAGGCTATCTGGCACAAGTTGGTGATGTTTTTGCGATACTCCATCGAAGCTTGGTAACTCTTGATGGCATCCCTGAAACGCCGCAGAATCATCTCCGACATAGCACGCGTGTCATACATATCATACATCAAGGTAGAGTCTGGCAACAGCAGTTGCATGGCTGTATTGATATAATCTACAGCTTCCTGATCCTCTCCAACATCATCGGCCACCATGCCCAACTCTGCATAGATGTAGCCATTGGGGATGATGCTACGCTGGCGGGCTTCATCGAGCAGTTTATATGCCTCGGCTTTACGGCCTACACGGGCATGAGCCACCCCGTTGTAGTAGAGTGAGGAAGCATCCTTGAAACCTGCAGCAAGTAACTTGTCGTATTCCTCTATCTCCTCATCAAACTGGCGAAGTTCATGCAGCGTATAAGCGCGCAGATTATTGATGGTAAGGTTGGTACTATCCACATTATAGTACAAGTCAAGGTAGTAGAGTGCCATCTCGTACATACCTATCTGGTTATAGATACGTGCCAGGCTCTGTACATTGCCATAATCCTCGATATCACGGGCTGCTATTAACTCACGATAGGCAATGGTGGAATCCGCCTCACCCATACGCTCATAGCAACGGGCCACTAACACCAGGTCCTCATCTACCGTATCGTTGCGGAGCAGGTCATTACACAGGTCGATGCTCTTGCGGTAATATCCTCGAGAATAGTAACATTTGGCCAACGCACGCTGTAAGGTGTCGCTAGCATGAATCTGCAGGGCTTGTTCGTAGAGTTCCTGCGCCCGTTTGGTGCGATTCTTCTCCTGATAGGCATCTGCCAGACGAAGCATCAGACGCCAATTGGTCTTATCCGCTTCCACGCTGTCGCGTAAGGCAGCCAGCTCGCTGTTGCGCAAAACCACACCCGTCTGCTGCGCTCGAAGTGGTAACAACAGGCAACTGACAAACAATAGTACTATCTGAAATCTTTTCATTGTCGAATCACTATCTTGAGATTATTTGTGGCGAAGATACAAAATATTTGTTGATTTGTAAAGAGTTCTGACCAACTAATCAAAAAGATTAAGTTGATGATGGGTATCAAAGAGGTCTTTCTTCATCTCCGTGAGTTCTCGCTTGGTGAGGTTTCTTCGCTCTTTGAAGTCACCCAACTGCACCCCCAGCTGTCTGAGGTATCGATACACGGTTCCTGGCGTACGAATGTTCAGCAATGTCATAATCTGATTCACACTGGAACCGTTTTCGTAAAGTTGCTTGCATTGCAGAGGTTTGTCACGATTCTTGCGATTCACACTCCCTTCTTTGCGTCCAAAGCGCACACCACGTTCTATGGCTGCCCGTCGTACCTGTTCCATGCGCACTCGCTGGACGTTGCGATCGGCTTTCCGCAGGGAGGCAAGTACGTTGCGTAGTACCTGTCCCATGAGACCACAAGTGGTGAGGCGGTCATCTATCGCCAAGAACAACACTCCCCTGTTGCCCAATTCTGTAAGCAGTTGTAGCAAGTCGGCAAGTGGTTTCCCCAAAACATCCAGCCTCCAGACCACCAAGGTATCGCCCTCATTCAGCGCCTGCAGGCAGACATCCAATTCGCTCACATCGCTGGCACTGATACAGCCTTCCTTATAGATACGCTCACAGCCAGCATCAAGAAGAGCTTTCACTTGCTCTTCTTGGCTGGCTATGCTGAAATTCATATTAGCGTATCCTATCTTCATGGAGCATTATCTCAAGCCGCCGCCGCCATGGCCGCCGCCGCTGAAACTGCCACCGCCGCCCCATGATGAGCGGCCGCCGCCACCACTGCGTGAGTAGCCACCACCAGAACTAGTGCTCACAGGCCTGTTGGCTGCCTTTGCGTTGTAGTATGAATGATAAGTGCGGGAGCTGTAGTCGTTGAGCATCGAGGCCAAGCTTCCTGTACCAGCCGCTGTGGTCACTTGCTCAAGCTGCTTGCCAAAGTTGCTCATCTTGAAGTATTCCGGACAACTCTTCTTGAAGTCCTTCATCACCTGATCGGCAATGCCGAAGAGGGTGGCATAGACCAGGTACTCGTTCCACAACTTCACTTCCACCATACCATGTTCCTGCACCAGGGTGAAGTCTTCCAGGTACTTCTTCAGTCCCATCAGCTCCATCATCTCCTGATGTTTCCAGTTATCCATGCTGACCAGTTTCTTAGTACTGATGAGGTTGAACTGGTTCTCCACATATTTAGGACGTTTCTTTCCCAAGTCGGAGATATCCTTGGTATCAACCACCAAGTCTTGTCCAGCCGCTTCCTTGTAGAAACACCACAAGTGATATTGGTTCTTTTCATCCGTGCCATGAAGCACAGTGCCTTCCGGATAGGCTGTAGGAACAACCTTGAGTCGTGGTACCCACTTATCCTTCTCCTGTCGCTGTGTCATCTCCAGTTTGCCCTCTTGCAACATGCGCAAGGTGTAGCACTGCAAGAGCGTAGGTGTATCAGGGAAATTGTCCTTTCCTATGTCTTTTACACTCTCGTAGGTAGCGCTGCTCTTCACCAGATCGCCACCCATAGGTATCTCGCGGTACCAGTCGAGTTTGTTGCCTCCAAACATGCGCCATTTGAAGTATTTGCGACGCAGCTTGTAGAGGAAACCTCCCAAGACTGCAAAACCGCCTACTATACTGCCTAAGAAAGTGAATACCTGCTCGTCTGACAGCTCATCGTCGTTGTAGCTGCTATCCACAAAGGCATCTTCCTTGAAATCCTCAAAAGTGCCCTCTGCCTTATACTCAGGCTGGAACATCCCCTTGGGGAATTCCATCATCACAGCCACACGGGCCTTGGTACTAAATTCATCGGGTTTGGCTTCCACCGTACCCTCGTCAGTATGCAGGATAGTGCCCTCGTAGCCGAAAGCCCAGATACGCGTGAGTGAATCAAGCGGAGCATCCTCCTTGCGGAAGGTCACCTTTACCTCGCGTGGCACAGGACGAATGTTGGTGGTGATGAACACATGGCCGAATCCGTCGCTTTCCTCAAAGCTCTGTACCAGATTTTCGATGGTATAGGTGGCATGATAGGTATGCTGTCCATTGTGTACACCCCAGCACAGTTCATGGTGCGTATTGCTTTCAGTATAAACACCATAGCGGAACTGCTTCTGCGCCTGTGTACGATGTACATCCCATTCGCCTTCCCAGGTATAGTAAACGGTGTCACCCTCCACCACCTCATAGAGGTCGACAATATCCACCGTTTTTTCTCCCAGATTCTCGAAGATGATGTAACTCTCCGTCACCCCCTCGTCAGGGTCCACATCATAGGTGCGTTCCTCATGCACAAAGGCAGAGCCGTTGTTCATCAATGTCACATCCAAGTTGAGGTCGAGCAACCTGCTTTGTGCATTCAAGCCTGTCGCCATGGCGAGCAAGCCGAAAAGAATATGAATACGTTTCATAGGCTTAAGCATCAATTAGTAGGAGGTTCACCAAATTCGTTCTTTTCCTTAGAGCCAGGAATCAGACCCACAATCAGTACCAGGGCGTTGAGAAACGGCACAAACATAATCCATGCCTGCGATCCCCAGCCGAAGTCGTGAAACCTACGGGCAAGGTTGCAATAAGCAGGGATGATGAAGAATATTATGGCTCCTGTGACAAGGCCATGACACACGAAAGCCCAGAGCGTTTCGCCCAGTTCCTGATCTATCTTGAAGTACATCAGGAAAAGGAGAAAGATGATAATGGTGTTCACTATCTGGAACCACCAGAATTCAGCCCTGTGCGACCGTCCGTCTATCTTGCCATATTTCAGCAGCAATGCATCAAGATAATATAGCATAACTATTTCCTTTTTTTTGTTAAAAAAGTAGATAGAAGAAGATAGGGAATTTACTATCTCCTTCTATCTCTGTGAAATTCCTAAAAAATCAGGCTGTAGGTCCAGCTGTACCTGCAGGACGGGCAGGAGCGGAAGCTGTATTGTCTGCCTTGTAACGGCCCAGCACATTACCCAGGTCAGGCATCTTCTCCTTGCCCTCTTCACTCTTGAGGTATTCGCGCAGGTCGAAGTGCAGGAACCCAGCCACAATGCTGCTCGGCCACTGGCGCACCATGCGGTTCATCTTGGTGGCGCTGTCATTGTAAACCTGACGGCTGATACGCACCTTCTCCACATATTCCTTCACAGTGTTCATGGCATCCTGATACAGCGACTGTGCCTTGAATTCCGGATACTTCTCACCGAGTACCATCAATCGGCCTAAAGCCTCAGAAAGGAAACCCTGCTGAGCATTCACATCGGCAGGAGTCTTGATCTCCGTCATACGACGCTGGGCAATGGTGTCCACCATGTCTTCATGCTCCTGGATAGCCATATCCTTAGCCAGCTGCACGCAGTTCATCACTGCATCCCACTGTGCATTGAGTTGCACGGCAATCTGGCTCAACGCATTGCTACACTTTTCATCCAAGTTTACCAACTCACGTTGTGTGCTCACAAAGTACCAACCAATGAGGAGCACCACTACTAGAATAATAATTGCTGTCATAATAGTAAAAATATAATGTTAACAATAATGGTGCGAATATAAGAATAAAATTCGGAAATGAAAAGAATTTTACTTCAAAATAATGCCTACGGCACACAAGGCAAGCAACACAGCCATCACCATATCCACCGTATGCTGTTTTTTCATGAAGAGGTGACGCAGTTTGTCACCTATCATCAGCCACACCAAGTTGGCCCCAGGACCAGCCAACAGCAACAGGGCGGCTACAGGCAGATAGTCGATGAGACGGTTGGTGTATGGGAGTACGAAAAGGCTGAAAACGGTGATATCGAACAACAGCATTTTGGCATTGGTAAGCTGCATCACCATACCACTACTGAAGGTACAGAACGTGTGGCGTTTCACCTGGGCATTGGATTCGCGATAGATCTGCCAGGCCAACCAAAGGATATAGGCGGCACCCAAGTATTTGAGCCAATAGACATAGTCTCCCAACATCTCACCCATTAGATGGGTGAGCACTGCCATGAGCAGCACAGCGATGGTGAAGCCTACCAACAGTCCCCTCCACATGAGCAGCGCCTGCTTGCGGCCATATTTCATGGCACACGTAAGCGCATAGATGTTTGCCGGACCTGGTGTATATCCCACAATCAGGATATAGAGCAACAATGTCGTCAGTTGGGTAATAGGCATTTTTTGGGTTCAACACTAAAATTCGACTGCAAAAGTACAAAATATTTTGTTATTCTGTTACATTTGCACTAATTTTGCGCTCAAATTTTTAAACGATTCAAATACATGGAAAAAGTAGTTAGTGGTATCCGCCCTACAGGTAACCTGCACTTGGGCAATTATTTTGGAGCAGTGAAGAGTTTTGTGGCTATGCAAGACCAGTATCAATGCATGTTCTTCATCGCCGACTGGCACTCGCTGACCACACACCCCAAGCCTGAGAACATACAGAACAGCGCACGCACCATTCTGGCCGAATACCTGGCCTGTGGCATTGACCCTCAGAAGGCTCCCATCTACGTGCAGAGTGATGTGAAGGAGACCCTGGAGCTGTACCTCTACCTCAATATGAACATCTACTTAGGCGAATTGGAGCGTGTGACCACCTTCAAGGAGAAAGCCCGCCAGCAGCCTGACAACGTGAATGCCGGCCTGCTCACCTACCCCACCCTCATGGCTGCCGATGTGCTGCAGCATCGTGCCCACAAAGTGCCTGTAGGCAAGGATCAGGAGCAGAACATGGAGATGATGCGCAAGTGCGCCCGTCGCTTCAACAATATATATGGTGTGGAGTTTTTCCCAGAGCCTGAGAACTTCTATTTCGGCGAAAAGGCCCTAAAAGTGCCAGGTCTCGACGGCAGTGGCAAGATGGGCAAGAGTACAGGCAACTGTATCTACCTGCGTGACGATGACAAGACCATCACTAAGAAAGTGATGAAGGCTGTGACTGACAACGGTCCCCAAGAGCCCAACAGTCCCAAGCCCGAGGTGATTGAGAACCTCTTCACTTTCCTACGCATTGCCTCTACACCAGATACTTACCAGTATTTCGATGAGCAGTGGAACAACTGCACCTTGCGCTATGGCGACTTGAAGAAGCAGATTGCCCACGACCTGGTGGAGATTGTGGCTCCTATCCGTACCAAGATAGAGGAATACAGTGCCAATACGGAGTTGCTCGACAAGATAGCCCGTGAGGGTGCCGAGGTGGCTCGTGCCAGCGCCTCAGACACTCTGAAGGCCGTGCGTGAGATTATCGGCTTCCGCAAGTGAGGCAAGCCTATTCGTCTCACTCCATCTCCTCATCCAGTTTACCCTCCCACAGGTATTTCTTCGTCTCACGCGCAGCCACACCGCTCAGCAGCAGCAGACACACCAGGTTGGGGATGGCCATCAGGGCATTCAT
>Ga0310786_10007229_pt1 | contig 14518 bp, 10 predicted proteins | sample AusTroGonzalo_MG_FD_203881 | JGI IMG/M metagenome (GOLD analysis project Ga0310786, IMG submission 203881) | Bovine rumen microbial communities from tropical cattle in Woodstock, Queensland, Australia - Gonzalo_03 (v2) (version 2) | ecosystem: Host-associated > Mammals > Digestive system >... | reverse complement strand
ACAAGCGTCCGAAGATCAAGATCCTCGGCAACGGCGAGCTCACCAAGAAGCTCACCGTCAAGGTTCCCTGCTCGGCCTCCGCGAAGGCGAAGATCGAGAAGGCTGGCGGCTCTGTCGCCTGACGCTTTTAGCGGACGTGCAAAAAGAAAGGGCCCGCTCGCGCGAGCCCTTTCTTTTTGCCGCTTTATTCTTTCGCGTCAGGCTCCTTCGCCGCCAGCCTTCTCGATCTTCCCGCGCTCCGCGCGTCGTGTGGAGCCGACCCTAACCGACCCTAACCGACTCTAATCGACCCTAATTGACCCTAATCGACTCTACTTGACTCCACTCGACCCTACCCCGCCTCTTCGCCATCGCCCCGCAGGGGCAAAGTCCACGGAGAGGGCGAGACGCCCGCCAACGGCGGGAAACCGAGCGCATATCCCCCGAGCGATAGCGAGTCGCGAAGCGATGCTCAGGCAGGGGTGCAGTTTGTCGCCAAGTGAACTTGAGCGAAAACGCCGCGCTCGGTTTGGGCAACGCAGTTGCCCGCGTCTCGCCCGATCCGTTGGATCGTCCGCGAATCACGCGAAGCAAATCGGACGGACTTCGCCCGCATCCCATCGGACGGACTTCGCGACGCACCCCGCGCGTCCACGGACGGACTCGCCCGCTTTTTATCGGACAAACTTCGCTCGCGCTCCCGCACGTCAATCGGACGGACTCACATTCGGAATCCCCTCGCCCGCTTTCCCACGGACGGACTCGCCCGCATTAGGAAGACCGACGCCGATTCAACCATTTCCCAACCCCGATATGGACGGAATCAACCGCCACGCAACCACGAGCCAACCATACTTCGGGTCGAATACAAGAACGACACGATTTCGACTCAACCTTCCTACATCTCTGATTCGACAACTCCAACCGATACTCAAAAACAATTCAACCTCAACCACAAAAAGCGGTGAGCACTCGGTATAAACTACATTCACTACAATTTGCTGTTGAGTTGCGGAGTGTGATTTGGTATCATACTCCGCATGAAAATTTGTGGATGTTCGGTGCTTTCTCTTTGCCTGTTCGCGTGCCTAGCCGCGTGTGGTGAGGGAATGGATCTTCAGCGGGAGATCGACGCGGTGGTGGAGCGCGGCGGCGGGGTCGTGCGAGTTGCGGCGGGCGAACGCGAGGTGCTCCCGTTTGTCCTTAAGAGCAATGTCACGCTTGAACTTGCGGACGGCGCTGTTCTTCTCGCCAGCACTAATATCGCCGATTACGCGGCGGCTCTTGGGGAACGCTGCTTCGTCGGCGCGGAAGGAGCGACGAACATTGCAATCGTCGGGCGTGGTGTCATCGACGGACGCGGCGCGGTGTTCCGCGAGATAGGCGGGCTCAAGGGCGAGAGCCAGCCACAGGCGCTCCCCGTGCTAATGCGCTTTACGAGGTGCCGCGATCTCCGGCTTGAGGATTTCACGTATCGCCGCGGCGCGGCGTGGGGGTGCCATCTCAAGAACTGCGATGGAGTCGCCATGCGCAGGGTAAAGTGCTTCAACCACGTGAACAACACGAACGACGGCATAGACATCGAGTCTGCGGACGTGACGATCGAGGACTGCGACATCGACGCGGACGATGACGCGATTGCGTTCAAGACCGAGAGCGACAAGTCGTTCGCCGTGACGAATGTGACTGTCCGCAACTGCCGTCTTGCAAGCTGTTGCAACGCGGTCAAGTTCGGCACAGGCAGCTATGCCGACTTCCGCGACGTCACGATAGAGGGCTGCTCGTTCGTCCGTGCGAAGGGCAACCACCGTTTCAGCTGGTGGAAGTCGATTCCTGGCGTCACGAATCGCATTTGCGGCATCGCTGCACTTGCGCTTGAAGTCGTTGACGGCGGGCGGATGGACAACATCGTGGTGCGCAACATCGAGATGGACGGATATCAGACGCCGATATTCGTCCGGCTTGCAAGACGGCGAGATCCCCCTGCGGGCGCGGAGACGTATCTAAGGGACGTGCTGATAGAGAATTTTCGCGGCGTTGCCGACAGTCGCATAGCGTCGTCCATAACCGGCGTTCCCGGCTTGCGCCCGCGCGGGATAACGCTGAGGAATGTCTCGCTTGTCGTTCCTGGTGGCGGAACTGAGGCGGATGCGGCGGCCCAAGTGCCAGAAAAGGAACGCGCCTATCCAGAGTCGTTCATGTTCGACAAGATGCCGCTTCCGGCATACGGGTTCTATGTTAGGCATGCTGACGGCGTTCTGTTCGAGAATGTCGACGTGAAGACGGCCTCGCCCGACGCTCGCAAACCGTTCGTCTTCGATGACGTAAACTGACAGGTTGATTTGGTATAATATGTGGCATGAAAGGTGAAGATAGGGCGAGGGCTGTGCGCCCCGGCGAAATTCCGTTCAAGGTCGAGCGTTCTGCGGCGGGAAGTCTCTCGAAGCAGATGACCGACGGACTCAGGGAGGCAATTGTCTCTGGGCACTACAAGCCGGGCGACGTGCTGCCGACGATCCTTGAGTGGTCAAAGCTTCTCGACGTCTCGATTCGCGTTCCAGAGGCCGCCGTCGCCGCGCTTGCCAAGGAGGGGCTGATCACCGTTCAGAAGCGCATCGGCTGCGTGGTGAACCCGAGGCGGCAGAATGTGTGGAACGGGCGCGTTCTCGTCGTCGTTCCCGACGGCGACCACGTTTACTACCAGAACGTCCTCGTCGGCAGGATTCGTGCCCGCGTGTGCGAGGCCGGGTACATGTTCTCTCAGGTGACGGTCGTGAAGAAGGGGAATGGACGCTACGACTTCAAGCAGCTCGCCCACGAGCTCAAGTCGCGCCCGGACTTCACGCTCCTTGTCGAGAACAGGCCGGAGATCGAGCGGCTTCTTTCGAAGTCCGGCGTCGCGTTCGGCGTGTTCGGCAAGGATCGTTGTGCTCTTTCTGGGTGTGTAGCGAACTTCCGCCGCAACAACGACGCGGCAGTTCCCGATATCGTCGCGCATTGCGAGAGGGCGGGCGTCAGGCGAGTGCTCCAGGTGACGAAGGAAACAGGCGGGCACTTCGACGCGGTGCCGCAGCTTGAGAAGTTCGGTTTCGATGCGGAGGAATGGCAGACGCCGGTCGTGTTCGAGTGCGGACGTGCCGAAGGAACCGAGCGCGGCGCATTCAACGCGTTCCGCGAGCGCTTTGCGAAGGAAGGCCGCAAGTGGCTGCCAGACCTTTTCGTTTTTACAGACGACTTTGTTGCCTCCGGTGCGCTCATCGCAATGCTGATGGAGGGCGTCAAGATTCCCGAAGACGTCAAGGTGATCTCGCTCGCCAACAAGGGAATAGGCCCCGTATATCCAGTAACGCTCACGCGCGTTGAAAACGATCCCGTGCGCCACGGCGAGATGCTGGCAGAGGCAGTTGCGCGTTTTCTCGTTGGGCGCAAGATGCGCGACGGCGAGCTGGCGCCTGAATATATCGTCGGCGAGTCGTTCCCATGAGGCGGCTCGCAGTTCCGCTCGTCGGCGCGTTTGCGTCAGGCATGGCGCCGGGGCTCGTAGCCGCCGCGCTTGCGTTCATGGCTGTTGGCGACGCGGCGAAATCGCTTTTTGTCTCTGCCTCGATGTGCGGGATGCTCGCGGCGTCTATCGCAGGCGGCTTTCTCGCAGATCGGCTGGGGCGCGTTCGCGCCATGCGTCTCGCCGGATGGATTGCGCTTCTTGCGACGCCGTTTCTCTGCGCTCCGCAGCCGCTTTTTGCGCTTGCGCTTGCCGGACGCTTCGCGCAGGGCTTCGGCCTCGGGCTCTTTTCGGTGCTTTTGCCGCTTTACATCGCCGAGACGCAACCAGACAATCGGCGTGGAAGGGCGACGGCGTTCTACCAGTTCTCCAACTCTTTCGGCGGCATAGTTGGCGCACTCTGCGGATTTGCCGTTGCCGGCTGTGAGTTATCGCAGTCGGTGGCGTGGCGATTGGACGTGTTGATGGTCGCGCCGATTCTGGTGGTTTTTCTTGTAGGAAGCCATTGGCTCAAGGAAGAAGAATTGGTAGGGGCGTGTCTCCGACGCGCCCGCTCGCCCCTACCGGTAGGGGCATGCGTCCCGCATGCCCGCAAGCTTGCCCTTGCAATGGTTGTTCTTGCCCTCACTTCGGCCACTGGCATTGGCTCGGTGATGCACTATTCCGTGACGATGATGACTGAGGCGGGGCTGACGGGATCGAGTGCAAACGCGGCAGATGCCGTGATGCGCGTATGCGGTCTTGTCGCCGCGCTTCTCTCGGCGGCGTTCATTGACAGGCGCGGAAGGGCGTTTGTCCTGAAAATCGGAACGGCGGGGGCTGCCGTAGCCCTTTTTGCCGCGGGAGCCCTATTTTTCGGGCTAAAATGGGGTCTGTCCCCAACTTTTTGGGGGTCAGTTCCCGTCACGGGGCTTGGTGTTGCTGCGCTTCTGTGCCTGTTTGTGGCGTTCTTTTCGTTTGGACCGGGGGTTTGCGTCTGGGTCATCGCGGCGGAACTTCTTCCCACGTCCGTCCGTGCGAAGGGGATGTCGTTCGCGCTTCTCGGCAACCAGATAGTGACGGCGGCGATAGCGTCCGTGTTCCTCCCCGTTGCCTCGCGCTTTGGCTACGCGCCGCTATTTTTCGCCTTTGCCATCGCCGCCGCCGCGTATTTCGCGTTGGTGAGCATAATTCCAACGTTTAGATTTTTGTTTGGCCACAAAGAACAGGAGTAGACAACCCCGAACTGGAAAATTTATCAGTGATAGGATGACTATTGACTCCGCAGTGCAGAGTATAGTATAATTCTCGGAGTTGATTTTGCAATAGTCAAAAAAATATGTGACTAACGCGGAGTCTGGCATGAGAATCAAGGAATGGGTAATTAACCGAGAGAGGATTGGAAAGTCTTGCTTTTCAAGGGAGGACGTCGCAGCGGCTTTCCCTTCATTGACGGCTCGTTCAATAAATACTTCCCTTGCGCATTTTGCCAAGGTGGGGCTTATAGAGCGCTTGCATCGTGGATTTTATTGCGTAGTTCCGCCTCAATATGCGCTTTCAGACGGCATTCATCCCTATTATTACATAGACGATTTGATGTCATGGCTTGGAAGGCCTTATTACGTGTCGCTATTGTCGGCTGCATCGCTGTGGGGGGCATCGCACCAGAAGGTGATGACCACACAGGTAATTACGCAATTGCCCCAGTTGAATTTGTCTGTGAACAGAAGGGCGACTATCGACTGGCTCTACCGGAAAACGATTCCTTCGGAATTTGTCCTTGCCCGAAATGGCGAGAACGGGAAGTTGATGTACTCCAATGCGGAATTGACGGCGGTCGATTTGATTCGCTACGTCGATAGAGCCGGAGGCTTTTCGTTCGTCGCGACGGTGCTCGCAGAGCTGAAGGAAGAAACGGATTTCTCGAATGCCGCAAATGGCGTTTTCAGAACTGCTTGTATTGCGGACATTCAGCGGCTTGGCTATGTTTACGACGAGGTTCTTTGCGACCATGTTCAGGCGGCGGCAATATATGATCAGCTTAGGATGATGACAAAGGAATTGGATTCTGTAACACTTTCGCCGTCATCGCGCGAAGAGGTGCTGTCAAGGAGTGCAAGATGGAAGGTCTTGGTAAACACAGACATAGAGATTGACGATCTGTAATTCGTTGTTGGCGTAGGTATGTGACGTTGGGTGACAAACCTGCGCCGTCTGCTGATGAGTTCATCGCCAATCTGCAGGGGAAGCTTGGCATGCATGATTATTGTCGCGATGTTGATGTTATGCTGCGACCAGGAACTTCATTTGATGTCAATGTGGCGTTCGATGAGGTTAGGGAAAAGATAATCGAAAAGATATAGCGCTGGTGATTCTACGGTTATATGCTGGCGATTGAAATTCTTGCGAGTTCAGGCTTTATAGTCGCATCCCCCGCAACTCTGTCGCCGCTCTTATAAACTATAAAAACTACATTTCCCTGTTGCGCTTGGGGGGAAGGTGTGGTATAATGTCTGCAAATAATTCGCAAAAGGAGGAATGCCTATGGAAACAAGAGGTGTCGCAAATCTCGGTCGCGGCGCGTTGCGCCTGCGCTCCGTCGCAGTTTGCCTAAGTGCGCTATTCGCGTCGGTGACGGCGCTTGCGCTCGACAATACGGTAAGCAACGATTTCTGGTGTACGTGGAATTACGTAAACCCGTCGCCGAACACCGCAGTTTCCGCCGCTGGTTCCATCTTCGACACTTTCATCTCGAACGAAATGGAATCAAACGTAATTCAGCGGTTCTCAAGTGAGAAGCCATCCGGATTTATCCTCGTTATCAGATAACATTTAAAAGGAGTCACAACATGAATAGCAAAACGCTCGTTTTCTCCGTCACGACAATCCTCTCCGCCTCTGCGCTCTTTGCTGAGCCGCGCGTTGACCAGTCCGCTGTCACGCTTGCACAGGATTCGCAGTCTCGTCTCGTCACGGTCGGCTACGAACTAACAGGCGAGCCGGCCGTCGTCACCGTTGACTTCCAGACGAACACCCTTGCGAACGCCGCCGGCGACTGGGTTTCCATTGGCGACGTCAACTTCACAAACGTCATTGGAGACGTGAATCAGGTCGTGCAGATCGGCAGTCACGCAATCTATTGGCAGCCAGACAAGAGCTGGCCTGATCAGCGCATCAACGATGGCCGCGTTCGCGCCGTGGTGAAGGCATGGGCTACCAACGCGCCGCCGGACTACTGCGTCGTCTGCCTCCTTTCCGACGCCGACATCCAAACCCGCCAGAACTCCGACGTGACCTTCAACCCCGTCCGCCGCCGCTACTTCGCGAGCAAGGAGGCCGTTCCCGGCGGCGTGACGAACGACCTCTACAAGACGGAGTTCCTCGTCCTGCGCAAAATCCCCGCCGCCGGCGTCGTCTGGCGCATGGGACCGAACGCGAACTCGTGGAGTGGCAGCCCGGCCACATGCAAAGTAATGCTGACGCAGGACTACTACATGGGCATCTACGAGTTCACAAAGAGTCAGTATGGCCTTGTGAAGGGGACTTCCGATAGCGGGGCAACTCCGAAAAACTCGTTCAACGTCTGGAATGACGTCCGCGGAAGCGGATATCCGTGGCCGTCCGTTGGCGAAGGCTACACGAACTACACGCACGATGTCGCCTCTGCCTCCGCGCTCGGTGGTCTGCGCACCCGCACAGGCATCGATTCCTTCGACCTCCCGACGGAAGCCCAATGGGAATACGCCTGCCGCGCCGGGAGCGGGGCGTTCATGTACGGGAATTATAACGACATCTGCTGGTGCAACCAAAATTCAGGAAACTCAGTCCACATCGTGGGACTGAAACAGCCGAACGCATGGGGGCTTTACGACATGCTGGGGAATGTCTTTGAGCTTACGTTGGATTGGGTTGCCAGCTATCCTTCGCCGGACAGCGCGAGCGGCTATGCCACGGACCCCAAGGGCGCAGTGTCAAATGCGAATTCATGCAAGATATGGAAGAGTACCAGTGCATGGATTTCCAAAGATTACACTTACATGGGTAATCGCCGAACTGACTGGGCAGGCACAAAATCGGATGCGGCCTGCGGCTTTCGCGTCGTCTGCGACGCCGTGGCGAAGTAGCGGCGCGGCGGATTCGACCGCCGACAGCCGACAGCTGGCATGGAGCTGAGAGCTTGTAGCGACCAGCTAGCCAACAAACCAACTCATCACTAGCCCCTGGCGACCATGCGCCTCCATTGCTTCGTCCTTCTTTTGTCCTGCGTGCTTGTCTCGTCGGCTCTTGTGGCCGAAGAGGTGCGCGCCTCGTCGTTCGGCAGGGACGCCGCCGACGCCACGGCGGCACTTCAGGGGGCAATAGACTCCGGCGCGGCGCGTGTCGTAGTGGATCGCCAGGCGGACGACTGGTTCGTCCGCCCTGTCGTGCTGCGTCGGTCCAACCAGGAGATCGTAATTGAGGATGGCGTTGCTGTGCGGGCTAAGAAGGGCGAGTTCAAAGGCATCGGCGACCGGCTCGTGACAATCCCAGCCGGCGTCTCGAACGTCGTCCTGCGCGGCGAGGGCAAGGCGACGCTTGCGATGGAGAAGCGCGAACGGACGGAGAAGACGGAAGTCTGGACACTTGAATTCCCGGCAATAGAGGAGGACGTCGAATTCCGGATTGGCGCACCGGGGTTGCCTATTGTCGCAACGACGCCGGAGGCGACCATGATTTTTGGCGATGGCAATCGGTAACAATCAAGTGCAATTGGCGGCAATCTAATAACTCATGGAGAGCAACTATGAAACCTTCAACCTTTCAACTTTTCAACCTTTCAACCTTGGCGGCGGTGGCGATTGCCATAACAGCGGCAACTGCCAGTGCCGCTGGCCGCCCGCCCTTCGACACTGACATTGTGACGAACTACTACTTGCGACTTTCCGCGCCGGAGGCGAAGGGTGCGCAGGTAAGGGCGAGAATCTGCCACACGCTGCATGACGAACGTCCGCTTGACGGCTGGGCTTCCAGAATTGGTGAGGACGGACTTTCCGGTTGGATTAAGATGCCGCGCTACATCAAGCAAAAGGGCTTCCCCGACCTCTGGTACCAGTCGTGCATCATCATGCTCCATCCGGCCACGAACAGGTTCGATCGCTTCAAGTGGGTCGAGGAGCCGGTGACGGTCGGCCTCGAAATCGCCGACGCACCGGATGGCAATCTCATCGCCTCTCTCCCTGCGGAGCGGGTCGAAGGTGGCGTCGTGACCGCACTTTTCGACGGCACTCGGATGGGCGGGCCCGTGAAGGTTTGCTGGTTCAACGACCACCTCGACTTCCTCATCAAGTCGCTTGACGACGTCGGATGCGGCGAGATCAGGATGCCGCGGGACTCCATGATGATACACGGCGTCTTTGCAACTTGCTCAAGGTTCTGGGAGCGCTCGCTTTTGACGCGGGACAAGCGGCTGTCGGCCAAGGTCGATGAACTTCTCATGCGTCTTGGCGTGACCCACAGCAACGGCGGCGGCACGAATTTCATGTATCATGGATTCAACTTCATAACAGGCGACAAGGAGGGGCTTTATCGTCCGCTCGACGAAGACTGGTTCGCGAAGAGCCGCGCCTTTTGGGAGACCGCAAAAAAGAAATACGATGCCTCCGGGCGACTTCCCGTTGTCATCAAGATCGGCGATGAAATCGGACAGATTGGCCGCATCACCGACTCGCCCGCCTTCCGCGCCACGTTCGAGTCGATCCGCGCGCGGCTCGCGCCGGAAGTTCCAGCCGACGTCGGGATTCGGAACCTTCCGGGGAACGCGTGGACGAACCGCCCGCCCGAACGCGAGGAGCGGCTGGTCCGATACCTCACCGTCCGCGCACGCAACAAGGAGACGGCGAAAGTGCTAAAGGCCTCGACCGACGACGTGCGGGCGATTCTCGGCGAGAACGTTAAGACTCAGGTGAACATGATCCCGTGGTATGACGGAGAGGGCGGCTCGTGGGCTCAGACGCTCGTCCGCACACCCGACCCGTTCTTGCTTGCCCGCGAAGGGTCTATCGACTACCCCGAACTGCAAGGCATGACGCCCTACTCGCAGCCGACGGGGCCGATGGCGAACGCGCTGCTCGCGCCGGCCTTCGTCGCGCAGATACGCGAACTCAATACACGCCCCGGCGGGCGCTCGCGCGAAATGCTCTTCCCCTGCCGCACCGAGGCGGCGGCATACGACCACATCGTCATGAGTGCTCTTCTCAACGCCAATACTGACTTGAGCTATTATGTCCTCGGCTTTCGCGGCACATGGTGGGAGTGGGCGGACGTTCCTGAGAAGATCATCGCTCTCGGCAAGTGCTCAAAGAAGATCTTCGACTTTGAGCCGTATTTGCGTGGGCAAAAGCGCGCAAAGGCGGACATTGCGATGCTTCTTTCGGAATCGTCCGACATCTGGCAGTGCGAGGGCGACTGGAGGCATTACAAGCGCACTTCTGCCAAGAGCGAGATGCGCGGCGACTACTACGCGCTCAGGTTCTCCGGCTACCGCGTCGATTTTGTGCGCGAGCACATGGTCGAGGATGGTTTCCTCGGCGGCTACAAGGTGCTTTGGGCGACGATGCGCAACTTGAACCGCGTCTGCCAGACGAAGGTGCTTGACTGGGTGAAGGCCGGCGGGACGCTCATCCTCGTCCCCGGCGCCATCACGCGCGACGAGGCGGACGACGACACGGCGCTCTTCGACGTCTATCGCGCTGGAGGCGAGGCGGCGGCGCTTGAAGGCGCGGACTGCGCCGAGTTCGACTACAAGAAGCGCGACACCTCGGCGGCGCCGAAAGTGACAGCCCTTGGCAAAGGCAAGGTAATCGCCTTCGGCTGGATGCCGGGCATGGAGTTCTGCTCGGATGCGCTCAGGCGGCGCACACTCTATCGCGACGAGACGCCAAATGCCAACCCCAACCACGAAATACTTTCGGCTACGCAGCGCTATGGCGTCGCCTGGTGGATGGAGGGCGACGAGGCCGTGCGCGAAAAGATCGCCGCAGTTGCCGAAGCGGCGGGAGCGATTCGACAAGTCAAGCTTTCGCACGGCAACATCGACGCCGGCGTTCTTGATGACGGCACTCGCGCCTTTGTCGGCTTCTCGAACTACAACGTCGGTACGGTCAAGGATGTCGTTGCTGAGTTCAAGCTTAAGAAGCGTTACGATTCCGTGAAGACCATCGACGGCGCACCCGTCAAGGTCGAGTGGAATGGTAGAACCGTTCGGTGCGCATTCGATCTTCGCGATTCCCAAGCGATGCTGTTCGAGTAATTCACGCAAAGCAAGGAAACATCCAGAACTGAGCGGCAGCCATGAGGATTGCAACACGAACTCGATCTTCATTCTGCCATGCGTTTCGGAACGCCTGTTGCGCATTGTGCATTGCAACAGCGTCCGTGGTTACACTTTGCGCCAACGCAGAGGAAGTCCGCGCCTCGTCGATACTTGGCCGTAAATTCCGCACCAGCGTACGCGTCCGCGACACGGCCGGTACCGAGGTTGACGCGTTCACGATCAATGGGCCATCCATCGTGACAAACATTCTGCTGACTACCGAGAGAGGCGCAATGCGCTATGAGGTCGATTGCGGCGGTGGGCTTGTGTCTGTCGAGTCGCGGTGGCCGGGACAAGGGGTGCTTGCTGGTCCGTGGGTGCATCCATACTGCGGAAGCGGTAGGCGCTATTTCTTCGCCGTTCCGCCGGGAAGCGATCCGGTCTGGGTCTTGGTAAGACCGCAGGAACCCTGTAGCGCGAGGCTGATCGCCCCAGACGGTAGCGTCATGGCCGAGAAGCCGTACGACACGAACCAGTCTCTGCTTGAAGCAAAATGCGAAGCAACTGACAAAACTGCGGTATGGGCGCTGGAGTTTCCGCGAATCGAGGAAGATGTCGATTTCCGGATCGGTGCGCCTGCGATGCCGGTCGTCTCGACCGACGCATCTTCAGTTCTGATATTTGAGTGAGTTTACTATAAGGAGCACATCATAGATGAGAACGATATGCGGAACAATTCTTGCGGTGGCAACTGTGCTTGTAACGGCGGCGGACGGCGCGGGCAATGACGACGCCTGGCTCGCCTCCATCCGCAGGGACCATCCGCGCATGTTCTTCAATGCGGAGACGTGGCCTCAGGTGAAGGCGCGCGCCGAAGGCCCCGCGCGCGCCGAGCGCGACGCACTCGTCCGCCGCTGCGACGGCTACCCCGAAGACCCGGTATGCTCCGACTTTGGCCCCGTTGTGTTCCGCGATGTCAAGACCGCCTCGGGTACGCACAAGACCACCGCCGCCACGCCGATCCCGAACGTGAAGGAGTGGGGGGCTCAGGCGGCGGAGTGCGCGCTCGCCTGGCGCTTCACGGGCGAGCGGAAGTACCTTGACAAGGCGCACAGGATGCTCGCGTCGAGCGTCGCCGCCTATCAGGCCGCGTACCGCAATGGACGGGCCGTCCACTGGTACTCCACTTCGCGCATCCTCGCGCTGTGCGCGTACGACTGGATCTGGGAGGGGCTTGCGCCCGACGAGCGAAGGGAGATCATCGTCCCGCTTGTGCGTCACGTCGAGGACGTGCAGCCGGGTCCCGGCAAGCCAAATATCATTCGCCGCAACGCAGGCGGACCCGAGACCGGGTTCTACGGCGTTTCGAGCCTCCTCTGGTATTCCGGCCTCGCGGCGTACGGCGACGGATTCTGCGACGACCTCGCGCGCGGCCAGCTGCGCCGGGGCCGTGCCCTCTGCCTCAAGATGGTGAAGATCCGCTCGGACGGCGCGGGCGACGACGGCGCGCTTTCCTCCGCCGTGCCCGCCTACTGCGTGGGCGCCTACCCGTGGGCGCACTTCAACTTCTTCCACACGTGGCTCTCCGCCACCGGCGAAAACCTCGCCGCGTCCTACCCGCGCCTTGCGCTCTTCCCCAACTGGATCTACTGGACGTGGATACAGAACGAGGCCCGTCCGGACATGCCGCTCTACTGCGGCTTCGGCGACGACCAGCACACGCAGAACGCGTTTCAGGTCAACCGCCTCTACGAACACATGTCGCAGTACATCCACTTCTTCCGCGATGCGAACCCCGCCGCCGCGCGTCTTGCCGCGTCGCTGCGCGACCGTGCGCCCAGCAAGTCGTTCGCCGGCGACTGGCCAATGTACCCGTTCATTCTATGCCGCGGCGAAGAGTATGGCGTAAAGCCCTACACGCCGGACGAGCTGGAGAACCTGCCGCTCCACGCCCGCCACTTCGAGAGCCTCGGCCAGATCGTCATGCGCTCCGGCTGGAAGGGGGACTCCACCTACTGCACCTTCACCGCGGGCGCGAAGATGCGGATGCACAAGCACTACGACGAGAACAACTTCACCATCTACAAGCACGACTTCCTGGCGCTCGACTCCGGCACGCGCGGCGTGGAGACGGACTGGAACCTCAGGCACTACTACGCCCAGACGGTCGCCCACAACTGCGTCCTCGTCCGCCGCCCGAACGAGCCGCTGCCGCGCTACTGGGGCCCTGCCTGCCCCGGCCCCGAGGGCAGGAACAACGACGGCGGCATGTACGAAGGCTCCGCGAAGGTGCTCGCCTTCGAGACGAACGACGACTTCACCTACGTCGCCTCCGACGCCACAGCCCTGTACGGCAGGAAGTGCACGGAGGCCGTCAGGCAGTTCGTGTACATCCTGCCCGACGTCTTCGTGGTCTACGACCGCGTGGGCGCGGCGAACCCGGAAGACGCCAAGGCCTGGCTTCTCCACGTAAAGGACGAGCCCTCGGTCGAGGGCCGCGTGCTGCGCGCCGACTGCGGGAAGGGGCGCCTTTTCTGCGAAACGATCCTGCCGGCTGACGCGCGCCTTGAGAAGATCGGCGGGCCCGGCATGGAGTTCTGGTCTAACGGCAGGAACTGGGAGCCTGACGCCGCCTTCCTCGCCTCGGCCGCGAGCGGCGCCAAAGAGACGGGACGCGGACCGTACATGGGCGCATGGCGTCTCGAGGTCGCGCCAGGCGCACCGCGGGCGAGCGACCGCTTCCTGCACGTCCTCACTGCCTCTGACACTTCGGTGACGGCCGCCCCTGTCGCGAAGGATGCGTCGCGCGACGGGATGGACGGCGTGACTGTCGCAGTTCCCTGTCCGGGCGGCGCGGCGAAGGAAGTGACAGTCCTCTTCAACCGCGAAGGCGCCGTCGGCGGCTCGATCATCTTCGGGAACGGAGCTCCGCGTCCGTTCGCGTCAACCGTCCAGCCACAGCAGGGTCTGTGCTTCTAACAAGGAGATCATCATGAACAGAAGAGAATTCATGGCAAGCATGGTGGCGGGGGCGGCGATGCCGGTTCTCGCCGAGTCCGGATCAGCCGACACGGGCGTAAAGCCGCCGCGCTTCAAGCCTATGGAGATTTCAGGGCAGGAACCGCGTCCGGACTTCTGGAAGGTGCGGCCCGGCGAGATACTGGAACTGTGCGAGCGTGCGAAGAAATGCTCGCGCAAGGAGATCATCGCGCACACTCCATTGGGCTATCCCGTCTATGCGCTCTTCTACGGGGACTTCGCGGGCGACAAGCCGCCGCAGACAAACTGGTCTGCCGGCGCCTCATCGACGACGTGGAAGAACTACATGGGCAATCCCCCGCCTGCGAAGCAGACGTTCCTCCTGCTCACGGGGATTCACGGCGCGGAGCCGGAATGCGTCGCGGGAGCAGTGAACCTCATACAGGAGCTTGAGACAGGCAGGGACTTCCGGGGCAAGACGCACCCGGAACTCGTCGATCTCATCGCGAAGTACCGCTTCATCATCGTGCCGTGCGCAAACATGGACGGACGCGCGATTTCGCCCGATCACCTGCGCGGAGCAGTGTGGCGCGACTTCCGCGCCGCGTCGCAGGGGACGTGGAAGGACGGCTCGCTCGTCGGATGGCGCGGCAGCAAGTCTTGGTTCCCTCTTCCGCTCGACAAGGTGTCGTATCCGGGCGGATACCCCAACTCCGAAGGATACAACATCATGCACGACGCAACGCCCGGCGACATCCGCACGGCGGAGGCGAGGGGGATTCTGAAGC
>Ga0310786_10007228_pt1 | contig 14519 bp, 11 predicted proteins | sample AusTroGonzalo_MG_FD_203881 | JGI IMG/M metagenome (GOLD analysis project Ga0310786, IMG submission 203881) | Bovine rumen microbial communities from tropical cattle in Woodstock, Queensland, Australia - Gonzalo_03 (v2) (version 2) | ecosystem: Host-associated > Mammals > Digestive system >... | reverse complement strand
GTTCTCCTTCTCCATCGGCACCCAGAACGACAAGCTCATCGACGCCCTCTCGGCCTTCGACGAGATCATCAACGACATGCCGGTCTCCGAGAACGCTTTCGCCATCGCCAAGGAATCGCTGATTTCGAACATCCGCACCGCCCGCACCGTCCGCAGCCGTGTGCTGACCTCCTACCTCAACGCCAAGCAACGCGGCCTCGACTACGACCTCAACAAAGTCATCTATGAGAAGGTGCCCGCCCTCACGCTCGACGATGTAGTCAAATTCCAGCAGCAGTACGTCAAGGGCAAACCGCACACCTACGGCATCGTGGGCCGCACGGGTGACATGGACCTGAAGTCCCTGCTCAACTACGGCACCATCCGCCAGGTATCGACCGAAGAAATTTTCGGATATTAAAGATTAATTGTTGGGAAAGATAATATTTGGTATTATCTTTGTCAACGATTTCGCAACAACAACACTTAAACTTTTATACAATGGCTTACAAAATCACTGAAAACTGCGCTGCTTGCGGCACTTGCATCGATGAATGCCCGGTTGGAGCCATCTCCGCCGGTGACATCTACAAGATTGACCCGAACGCTTGCGTCGACTGCGGAACTTGCTCCGGCGTTTGCCCGATGGGTGCTATCGAACAAGCGTAACAAGATTGCAAATCATAAAGGGGACGGCTTCAGCCGCCCCCTTTTTTGAGTTTTCAGAATATGTTGATTGCATTGAAACTGCTGGGGTCCATCGCTCTGCTGATGTACGGCATGAAGGTGATGAGCGAGGCGCTCCAGAAAATGGCGGGCCCGCAGCTGCGTCACCTGCTGGGCGCCATGACCACCAACCGCTTCACGGGCGTAGCCACCGGCGCGTTGGTCACCGTCGCCGTCCAGTCGTCCGCGGCCACCACGGTAATGACCGTCTCGTTTGTCAACGCCGCGCTGCTGACCCTTTCCCAAGCCATTTCCATCATCATGGGTGCCAACATCGGCACCACCCTGTCGGCATGGATCATGTCGGCTGGTTTCTCGTTCGACGTGACCATGCTGGTATGGCCGGTCTTCCTAATCGCCATCATCCTGATCCAGATTGGAAAACACCGCTACCTGGGTGATTTCCTGTTCGGTCTCTCGTTCCTGCTCTTCGCCCTGGGCATGCTCCGGGTAACAGGCGTCGAAATGGATCTGGCCCACAACACGGCCGTCGTGAATTTCTTCGATTCGTTTGATTCCGGCAGCTACTTTACCATCCTGCTGTTCCTGCTGGTCGGTACGATCCTGACTTTCATCGCCCAGTCGTCCGCCGCCATCATGGCCATCACGATGGTGCTCTGTTCGACGGGGGTCATCGACATTTTCCAGGGCATCGCCCTGGTGATGGGTGAAAACATCGGTACGACGCTGACCGCCAACATCGCCGCCCTGTCGGCCAATACGCAGGCCCGCCGCGCCGCTGCCGCCCACCTGTTTTTCAACGTATTCGGCGTAATCTGGATCCTGTGCTGCTTCTATCCCTTCGTCCGTCTGGTCTGCCGCATCGTCGGCATGGATCCCGGCGCCGAGATGCAGGAACCCACACAGCTCACCTTTGCCCTGGCTACGTTCCACACCCTCTTCAACGTCACCAATACCTTGATCCTCATCTGGTTCATTCCGCAGATCGAGCAACTTGTCTGCCGCATCATCAAGCCGAAGAAGAGCGAGGAAGAAGAGGAATTCCGCCTGATGTACATCCGTGGCGGTATCATGAAGACGCCGGAAATCTCCGTGCTGCAGGCCCAGAAGGAGATCGCCGTGTTCGGCGAGCGGATGATGAAGATGTCGGAAATGGTCAAGGACCTCTACAAGACGACCGACGAAGCGGAATTCAAGAAGATCTTCGAGCGCATCCAGAAATACGAGCAGATCAGCGACAACATGGAAAACGAGATCGGCAAGTATCTCGGCGAGGTGAGCGACGCCCACCTGAGCGACGATACGAAAGAGAAGATCCGTGCCATGCTGCGCCAGATCGGCGAACTCGAAAGTATCGGCGACAGCGGCTACAATATGGCCCGTGTCATCCGCCGCAAGCACGAGGCGAAGATCGATTTCAATGAACAGCAGGAAAACGGCATCAAGCGGATGCTGGCCCTTGCCCAGCGGGCGGGCGAGCGGATGCTCGAAATGCTCAACGGCCGCCGCGAGGACTTTGATTTCCGGCCTTCCGAGGAGATCGAGCAGCAGATCAACGACTGCCGCGACGAGCTCAAGGACGAGAACATGCGCAATCTGGACGAGCATGTCTACAGCTACGACAGCGGCAGCATCTACATGGACCTGATCAACGAGGCCGAAAAGGCGGGCGACTACATCATCAACGTCGTCGAGGCCCGTCTGGGCACTTCCCACCGATTGTCAGAACAACTCGCCTAACCTAAGGTTTGCACCGATCAGGCGTCCTGGTATCCAGCTCGCCTGAGGTTTGCACCGGGCGCTCTGGTATCTCCTCCGGCGAGCAGAAAAAATGCTCTCCGGAGGAGATACCACCCGCGCCTGATCGGTGCAAACCTTATTGCTTACAGATGGAAAGGACCGTATCGATGTCTTCGAGCAAAGACTGCGGAAAGGTAACGGTCAGGAAGCCGTCTTTCGAGATTTCATACTTGAGCTTTTCGCCGGACAGCAGGGAAACGGCATCCTTGCGGGCGGGCTTCATGTCGGCCGGGAGCGGCACGACCAGCCGGCACACGCCGTCGCGGACCGGCAGGGTTTCGGGCGAAAGGACATGCAGGAAGAGTGCCTCGGCGTTCTGCGTGGTCACGCCCCAGGCCTGTTCGGGAATGGTAGTGGAGGTAGTGCCGTCGACCGACAGGCTGTGCCCGCGCATCCATGCACCGATGCCGGCGAGGCGGTCGAGAGCCGGGTGCGGCAGCTCGCCATTGGGCATCGGCCCGATGTTGAGCAGCAGGTTCGAATTCTTGGCAGCGGCCCGTACGAGCAGCTGGACCAGCTCCTTCACGCTCTTGTACCAGGGATCCGCGATGCGGTAGCCCCAGGAGCTGTTCATGGTCTGGCACATCTCCAACGGCAGCGAGCTGATGCCCTGCCCCGCCGAATAGCCCGCCGTGTTCTCGCCCGGCAGGTCACGCTCGAACATCTGGAAATCCTCCCCCTCGAAAGGCATGCGGTGGTGGTTGTTGCCGATCAGCAACGCCGGCTTCAGTCCATGGATGTAGGCATACAATTCGGGCAGCCGCCAGTCGAAGCCGGGATGGACGTCCTGGTCCCAGACGCCGTCGAACCAGAGGGCGGCCAGGTTGGGATACTGGTCGATAAGCTCCCCTACCTGGTCTTTCATGAACTGGAAATAGTGCGCGTAATCCTGCTGATCGCCTTTTCGTCCGGTCTGATGACCGGTCTCGCCCAGCGGATAGTCTTCCCTGGTCCAGTCGACCAGGGAATAATAAAGATGATAATCGAGCCCTTCTTCCGCACAGGCCTTTGCCAGTTCGTCCACGATGTCACGACCGAAAGGGGTGGCTTCCACGATGTTGAAGTCGGAAGCGGCGCTCCTGAACATCGAGAAACCGTCGTGGTGCCGCGAAGTGAGCGTGACATAGCCGGCACCCGCATCCTTGAAGGCGCGGGCCCAGGCCCGTGCATCGAATTTCACCGGATTGAAACTCTCGGCAGCGACGGCATAATCGTCCTTGTTGAGCCCGGCGGTCTGGAGATACCATTCACCCTGGGCATAGGTCGCATAGATGCCCCAGTGCAGGAAGATGCCGAGGCGGTGCTGGCTGAATGCCTCCCGGGCCTGCAGGTTTTCAGGCGTCGGAACATAACTTTGGGCGAACGCGGTGCCGACCAGCAGCAGCGCGGACAAGAGAATAGCAAACCGTTTCATATTTACAAATATACAATAAAAGCTCCGTTTTCTTGGAAAAAAAACGAATTTTTCCTATATTTGTTTGATAAAAAGACAAATACGCGGATGAGAGCTTGTATCTACGGCGCCGGTTCCATGGGAACCATCCTGGGCGCATACATCACCAAGAACGGCGGTCACATCGACCTGGTCAACCACAATTACGCCCACGTGCACGCACTTCAGGAGAAAGGAGCCCACATTGTCGGCAGTGTCGATTTCGTCCAGCCGGTACGCGCCATCACGCCCCTCGAAATGGCCGGCACCTACAACATCATCATCCTGTTTACCAAACAGATGGAAAACGAGCAGATTGTCCGTTTCCTGATCCCCTACCTTACACCCGACGGCGTGATTGTCACCCTGCAGAACGGCATCCCGGAGTTGCTCATCAGCCACATCGTCGGCGCCGATCATGTGCTCGGCTGCACCGTCGCCTGGGGCGCCACGCTGCTGGAACCCGGCGTCAGCGAACTGACCAGTTCGCCCGACAGCCTCACTTTCCAGCTGGGCTCTCTCTCCCCCATTCCCAACCGGCACCTGAAAGATGTCAAGGAACTTCTCCAGCTCATGGGTCCCGTCGTGGTAGAAGACAATTTCATCGGTACCCGCTGGACCAAACTGCTGATCAACGCATCGTTCTCCGGCCTGAGCACCGCGCTCGGCGCCACGTTCGGCGAAACCATCAAACCCAAAGACTCCCGAAAAGTCACGCTCGCACTGATCAAAGAGTGCATCGACGTGGCCCACATGGGCAACATCCGTTTCGAGCCCGTCCAGGGCAAAGATGTCGTCACGCTGCTCGACTTCAAAAACCCCATCAAGAAATCGCTCGCCTTCGCCATTCTGCCGCTCACCATGCGCAAGCATATGCGCCTGAAAGCCAGTATGCTGCAGGACATCGAAAAAGGCAAGCGCTGCGAAGTCGACGCCATCAACGGTGTAGTTTGCTCCTCCGGCCGGAAGGTGGGCGTTCCCACCCCGCTCAACGACATGGTGGTCGACGTCATCCACCGCATTGAGCGCGGCGAACTGAAACCCTGCCGCGAAAACCTGAAATATTTCCTTCCCCTCCTGCACAAATAACATCCTGTCGACCCCATGAAGAAATTCTGCCTTGCCCTGCTGGCACTGACGGCGTGCCTGGCCATTCCTTCCGCCGCCCAGACCATCACCCATCCTTCCCAAGACGAAGCGCTGCTCCGTCATTGGATCCAAACCCTCGGTTCCGATGATTTCTGCGGCCGCATGCCGATGACGGAATACGAAACCAAGACCATCGACTACCTGGCCGGCGAGATGCGGGCCATCGGCCTGGAGCCTGCCTTCGGCGGCAGTTATTTCCAGGAGGTCAAGACCGTTTCCACCATTTGCCGGCCCGTTGGCGGCAAGATGCGGGTGAAGGGCGCCCGCAAGCGCGTGGACCTGCTATTCCCGGAGGACTTCGTGATCTGGACGGCGCGGGCCACCGACAAGGTGACGCTGCCGAACGTGGAGTTCGTGTTCTGCGGCTTCGGCATCGATGCGCCGGAATTCGGCTGGAACGACTTCGACGGCGTCGACGTCCGCGGCAAGGTCATCATCGCCATGGTCAACGATCCGGGTTTCTACGATGCTTCACTTTTCCAGGGGAAGAACATGACCTATTACGGTCGCTGGACCTACAAGTTTGAAGAAGCGCAGCGGCGCGGCGCAGCCGGTTGCCTGGTGCTGCACAACACGGCGGCGGCCAGCTACGGCTGGAACGTGGCGGCCAACCACACGGGCAGCAACCTGGCCCTCTATGACGAAGCCACCGGCAATGCCGATGCCCAGGCCTTCAAGGGCTGGCTCCATGAGGACGGCTGCCGCAAGCTCTTTGAAGCGGCCGGCGTCGACTTTGACGCAGCCCTCGAGGCCGCCAAACGCCCGGGTTTCCGGGCCTTCGCGCTGAAGGAAAAGACTTCGCTCGTGATGGACGTGAACTACAAAATCGAGCAGACCTGCAACGTGGCCGGCGTGCTGCCCGGTACCGACTTGAAAGACGAAGTGGTCGTTTTCAGCGCCCACTGGGACCATTTCGGCATCGGCGATCCCGATGAAACGGGCGACAACATCTACAACGGTGCCGCTGACAACGGTTCCGGCATGGCGGCCGTGCTGTGGCTGGCCAAGCGCTACGCGGAACTGCCGACGCGCCCCCGCCGTTCCATGCTGTTCTTCATCCCGACCCTGGAGGAAAGCGGACTTTTCGGCTCGGAATACTATTGCACACACCCCGCCTTCCCCATGGAGAAGACCGCGGCCTGCATCAATTTCGACTGCATCGCACCCGAACCGCTTACCTACGACGTGATGGTGCTGGGCGGCGGCAAGTGTGAACTCGACCGCTATCTCGTGGCGGCGGCCGGGGCGCAGGGTCGCTACGTCGTCTGGAACGACGACAATTCGGACGGTTGGTACTTCCGCTCCGACCATTTCAATTTCGTGAAGAAAGGGGTTCCCGCCGTGGTCATCGAATATGGCACCGACCTCGTCGATCCGACCCGCCCGAACAAGTATCCCCGTTCAGACTGGTATCACAAGCCCTCTGATGAATATCTCGAAGACTGGGATTTCAGCGGTACGCTGGCCCACGTCCGCCTGATGTTCGCCGTCGGACTTTCCGTCGCCAACGCCGACCACAAACCCCTCTGGTATTAGAAAGTCCGCATCAGCGGACCGCCGGAGGCCGGTGACTGAGTTGCTGGGCGCTGCCCAGACCCGCCGCTACGACCAGCTATTACACAAGCCCTCCCGGCCTGGTCTCCGCTATCGGCTGATGCCGAGCAAAATACTAAGGCCGGGAGGCGCGGGGTTTGGGGCAGCGCCCCAGTTAAACAAGCGAGAGCGCAACTTCCATCATGTGCGTGAAGGTAGTCCGGCGTTCTTCGGCGGTCGTCACCTCACCGGTGATGAGATGGTCGGAGATGGTGCAGATGACCAGGGCCCTCTTCCTGGCAAAGGCGGCATTCATGTAAAGGGCCGAAGCCTCCATTTCGACGGCCACCACGCCCATTTTGGCCCAGTTCATCGCCTTGGAGTGCTGGCTATAGAAAGCATCGGACGAAAGCACGTTGCCCACTTTGTATTTGTAGCCCAAGCGGTCACAGGTATCGGCAGCCTCGCGCAACAGGCCGAAATCGGCGATGGGTGCATAGACGCCGGGCAATTCGAACTGGTTGCCATAGTTTGAATCGGTGCAGGCGCCCTGGGCCAGCACCAGATCTCCCAGTTTCAGGTCGGGATCGTAAGCGCCGGCCGAACCGATTCGGATGATGGTGTCGACATCGTAGAAATTGAAAAGTTCCCAGGTGTAGATGCCGATCGACGGAATACCCATGCCATGACCCATCACGCTGACCGGACGGCCTTTGTACGTGCCGGTGAAACCCAGCATGCCGCGGACATCATTGAACTGTACCAGATTGTCCAGGAATTTCTCTGCGATGAACTTCGCGCGAAGGGGATCGCCGGCCATCAACGTGGTTTTCGCAATTTGTCCGTACTGAGCGCCGATGTGGGGCGTGGGGGTATCTTTCGCTGCCATTTTCGTTTTTCTTTAGTGAACGTACAAAGATAATGAAATTTGCAAGATTCTTTGTATCTTTGATAGTTTGATGACAAAATCAGATAAAAAACTATCAAATTACAAGTATATGAAACAGATTGTCGAATGCGTCCCCAACTACAGTGAGGGACGCGATAGATCAGTGATTGACAGCATCGTGGCGGCCATTGCCACCGTCGAGGGCGTGAAAGTGCTCGACGTCGATCCGGGCGAAGCCACCAACCGCACGGTCGTGACCTTCGTGGGCGAGCCCGCCGCCGTGTGCGAGGCCGCCTTCCGTGGATCGGCCAAGGCGCAGGAGCTTATCGACATGCGCCGGCACCACGGCGCCCATCCCCGCTCGGGTGCGACGGACGTACTGCCGCTCATCCCCGTTTCGGGCATCACGCTCGAGGAGTGCGCCGTGCTGGCCCGGGCGCTCGCCAAGCGCATGTACGAAGAGTTGGGCATCCCCTGCTACTGCTATGAAGCAGCCGCCTTCAAGCCCGAACGCAAGAACCTGGCGGTCTGCCGTGCCGGCGAATACGAGGCCCTGCCCGAGAAGATCGCCGACCCGGCCCGCCGTCCTGATTTCGGCCCCGCCGCCTACAACGATGTCGTCGCCCGCTGCGGCGCCTCGAACGTTGGTGCCCGCAATTTCCTGGTGGCGGTGAACTACAACCTCAACACCACCTCCACCCGCCGGGCCATGGCCATCGCCTTCGACGTGCGTGAAAAGGGCCGCAAGGCCCGCGAAGGCGGCTCGCTCACCGGCAAGTTGCTCAAAGATGAGAAGGGCGAACAGATCTGGATTCCCGGCACGCTGAAAGGCTGCAAGGCCATCGGCTGGTATATCGACGAATACGGCATCGCCCAGGTGTCAATGAACATCACCGACATTGACGCCACGCCGCTCCACGTAGCCTACGAAGAAGTATCCCGCGCCGCGGCTGCCCGTGGCCTGCGCGTGACGGGCGCCGAAATCGTGGGCCTGGTGCCCAAGAAAGTCCTTCTCGAGGCCGGCAGATTCTATTTGGCAAAGCAACAGCGTTCGCTCGGCATCGATGAAAGCGAAATCCTCAAAATCGCCGTCAAATCGATGTCGCTCGACGACCTGAAACCCTTCGACCCGAAAGAGAAAGTCATCGAATTCCTGATGGAAGACCCGGAAGAAGAGGCGCGCAAGCACCGCCTGGTTCGGATGAGCGCGGAAGGATTCGCCCGCGAAACGGCTTCCGAATCCCCTGCCCCGGGTGGCGGCTCCATTTCGGCATACATGGGTGCCCTTGCGGCGGCCCTGGGTACGATGGTAGCGAACCTCTCGGCCCATAAACGGGGCTGGGACGATCGCTGGAAGGAGTTTTCCGACGTAGCGGAGCAAGGTCAGGCACTGATGCAGGAGTTGCTCAACCTCGTGGACGAAGACACGGCCGCTTTCGACAGGATCATGGCCTGCTTCGGAATGCCCAAGGGTACCGAAGAAGAAAAAGCTGCCCGTGCCGCTGCCATTGAAGACGCTACGCTTTACGCTGCTTCCGTGCCGCTGAAGACCATGGAAGCTTCACTGAAAGCCCTGCCACTGGCCCTGGAAATGGCACAGAAAGGCAATCCCGCTTCGGCCTCCGACGCCGGCGTGGCCGCCCTGGCCGCCCGCGCCGCCTGCCGGGGGGCCGAGCTCAACGTCCGCATCAACGCCTCCGGCTTGAAGGATCCCGCTCCCGCCCGGCCGCTGATCGCCCGTGCCGCCGAGATCCTGAAAGAAGCCGAAGCGCTGGAAGCACAGGTACTGGACGCTGTCAACCATCATATCGACGAATAATATGACTTTTCAAGAAGAAATACTAGCGGGAATTCCGACGGAACTGCCGGAAGTCAAAGCCTACGATCCCGATATCAACCATGCACCCAAGCGCAAGGATATCCTCACGCCCGAAGAGAAGGTGCTGGCGCTGAAGAACGCCCTGCGCTACTTCCCGCAACGCCATCATGCAGTGCTGGCCCGGGAGTTCGCCGAAGAACTGCACAGGTACGGCCGCATCTACATGTACCGGTTCCGGCCCTCCTATGAAATGTACGCACGTCCGATCGACGAATATCCGGCCCGAAGCCGTCAGGCGGCGGCCATCATGGCCATGATCCAGAACAACCTGGATCCGCGCGTGGCGCAGCATCCGCACGAACTGATCATCTATGGCGGCAACGGTGCCATCTTCCAGAACTGGGCGCAGTACCGCCTGGTGATGCAGTACCTGGCCACGATGACGGACGAGCAGACGCTCGTGATGTATTCGGGCCATCCGCTGGGCCTCTTCCCCAGCCATAAGGACGCACCGCGGGTGATCGTCACCAACGGCATGGTGATCCCGAACTACTCGAAACCCGACCACTGGGAGAAATTCAACGCCCTCGGGGTATCACAATACGGCCAGATGACGGCCGGCTCCTACATGTACATCGGCCCGCAGGGCATCGTCCACGGCACCACCATCACAGTGATGAACGCTGCCCGGAAGCAGGGCGGCAGCCCGGCCGGCAAACTCTTCGTGACGGCCGGTCTCGGCGGCATGTCGGGCGCCCAGCCCAAGGCCGGCAACATCGCCGGCGTGGTGAGTGTCACGGCCGAGATCAATCCCAAGGCAGCAGAGAAGCGTCATGCCCAGGGATGGGTCGACGAACTCCACCGCGACCTCGACGAGCTGATTCCCCGCATCCGCAAGGCCGTGGCCGCCAAGGAAGTGGTTTCGCTGGCGTATGTGGGCAATGTAGTGGACCTGTGGGAGCGGCTTGCCGATGAGGGGATGCACGTGGACCTGGGCTCCGACCAGACTTCGCTCCACAATCCCTGGGCGGGCGGCTACTATCCCGTGGGGTACTCGCTGGAGGAATCGAAGAAGATGATGGCCGAAGAGCCTGCGCGCTTCAAAGAAGCCGTCCAGGCGTCGCTCCGCCGTCAGGTTGATGCCATCAACCGCCTGACGGCCAAAGGGATGTACTTCTTCGACTACGGCAATGCCTTCCTCCTGGAAAGCTCCCGCGCCGGAGCCGACATCCTGAAGCCCGACGGCAGTTTCCGCTATCCGTCCTATGTGCAGGACATCATGGGTCCCCTGTATTTCGACTACGGTTTCGGCCCGTTCCGCTGGGTTTGCATGAGCGAGAAGCCGGAAGACCTGGCGAAGAGCGATGCGCTGGCCGTGAAGGTGCTCGGCGAAATCGCCGCCACTGCTCCCGATGAGATTGCCGGGCAGATGCGCGACAACATCCACTGGATTGAGGAGGCGGGGCGCAACCACCTGGTGGTGGGTTCGCAGGCGCGTATTCTCTACGCGGACTGCGAAGGCCGCACGAAGATTGCGCTGGCCTTCAACGAGGCCATCCGGAAGGGTGAGATTTCGGCGCCGATCGTGCTGGGCCGCGATCACCACGATGTCTCCGGCACGGACTCTCCGTTCCGTGAGACCTCGAACATCTACGATGGTTCGCAGTACACGGCCGACATGGCTGTGCAGAACGTCATCGGCGACGGTTTCCGCGGTGCCACCTGGGTTTCGATCCACAACGGCGGCGGCGTGGGCTGGGGCGAGGTCATCAACGGCGGTTTCGGCATGGTGATCGACGGTTCCGACGACAGCGCCCGTCACATCCGGGAGATGCTGTTCTGGGACGTGAACAACGGCATCGCGCGCCGCAGTTGGGCCCGCAACGAGGGCGCCCGCTTCGCCATCGAGCGAGAAATGGCCCGCACCCCCGAACTCAAGGTTACGCTCCCGAACCTTGCCGATGAAGAATTAATCAAATCTGTTTTGAAATGATATCGATGATTTGCTTGCTTGGCGCTCTGGGTATTGCATTTAATGCAATACCCACCCGCGCCTGGGCGCAAGCAAATATTGACACTCAGCGAGCGAAGCAGCGGGTGGTATTTGGAGCCGCGAGCATTTTTTCTGCGAGCGGGACAAATACCAGAGCAGCGAAGCGAGCATAATAAAAGATAGATATGCATTATATATCACATGATCATCTGAAGCTGGAGCATATCCAGCACATCATCGAGGAGCACGAGCCGCTTGGGCTGTCGCCGGAGGCGGTCGCGGCCATCGAAAAATGCCGTCACTATCTCGATGCCAAGATGGAAGACCTCGACCGGCCGGTCTACGGCATCACCACCGGTTTCGGATCCCTCTACAACGTAACGATCCCCGCCGAGGACCTGTCGCAGCTCCAGCACAACCTCGTTATGTCGCATGCCTGCGGCACCGGCGAAGAAGTGCGCCCCGACATCGTCCGCCTGATGCTCCTGCTCAAGGCCCAGTCGCTTTCCTACGGCCATTCCGGCGCCCAGCTGGTCACCGTGCAGCGACTGATCGACATGTACAACAACGACATCCTCCCCGTGGTCTACCAGCAGGGATCGCTCGGCGCCTCCGGCGACCTCGCGCCCCTCGCCCACTTGAGCCTTCCCCTCATCGGCATGGGCGAAGTACGCTACAAAGGACAGGTACGCTCCGCCGCGGAAGTATGGAAAGAACTCGGCTGGGAACCCATCCTCCTGCAGTCGAAGGAAGGCCTGGCCCTGCTCAACGGCACCCAGTTCATGAGCGCCCACGCCATCTGGTCGCTCATCCAGGCCCGCCGCCTCTCGAAATGGGCCGACCTGATCGGCGCCATGTCGCTCGAGGCCTATGATGGCCGCATCGAGCCCTTTCTGCCGCTCAGCCACCGCATCCGTCCCCACAAGGGACAACTGGCCACCGCCGAACGCTTCCTGCAGGTCCTGGAAGGCAGCGAGCTCATCCACCGCCCCAAGGAACACGTGCAGGACCCCTACTCTTTCCGTTGCATCCCGCAGGTCCACGGCGCCGTCAAAGACAACCTGAGCTATGTGCAGTGGGTCATTGAAAACGAAATCAACGGCGTGACCGACAACCCGAACGTCTTCCCCGACGAGGACATGGTGATCTCGGCCGGCAATTTCCACGGTGAGCCCATCGCCATTCCGATGGATACGCTGGCCATCGCCCTCTCGGAGCTGGCCAGCATCTCGGAGCGCCGCGTCTACCTGCTCATCCACGGTTATCGTGGCCTGCCGCGCTACCTGGCCCCGAATCCGGGCCTCAACAGCGGTTTCATGATCCCGCAATACACCGCCGCCTCCATCGTGAGCCAGAACAAGGGCCTCTGCTGGCCCGCTTCCTGCGACTCCGTGCCCTCGTCGAACGGTCAGGAAGACCATGTGAGCATGGGCGCCAACTCCGCCACGAAGCTGGTCCGCATCATCGACAACGTGGAGACCGTACTGGCCATCGAGCTCTTCAATGCCGCCCAGGCACTGGAGTTCCGCCGTCCGGCCAAGAGTTCCCCGCTCATCGAGCAGATCCACGCCGATTACCGGAAAGAAGTCCCGTTCCTCGCCGTCGACACCTACATGCACCCGCTGATCGTCCGTTCCGCGGCGTTCCTCCGGAATAAGCAATACATTTAGCATGAAACGGCTGTTCACGCATATCGGAACCATCGCGGGCATCGTTCCAGCCGGCGTTCTCCGCAAGGAGGGCGCGGCGATGGACGAAGTAACTGCGTTGGCTGACGCCTGGCTGCTGGTCGACGAGGGTTGCATCGCCGCTTTCGGCGATGCCGCCACTCCCGCCCCGGCGGCCGACGAGGTCGTCGACTGTGAAGGCGGCCTGCTGATGCCGGCTTTCTGCGACAGCCATACGCACATCGTGTATGCCGGCTGCCGCGACGGCGAATTCCTCGACAAGATCAACGGCCTCTCCTATGAGCAGATCGCTGCCCGGGGCGGTGGTATCCTCAATTCCGCCGACCTTCTGCACCAGACCTCTGAAGAGGATCTTTTCCGCCAGTCGATGGAGCGGGTCGACGAAATGATCGCCCAGGGCACCGGTGCCATCGAGATCAAAAGCGGCTACGGACTGAACCCGGTGGATGAGCTGAAGATGTTGCGTGTCATCGACCGCATCAAGGCAGCCTCCCCCGCCCTCATCCGTTCCACCTTTCTCGGCGCACACGCCGTCGGCCGTGGCTACACGCACGAAGACTATGTGGCCGCAGTCTGCCGGATGATGCCCGATGCGGCGCGCTATGCCGACTTTGTCGATATCTTCTGCGAGCAGGGCTTCTTCACGGTAGAAGATGCGGCCCGGGTGCTGGAGGCAGGACTGCGGGCCGGCCTGCGGCCGAAGATCCATGCCAACCAGCTGGCGGTCAGCGGCGGCGTACAGGTGGGCGCCAAATTCGGTGCGCTGTCGGTCGACCATCTGGAGCAGTCGGGCGCAGCCGAAATCGAAGCCCTGCAGGGAACGGCCACAATGCCGACCTTCCTGCCCGGCAGCGCCTTCTTCCTGCGCATTCCCGACGGACCGGCCAAAGATTATATCGCCGCTGGCCTGGGCGTCGCCTTGGCTTCCGATTACAATCCGGGGTCTTCTCCTTCGGGCGACATGCGTTTCATCTGGGCGCTGGGTTGCATCCGGATGCGGCTCACGCCGAACCAGGCGTTCAACGCCATCACGCTCAACAGCGCCTATGCGATGGGGGTCAGCGACCTGTGCGGTTCCATCACGGTCGGCAAGCGGGCCGACCTCATCCTGACCCGTCCCGGATGGAACCTGACGAAGATTCCCTATCTCCATCATTCTCCTTTCATCCGGCAGGTCTATCTGCAGGGCAAAGCTGTATAAGCCGATGAAGCGTTTCTTTTCCATCGCCCTGACGCTTTCACTGATGCTTGCTCCGGTGTCGTGCGGGATCATGATTCCGCGCGGCGCCGAGGTCATCACCGAACACGAAGCGATGATGGAAATCCTCCAGGAGCATTTCCCCGACCTCTACGAGCTCCACGAGCAGGACCGCATCGAAGTCGACGAAATCTACCGCTACACCGACCATTCCGGCCAGCCCAAATACAAAGTCTCCTTCCGCTACCTGCCCGCCCACCACGACGACTGCTAAGCCGTCGGCGGCTTGTGCTTGGCGCTCTGGGAATTGCTTCTCGGACCGACTCGCCAAGGCTCGTCTCCTTCCCAAAAT
>Ga0310786_10007227_pt1 | contig 14519 bp, 13 predicted proteins | sample AusTroGonzalo_MG_FD_203881 | JGI IMG/M metagenome (GOLD analysis project Ga0310786, IMG submission 203881) | Bovine rumen microbial communities from tropical cattle in Woodstock, Queensland, Australia - Gonzalo_03 (v2) (version 2) | ecosystem: Host-associated > Mammals > Digestive system >... | reverse complement strand
AAAAAAGGAACTGATGTAAACAACTTGCCGACAAATAGTTTGGCGGATAAAAAAACTGATATTGAAAATATAAAACAGAGAATGAACAATGAACTTGAAAGAAATAAAGAAAAGTATAAAAATATTACTCATGACCAAAAACAAAATATTGATGGAATGCTATATCATGTGAATTCCGAATGCGGTTTACAAGTTGCACTCAAAATGATTAATAACCCTGAGCTATTGGATACCGATAGCTGTTATATTAGATATAATAATTTCTTCAAAAAGATTTCCGAGAATGAAGAACGCGCACAAATCGCATCCGAAGTGATTGATAAAATTCTTTCAAAACCCGAATTGTTTGAAAAAGAACATTTCAAAGAGGCCATAGAAACGATACTCGACGGAACAACTAACAATTACAAAAAAGATTTTGTTTTCAAACTTTTAGACACTCCCAAACTCTTTGATGAAGATTATTTTGTCGGTAATTTACCGGGCATTATACGATTTTTCCCTAAAGGCGAAAGTGATGAGGCAATAAAAACAAGAAAAGGTGTATATAAAATATTAGAACGCGTGAACTCATATTTAGATGATGATGTTTTGAGCGATTTTTTTGACGATTGGGTTGACGAATTGACCGATTATTACTGTGAATTGCATTGGTCGATAGAAAGAGATTTCCCTGATCCCGGTGAACAGGAAGAATGGGAAAGAAAATGCAGAGAATTGTGGGACTAAAACCAAAAGGATAAACAATAATGAAAATTTTACCGATTACAACTACCGATTGCAGACAGAAAATGAATTTTGGCAATGTAAATAAAGCGGCGAGCAAATTTATTCAGAGTAGTCTTTCGAATTTAGGACAAACTGCAAAAACATTAAGCGGGGCTGTTATAGTTTTATCCGCCATTAATACCAAAAGTAAAAAAAAGGATGATTTAGCCAATTTTCAAATAAAAGACCTAACAGATGAGGAATTTGAAGCGAAAAAAGCTGAGATTTTGGCAAAAAAAGATGAATTTGAACCTTTCAGATATTTGCGCAAAGACATGTTTACGAAATGGAATGTTCAACTGTTTGACTATATGTATCAGGATTGCGAAGGGTTATTTTCAAATAATCCAACAGATGAAGATTTAGAAAAAGAAAAAAATCTTGAGTTGTACAAGGGATATATGAGATTGCAATGCGACCATCAATATCGTATTCCGGTAGAAACAAAAGAACAAGCGGAAGTTGTACTCAAAATGATGAAAATGCCGTGGCTTTTTGCTTCTGACGGCGACGGTGATTACGCATACGCTTTAAATAATGCCGGATACAACATAAAAGGTAAAGATAGTGCCGAAATTAAAAATGTAAAACTCAAAATACTTGACGAACTTGAAAAAAATCGAGAAAAATATGAGGAAATATCTTATGACCAAAAGAAAAATATCAGTGAGATGGTCGCTGACGTAACTACATATAGAGGTTTAAATATTGCGTTAAAAATGATTAGACATCCTGAACTTTTGGAAGCTGAACAGTGCGACCTAAGAGTCAGCGACTTTTTCAAAAGAATTTCCGAAAACAAAGAACAGGCAAAAATAACCTCGGAAATTATTGACAAAGTAATACAAAACCCCGAATTATTTAAAAAAGAGAATTTTAATCATGCACTAACTTATATGCTCACATATCCAAGAAATGAACATAAAAAGAATTTAGTTCTGGCATTTATAGAAAATCCTGCACTTTTTGACTATGAGGATTTTGTGTACAATATGCCCGGGATAATTTGCGATTTCCCGAGCTCTGAAAGTTCGGAAGATGTTAAAATAAGACAAGATGTATTTGAAACATTGAAGTATTATAAAAAGCATCCTGAATTACTAAAAGAACAAAAACCATACGAATATCCTGATTTTGTGTATGCATTAATTAGTTATTGTGAATTGCCTGATTTAAGCTGCCCTGCTTGGCCGATATCTGATGAAGTTCTTGATGCAATCAGAGAAAATCCTGAATTGCTCGAAGATGATGATTTATTTTAAACAAATATAGAATACAAAGGAGAAAGAATAATGAAAATTTTACCAATTACAAACACAGATTACAGACACAAAATGAATTTGGGCAGTGCGCATAAAATAGCAGGCAAATTTGCTCAAAACGGTCTTGCGGACTTAGGACGTACTGCAAAAACTTTGAGCGGTGCGGTTATCGTTTTAGCAACCATTAGTAGCAAAAGTAACAAAAAGGACGATTTAGCTGATTTTCAAATAAAAGATCTGACAAATAAAGAATTCAAAGCTAAAAAAGCTGAAATTATATCTCATGAGAAAGATTTTATAGCTTTTGAATGGATGCACGAAGAAAACATTAATAAATGGAATGTTCAGCTTCTCGATTATATGTTACAAAATCCTGATGAATACAATGATGAAATGTATCGTAAATTTGTCAACAAAATTACCGATGAATACTGTCCTTGGCAAAATATTGATAATAAAAATCAAACAGAAGTCGCTTTGAGAATGCTTAAAATGCCATGGTTTTTGAAAGCTTACGAGTATGCTCGTGACTACGGTGTTGGCAATATAGCACACAATACAACAGATGAAAATGTTAAAGATATAAAACTTTCTATGCTGAATAAACTTGACGAATACAAAAATACAGAAATAACATTTTCTTGGACACAAGAAAGAGCAATAGTCCAAATGCTGGAAGATATAAACACTAAAGATGGATTAAAAGTTGCGCTTAAATTACTTGAAAATCCTGATATGCTTGATGAGCAAAATCAACATTTCAATGGGTTTTCAGAAGATTGTTTTAAAGATTTTTCTAATCAAGAACAATATGCCGACATAAAACTTAAAATAATTGAAAAGATAAATTCAAAACCGGAACTGTTCGAATCTGAATATTTCAAACACAGTTTGGCAGGAATATTTAATAATACTACCGATGAAAATACAAAAGTATTTTTATTTAAAGTTTTAGATAACCCATTATTGTTCGGAAACGAAAAATTTGCTGACAGTCTCGGCTCTATTTTGTATTACTATGGACAAGAAACGGAAGATGTTCAGAAAGGTTTGATAAAAATTCTTTCAGCTATAGAGAAAAAACCTGAGTTATTCAAAAATGAAAAATTTACAGATGAACTACAACGACTTTTATATATTCAGAAAATGATAAACGGATCAATACTCATGTCAAACGACGAACTCCTAAGACTTACACAAATAAACCTGTTTCTAATTGAAAACGGTTATTACGATAAAAAATAATACAATATTCACACTATACTAAAAAGCACCCATTGTAATGGGTGCTTTTCAGTATGCCGAAGGTCGGGGTCGTGTCTTGAATTTGCTCCACGCTCACGGAGTTTCGCCTACAACACTTCGTGTCTGCCGGCTTCATCCGTTCGCTATCCGGACTACTCACTTCGTTCGATGCGTCCGTACGCAAATCCGCAACCGACAAAACAGTCATTCAACCTCCTTGACCATTCCATAAAAATATCTCGGGATACCTAAGGGTATCCCGAGATATTTGCCGAAGGTCGGGGTCGAACCGACACGAGGTGTGAGCCTCACCAGATTTTGAGTCTGGCACGTCTACCAGTTCCATCACTCCGGCTTGTGGTCTCACTCTACTATAAACAAAATATATTATCAAGTGTTTAATTTTATTCTGTTTACGCTATAATGTATTAAGAGTTAGTTTTATAGAGGTTTTTCACTATGATTGAAATGAAAGTTATGGGTATTGCACTTGATACACGCACAGGTTCGCCGATAGTTGTACTGCACGACAAAGATAACCGTAGAGCTCTTCCTATCTGGATAGGCTCGGCTGAAGCAAGCGCCATAATAAGAAAAATCGAAAACCTTGAAGTAGTTCGCCCTATGACACATGACCTTATACCGGATATTGTTGAAAAAACAGGGTTCAAAATCGAAAAAGTTGAAATTAATGATGTTGAAGAAGAAACTTATTACGCAAAAATATTCCTTACCAAAGGAAATGAAACCGTTGAAATAGATTCACGTCCGTCAGATGCAATTGCAGTCGCAATAAGGGTTGATGCGCCGATTTTCGTATCTTCAAATGTTCTGGCAAATGGCTCCGTTTCAACAGATTCTGCTAAAGATGAGGAAGAAGCACAAGAATTTAAACAATTTGTTCAGAGCATAAAACCGTCTGATTTTTCCAAGATGCTCAAAGATAACGATCATTTTGAAAACGAGCAATAACTACAAAATATTTTCTAACCCGTAAATAAAATCATTTGCCTGAATTATATGTCTTACAGCACGCAAAACGCCATCCATATAGCACGTTCTGTCCATTGAATCGTGGCGGATTTTAAATATCTGACCGCTTGAACCGAAAATAACTTCCTGAGATGCAATATACCCCGGCATTCTGACAGAATGTATATGAATATCAGAGTATGACGCCCCACCTCTTGAACCTTTTATAGTTTCTGTTTCAGGACAATTGCCTTTCATAAATGTATTTTTGGCCTCTGACATCATTTTTGCAGTTTTTATAGCTGTCCCTGACGGGGCATCTTTCTTTTGATTATGGTGAAGTTCAATAATTTCGGCATTATCAAAATATTTTGCCGCTTGCTCAGCAAACATCATCATTAAAACTGCACCTGTTGAAAAATTCGGAGCGATTAAGCAGCCTGTATTTTTTTCCTTGCTTAAACGTTTTAATTCTTCAATTTCAACATCGCTGAGGCCTGTTGTTCCTATAACAATTTTTATTCCGTTATTTAGACAATATTTTGCATTTTCAAATATTGATTTAGGCTGGGTAAAATCAACCAAAACATCTATTTGACATTTTTTTAGCGCATCTTCAAGTGATTTATAAACATCATCTCCACCGGCTATATCAATTTTTGCCCATAATTCCAAATCATCTGACTGAGAAACTGCACGGCAGACTTCCTGTCCCATTTTACCTAACGCACCACATACTCCGACTTTTATCATCTTTCACCTCTTAACTTATTTACGCCCCGTAATCTCGGATATTATATTAGAAACCCAAGGGACATAAGAATATAAACCCATAGCTGACGTTACAATCAGATAGCCAAATAATGAATAAACAAACAGCTGAATAATCGAATAATTCATAAACACCGGTGTATTAAATATGAAATATAACTGTCTTACCAAAACTTGTACAAACGGTATTACATCAAGAATTTCAATAAGCATACTTAATATCAGGCTGAAAATATACAGCGCAAGTGAAAGAAATATACTCTGAATTATGTGATATTTCAAAAATACAGTAATCTCTTTATGCCTAATCTGATTTATTATAAACCAGACAGCTCCGACAAAACTGAACGTCATATATGACAATGCCGCAATAACGCGATCTACAGCAGTTTTTTCATACATATTTAAGCAACCGCCTTGTGAATTTTCTCTGAATACTCGTCAAGCACCTGGAAATAAACCAGTTTATATTCATCATTTTCAGGAGCAATTGTCATAGACGCTTTGTATGCGCCCAGAGCTTTTTCAAGTTCACCTTTCAGATAATGAGCATTGCCCAAAAGCATATAAATTTCTGCATTATTCTTATCTATCTGTAAAGCTTCTCTGTACAATTTTAATGCTTCTTCAAGATGATTGAAGTTTGAATGTAAATTAGCTAAAAGTACGTATGCCGTTGTATTTTTCGGTTGTAATTTCATAGCTTTATCATACATACCGAGAGCTATATCATATTCTTCAAATTCAGACAATGCCATTGCATAGCAAATGTATGCTTTATAATTATCATCAGGCATTTGAAGAGCTTTTTCAAACCAATTATAAGCTTCTTTTTTCTTACCCATAATCGTATAAGTATTGCCTATACAAATAGCAACAGGTTTGCAATCAGGATTAAGCGCAAAAACTTTCTTAAACAATTCAAGAGCTGTTTCATAATCATACAATTTAAAGCATACATTACCCATATCAATCAATGCCGTTAAATTGACAGGGTCAAGAGATAATGCCTTTTCATAGTATGCTTTCGCTTCAACATATTCGTCAAAATCTTGATACAGAAGTGCGATTGCATTGTAAATCTCAGCATTTTGCGAATTCAAATCAATCGCTCTGTTATAATAGAACAAAGCTTTTTGAAAATTTTTCCATTCAGCAAAAACGTTACCCATATTGAAATAAGTCAGGTAATTTTTCGGATTAATATCAAGAGCCCGGTTAAAATACTGCAATGACTTGCGGTAATCTTTTTCGTAATACCACATTGTCCCCATTCCGATTAAAGCCCGCTCATCATCAGGTTTGAATGCCAACAAACTCTCTAAAACCGACATAACCTTGTCATAATTTTCATCTAACAAGTACAATTCTGACAACTCATGGTACTTTTCCGGATTTTTCGGATCTTTTGCCATTGCCAAGACTGCTAAATCTATTTGTTCTCTTAATTTTTTATCAACCATACATCTCTTCCTTTATATTAATGTAAACTAATTAAAAATTATTTTATATATGAAATCAATCCCCATTTTTTCTGTTATTTAAAACTGTCATAACTGCATTATTTGCCGGAAAAATACCATGATCTACGCTCGAAAAAATTATCGGAAAAATATCAAAATAAACATTATCAGGCACTCTGCAATAATTATCCAAATAAGAAATTCCATAAAAATATGAAGAATCCTCAACATTCAAACAAGCTTCGGTATCTTGAGTAGGTGAGGAATTACCCATCCCTTTAGTTACATATCCCAAATTATTATTAGGCCCTCTTCGTCCGTTGATATCTATATATAAAATGCAATAATACGCATTTGCATTCGAACTCTCAGCAGAAGATCCATCACCAGGACAAGGGAAACTACCGCCAGTCGACATAGATATACGAGAAATTACTACATTTGGTACCAAAAGCTGAACACCGTTCGGCAATTTATAAATTCTTTCAATTTTTGTAAGATGTACCAAATGTTGTTCTGTTGGATTTAAAACATTTATTGTTCCCAATTTAAAATTATTACTTGAATTAACATCATCTCTTGTAACAGGGGTACCATTAAAATATCTTCTTACAAAATCATCCATGCAATTTTTTTCATTATCACTAGCATTTTCGTGCTCAATTTTTGTTAATTCATCAAATCTTATTTTATCGCGATTTTCTGCTATTTTAAGCCCATTTTGCAATTGAACATAAGTATTTCTAAACTTGGTCCTCGCTGCTTGAACATTTATATTGCCCACCATTCGCGGAAGCGTAATAACTGCTATAATCCCAATAATTGTAACGGTTATAAGTATTTCCGCAAGCGTGAATGATGATTTTTTATTGAACATTTTATTCTCCCATACTTAACCCAAATTATACCAAATCTTCTGAGTTTAGGGGTATTCTTAACAAAACTTAATTATCGCAAGAAAAAGAGCAATTTTTTAAAAAGTATATACTTTATATTTATATACACGTGAAATCGAGAGGATAACCATGGGTTTAGGCATTCAACAAGAAGCATATAACTACTTTATGTCATTAGATGAAAGAACAAGAGCATATGTAATGGATAAGCTCTCTTTTGTAGATTACGGAAAAACCGGTTTTGCAAACATGTCAGACATTGGTGCTTCTATTATGCTAACAGGTATGCAATGGTTTAGCAGATTTTTTAATTCAAATAATTCCAGATACGATGGTTTGAAAAAAAATGCCGCTGAGTGGAGAGCAAAAGAGCAAGCTGCCCTTGCTGAATATCATGACTTAAGTAAGCGTGTTAGTAGTATGGATGAGCTCGACCCTAAATATAAAGAAACTGTAGCTGCAAGAGATATGACTTTTGACCATTGGCAAACATTAGCATATTTGGCTAATGATAGTGAACAGTATGCTGAAAATATGAATACATTAGCATAATTTTCTTGCCCTTTTCCTAAAAACATGATACAATCAGTTCTAAAGGGACAATAGTTTTTAGGAGTGTTTATTATGAAAGAAGAGTACAGTAACGAGCAGCGCAGATGGTATGACAAAGATCCGATTTTATCTAATGCCGTTCACATTTTAGAGCAGTCTGATGATGAAACTCAGATTAAAATTGCTTTAAACCTTATTAAAATCATTATTGAACACAACATTGAAGACGGTGAATGTGAAACCGTTGATGATATTTTGAATGCCGTAGGTCAGGGTTTGGAAGACAATCGCAACAGCCGTTGGTACGACATTGATTCTACTTTAAAAACTGCTATGAATATGCTTCAAAATTGTCCTCAGAGCACTCAGAGAATGATTGCTCAGGAAATGGCACAAATGGTCTTGAAATCAATAAAAGACGAAGATAATATAGATTAATTGTAAAAATTTTTCTACATCTTTTGGTTGATATTTCTTAAAAAAGTGTTATAAAAATATCAAAACTGGGAATAATAATATTGTAGACCAACATAAGGAGGAATCATTATGGAGGCTATAAACCTAATACTTTTCGGATTTATCGTGTACACTGCACTTGTTGTAGTACCAAGCATCTGGGAAGAACTCAAAAACGAATAGAAGTATCTGCAAAGGTCAAAATTTTCACCAAAAAGTGAGGTGTGTAGAATAAAAAGTGTAATATCCACGCTTTATAACAACCGCGGAGGGACGAGTGTGTCTTGGTTTTTGGGAGTAAAGTAACCAACTTGTCCCGCAGGTGGCAAAACTAATCAAGCCACCTGCGTGGTTGTGTCTTGGTTATTTACCTGTTGAACCAAATCCGCCCTCACCACGAGTTGTATCAGATAGTTCTGTTACAACCTGAAGTTCTGCCTGTTCGTATTTTGAAATAACCATCTGTGCCACACGTTCGCCCGGCTGAATTACATAAGTTTGAGTTGAAAGGTTTACTAATGCTATACAAACTTCCCCTCTGTAATCTTCATCAACCGTACCGACACAGTTAATAAGAGTTATCCCATGCTTAATTGAAAGCCCTGAACGCGGTCTGATTTGCGCCTCATAACCATGTTCGAGCTCAATTTTTAATCCTGTCGGAATTAAAGTACGCTCAAAAGGCTTTAATTCAACAGGTTTATCAATAGCCGCACACAAATCCATGCCTGCAGCACCTGTTGTTTTATATTCCGGCACCGTAACATTGTGCGGTAATCTTTGAATTTTCAATACAGTCATATTCTCTCCTAATTTTTTATATTTTCCATTACTTTTTCAAGCACACTATCCAATTGGGAAACGTCTTTTACGCCACCTTGCGCAAAATTCGGACGTCCACCGCCATTTGCACCGGTTGCTCTGGCAATTTCACCGACAATTTTACCCGCATTGACTCCTTTTTGAACAAAATTATCAGAAACCTTAGCAATGACAGTTTTTTCGTTCGCAAGAACTATAATACTGTTACCCAAACGATTTGCCAAAAGTTCAACACCTGCTTTAACGGAATCAGAATCAAAGTTTTCAATTTTTGAAACAAACAATTTTCCGCCATCAATATCCTGTGCTCGTGAAATAAACGTCGCAAATTTAGAACGCGCCTGCTCTTCTTTAACACGCGTAAGCTCTTTTTGAAGTTCACGATTTTCTTCAACCATTTTTTCAATACGTTCAAGAACATCTTCGGTATGAACTTTAAATTTATTTTCTAACGCTTCTGTTACATAGAATTTTTCGTTCATATAATGAAGTGCTGATTTTGAAACAACAACCTCGATACGTCTTGTACCTGCGGCAATTGCACTTTCCGATACTATTTTCAACAACCTTAAATCGCCTGTGTTACGGGCATGAGTACCTGCGCAAAATTCTTTTGAAATACAATTGTCTTTTGCGCCGATTGAAACAACACGAACAATATCATCATATTTTTCACCAAACAATGCTGTTGCACCTGTTAATTTTGCTTCTTCGATACCCATAACATCTGTATGAACAGGAAGTTTTTCAGCAACCCATTCATTAATAATATTTTCCGTTTTTCTGACTTCATCAGGTGTCATTGCACGAGAGAACGTAAAGTCAAAACGCATTCTGCAATCATCCACATAAGAACCCGCCTGTTTTACTTCATCACCCAAAACCTTTATTAAAGCCGCCTGCAATAAGTGTGCAGATGTATGGTGAACTCTTATTTCTTCACGTTTTTTAAGGTCGATAGATGCTTTTATCACATCCCCGATAACTACTTCACCAAATGCAATCTGACATCTGTGAACAAAAAGACTGTTAACTTTGAAAGTTGTCAAAACTTCAAGTTTAACATTTTCGCTTTCTATTATACCGCTGTCCCCGATTTGCCCGCCGCATTCAGCATAGAAAGGAGTTCTATCAAGAACAACATCAACAAATCCGTCACCCTCAATCTGAGCTAAGATTTTTGCGGAACATTCGTTGTTTTCATATCCGACAAATTCGGTTGAGCCGACTTCTTCTTCGACTTTTGCATATTTTATATCACCTGTTACGCTAATTTTTTGAGTAGCGGCTTTTGCTCTGTCTTTTTGTGCCTGCATTTCGGATTTGAAGCCTGCTTCATCAACGTTCAAGCCGTTTTCCTGAGCGATTTCACGCGTTAATTCGAACGGAAAGCCGTATGTATCATAAAGTTTGAATGCGCTTGCACCGTCTATATCTTTTTTGTTATCAATAAATTCGTCTAATAGCTTGTAACCCCTGTCCAACGTGAGTTTAAAACGTTCTTCCTCTTTTCTGATAACGTCTTTAACTTTATCTTTTTGTGAAACAAGCTCAGGATATGCTTCGCCGTACAAATCTACAACCGTATCAACAAGCTTATAAAGGAACGGCAAATCCATACCAAGAATTTTTCCGTGTCTTAAAGCTCGTCTTAAAATCATTCTCAAAACGTAACTTCTGCCTTCATTCCCCGGTAACACTCCATCTGTAATCAAAAACGTTACACAACGAGCATGATCTGTGATAATCCTTAGAGAAATATCAGTTTTTTCGGATTTTTTATATGGAACACCGCTCATTTCGCTGACTTTATCGAGTATCGGTTTCAACAAATCAGTTTCAAAAGTTGATGCAACACCCTGGCAAACCATGGTAATACGCTCTAACCCCATACCTGTATCAACATTTTTCTTTTCCAAAGGCGACTGGTTACCTTCTTCGTCCTGATAAAGTTCAGTAAACACTAAGTTCCAGATTTCAACCCACCTGTCGCACTCACATGTTGCGATACCGCATCCGCGAGGGTCATGGCAATCGTATTCCTCGCCTAAATCGTAGTGAATTTCGGAGCAAGGCCCGCAAGAACCTGATGCACCCGGAGGTCCCCAAAAATTATCTTTTTTGCCTTTTCTTATAATGCGTTCAGCCGGAACACCGACTTCGCGCCAAATTTCAAACGCTTCATCATCAGTTTCAAAAATAGTTATCCATAAACGGTTTTTGTCGAGTTTCAGAACTTCGGTTACAAATTCCCACGCCCAAGGAATAATCTCTTTTTTATAGTAGTCGCCAAACGAAAAGTTACCTAACATTTCAAAGAAAGTATGATGTCGAGGAGTTCTGCCTACGTTTTCAATATCGGAATCTTTACCGCCCGCTCTTGCACATTTTTGACATGATGTTGCTCTCGGCGGATTGTAAGGAGGTTTAACAATCCCTAAAAACATCGGCAAAAACTGCAACATGCCGGCTGTTGTCAATAAAACCGTCGGATTGTCAGGCACAAGGCTTGAACTTTCAACAATCGTGTGCTGACGTTTATCTTTAAAATAATCTAAATATAATTTTCTTATCTCGTTTCCGCTTAACATAATATTCCTCTTCTTTGTGTTTATTAAGAGCATAATATTACGAACATGGCGGATTTTGAATAATTTTATAAGTTATGTTGCGCTCAAAGATTTTAAATCATTTATCGACCTGTTTGCCAAAGCTTCATTTTTCAGTTTTTTATTTTTACGAATTTTTTTATCCAATTCTATAGGCGCCAAAATTCCCCAGTTTGAATTTATAGGCTGCAAATTTGTCTGTTCAGGTGAGGTTATATAGTGGGTAAGCGCACCGAGTATCGTGGTTTCAGGTAATTCGAGCAAATTTTCCTCATTGATATAATGCGCCATATTAATTCCAGCAAGCAAACCTGATGCTATTGATTCGGTGTAACCCTCTGTTCCCGTTATCTGCCCCGCGAAGAACAAATCCGCACGATTTTTTGCCTGAAGCGTAGGATTTAAAATTTTCGGTGAATTTAGAAAAGTATTTCTGTGCATAACGCCATATCTTATGATATTTACATTTTCAAGACCGGGAATGCTTTGCAAAAGCTCTTTTTGTGCGCCCCATTTAAGATTTGTCTGAAATCCGACAAGGTTATAAAGAGTTTTTGCGGTGTTATCCTGTCTCAATTGAACAACCGCATAATTTTCAATTCCCATCCTTTTATCAATCAAGCCGACGGGTTTCATCGGGCCAAAACGCAGAGTATCAACCCCGCGTGATGCCAGAACTTCAATCGGCAGGCAACTTTCAAAAAATTTTGCACCCTTTTCAAACTCTTTGAGTTCAATTTTTTCTGCGTGTGTCAAAATATCATAAAATTTCAGATATTCTTCTTTATTCATAGGGCAATTTATGTATGAAGCCTCGCCTTTATCATATCGGCTCGCATAAAAAGCCTTATTAAAATCAATACTTTCTACATCAACTATCGGAGCAATCGCATCAAAAAAGTGCAAGTGCTCATTTTGGGTAAATTCTTTAATGTCTTTAGCAAAATCTTCACTAGTTAATGGCCCTGACGCAATAATCGTCGGCCCATCGGGAATCTGCGTAACTTCTTCATTTATAATCGTAATTAATGGATTTGAGCGAATTTTTTCGGTAACTTTTTGGCTGAAAAGTTCTCTGTCTATTGCGAGTGCTCCGCCTGCCGGAACCTGACATTCATAAGCAATCTTTATTAATTCACCGCCTAAAATCTCCATTTCGCGCTTTAAAAGTCCGCTTGCATTTGTGATATCGGACGAGCCGAGACTGTTTGAGCAGACAAATTCAGCGAATTTATCTGTTTTATGAGCACCTGTTGTTTTAACCGGACGCATTTCGTACAGATTAACCCTAATACCTCGTTTGGCAAGCTGCAAAGCCGCTTCTGAACCTGCTAAACCCGCGCCGATAACATTAACAGTTTTTTCCATTAAAAATTATCCTTAATTTCTTCGGGTTTAAAGATGCCTTTTTCGGTAATAATTCCTTTTATTAATTCGGCAGGAGTTACATCAAAACCCGGATTGATTATATTCACACCCTCAGCGCAAATCCTCTTGCCGTTGATGTGGGTAACTTCTTCGTGCGAGCGTTCTTCAATAACTATTTCATCACCTGATTTAATTGAGGTGTCAATGGTGGATGCGGGTGCTGCAACGTAAAAAGGAACATTATGGTATTTTGCGGCAATTGCGACCGTATAAGTACCAATTTTGTTTGCGACGTCACCATTTGCAGCAATTCTGTCCGCACCGACAACAACCAAATCTATCATCCCTTTTTTCATGAAATATGAACACATTCCATCAGTTATCAATGTTGTAGGAATTCCGTCCATTGTAAGTTCAAAAGTCGTAATTCTCGCTCCCTGTTGTCTTGGGCGAGTTTCGTCCGCAAAAACCTGAACTGTGTTATCTTTTGCATATGCAGATCTCACAACCCCGAGAGCCGTTCCGTAGCCGACTGTTGCAAGTGCGCCCGCGTTACAGTGAGTTAAAATCGTTGCACCTTTAGGAACAATTTTGGCTCCGTTATCGCCGATTTTCTTATTAATCTCAATATCTTCATTTTCAAGTTTTATTGCATTTATTTTTAATTCGGAAATAAGTTCTTTTATAGAACCGTTTGAAGTTTTTATAATTTCTTTTTGTTTTTCAATTGCCCATTTAAGATTAACCGCAGTCGGGCGTGAAGTTACAAGATAATCTGCCTTTTCAAGCAAATTTCTAACAAACTTCGTTTTGTCCGTATACTTTTTCTCTAATTCCTGAGCAAACAATATAACACCATGCGCACCTGCAATACCTATCGCCGGAGCTCCTCTCACAATCATAGTTTTGATTGCATTAAACATATCCTCACCAGTCGTTATATTTACATACTTAAATTCATAAGGTATAACCGTCTGGTCAACCATTTTAGAATAAGTATCAACCCATTCAATGGTTTTAATTTTAGAATTAAATTCTGCCATTTATATTTCTCCTACTTAAAATTTTTAATGCTTTCTTCTACATAATAATATATCATAGCAGAAAAAGCATTAAATATAGCGCTTATAACGCAAACAAAAATTATAAACATTAAAGCAAGTGGGAACGACATAAGTTTTATCATTAAGCCTAAACCACCCATATATTCCATTTTGAAAAACAAACTTAAAATATACGTCAACGGATAAAATATTATTCCAAAGCCTAAAGTTGAAAATATACCAATTAATGCGCCATATTTTAAATTTTCTTTTTCGTTTATATTTTCAATTA
>Ga0310786_10007226_pt1 | contig 14521 bp, 13 predicted proteins | sample AusTroGonzalo_MG_FD_203881 | JGI IMG/M metagenome (GOLD analysis project Ga0310786, IMG submission 203881) | Bovine rumen microbial communities from tropical cattle in Woodstock, Queensland, Australia - Gonzalo_03 (v2) (version 2) | ecosystem: Host-associated > Mammals > Digestive system >... | reverse complement strand
ACTAAAGAACAAAACGAAAATCAAAATGAATATCAAAATGAAGAAGCATGGAATAAATATGTAGAAATGAAGTCAATTCTTAATGATGCAGGCAAGGATGTACTTAAATTTGCAAATGATAATGAAGAACTGGAGCAAGAATAGTTTTTTGCGAAGAAAAATTAATATAAATTAAAACAAATTCGTTCTTAAAAAATCAAAACAAAATTAAAAGTTAAAAAAACAAAGGGTAAATAAAAAAGAGAGAGGTAACAAAAATGGCAAAAGACAATACAATTCGTGATAGTTATATAGAAAAATTTATAGAAGAGCACAGTGGCTCAAGGGTATTGAAACTTGCTACGCCTATTCATGAGGCGTTTCGTGGTTATCATGATGAACAAATTGTGTATGATGATGTGATGTGTGCTTTGAGTGATAGATTGCAGGGCAATGAATCAGGGTTTTATCTCCCTGAAGGGCTTAGCCTTGATGGTAGAGAGTCAAGAAACATGCTCATTAGCGACAAAAACTTTAGGGGTTCATGGACGCTTAAACAACCTCTTGAAACAGATGGAAAAACTTTTGGGGTGCATAGTAATATTGGTTATGGCAGAGTCACAATGTTTGTAAATCCCTATGCAAAGACACGTCATGAGGAACTGAGTGGAAAACTTACTTATGAAGGTATCTGTGCGTATATGGCGCTTGGATTTTCTAGAACAATTTTGGAAGATAGAGACTTTTTGAGAGAAGAAATTGTTAGAATTGCAGGTGAAGAGATGCAAAGTGAAGTGGCAATTGCAGGGGAAACTCAATATGACAGCGTAGAGAAAATAAATGAGATAAAAGAAAAATACGAGGGGCTAGGGTATATTCTTGACGGCTTGTGCGAGGGATTTGTGTATCATCAAAATCAAGAGATGCTAAGGCAAAAAGTGTTAGAAGAAGAAAAGCAAATGAAGATTGACGACGCACAAAATGCGTATAACGAGGCGATGAGAAGTCTTGCTGGCGGAAGTTGCGCACAAGATGAAGAATTTGTGCAATAAAAAATGGGTATTGAAGTTTGGGTGGTTTTAGGTTATAATTTTTTTGAAATTTTTTTTTGACTTTTAAAATAAGATAGTTCTATGTAGGAGGGACAATATGAACAAGGGAAAATATAGTGAGTTTAGAGAATTTTATGAGAGGAAGTCTGACATCTTTTGCTTGAAGCAAAGAGATATTGGCACAAGGGCTGAAGACGGGCGTATAATTTTTAACAATCTTGAGTCGGCACTTGCCATGAGGGTTATGGGAGATGAGACCATAAATGGTGCTACACAATATGGATATGTATCGAACTCTATGTATCTTGACAAAAACAATTTTTATGAAAAAGGTGCTTTCAAAATTGATCTTTTTAGAAATATTGAAAGAGCAACACATAGAGTGAGTGGAAATTCTATTATATTTTTTGATTATAACAGCGAAAGCGCTCCTTTTGGCGAACTCGATATGGCTATTTTACAGTCAGGGCTTGAATATCCTGAAGATTTGAATAAAGAGGTTATGTATGACTTGTCATATTATGGCAAAATGGCATTTTTGGCACTTGCTCCAAAAGAGGCAATATTGTCTACAAAAGAAACCATGGCAAAGGCAATTGACAGGGATGCAAAAGAGGTTTTTGATATGGCAATTAAGAGCCAATGTAACGTGGAGGACATAAAGGAAGTTGGCGAGAATTTTGTTGAACTCAAGAGTTGTCTTTGTGTTTTGGTTGATAGATATCAACAGGAACTAGGGATAGTTCAAAACACAAATGATAATTCTCAAGAAGATGAAGTTCCAGCGGAATATCAAGCAGTTCGTGACGGTGTGTCAAGTAGCCTTAACTATATGAATGAATTTTTGAAACATGGGAATTTGCAAAATAGTGTTGAAAGCGAGAGTGAGAATGCTATTCAAGATAGCGAAGAGGCACAATAAAAATTGACGAAACAGGAAAAGTATTATGGAAGAACTTTTTGAAGACAAAGAAGCGTCTTCTCTTGTGCGTGAAGAGGAAGAACTAGAGTTTCAGGATTGTGCGGAGGCGTATGGTGACAGCATGGCAATATTGAGAAGAATGGGTAGTCATGCAAATGAAGTCGAGTTTGAATCTCAGATGGGTTCAAATGGAATAGAGTTTGAAGCAAAAAATATGGATAGTCTTGAGCCGGAGCAATAAAAAGGAAAAAAAGATGGACAACGAAAAATATAGCGAATTTAAAAATCTTTATGATGAAAAAGTTGTTTTGATGTGGCAAAAACACATAACTGATTTTGCATGGTGTGATCGCGAATTAGTTTTTGGCAGTTTTGAATATGCTTTGTTGCGCAGAATTTTGAATAACGAAAAACACATAAAACAATATAAAGAATATGCAGAAGAAGATGTTTGTTGCAGTCAGATTAATGTTGGTGGAAATTGTTTTAGTGGACTTACTAACAATTTGAAAATAAACCTAATAGGTCGTGATATGCGTGGAAAGCCAAAAGGGGCGCTAGACAAAACAATCAATTTTAAAGATGAGCATACTAGTTGTTATGGAACGCTTACCCTTAAAATTCCACAAGAAAAAATAGATAATTTTGATGTTTACAAAAAGGATTTTGACGAAGAAATTTTAAATGACTTTTCTTATTATGACATGATGGCGTTTATGGCACTTGCACCAAGAGAACTGATCCTTGCTGAAAAAGAAACAATGGCAGAGGCTATAGACAAACAAGTCAAAGCCTCTTGGGATGAAGTATTGGCTGGAGATAATCCATTTTTCTCATCATACAAACTCATGGAATCTGGTGAAAAATATGTTGAACTCAAAAGTTGTTTGTGTGCTTTGGTTGATAGGTTTCGCTTTGATAAAACGGCCGAAAATAATGATACTCAAAATCATGAGTTTATTGACTCGTTTGGTGAATCTTTTAAACTATCAAAGATTATTTCTCATGATATAAATAGATCGCTTGCTGGGCTTGGCGAGATTGTGAAAAATGATGAGGCGGATATGCAAGAGGCAGAAAATATGCAAGATGATGAGGGCCTCGAGCAATAAAAACCCTTTGGTACTATCGTACCACCTTCCCCTAGAGGGATACACGAAAAGAGGATGTAAAATCACCTTCCGACTTCTGGGTGACACGGGAGAGAGAGAATGCTGTACGCACTGAACCCGACTTTTGAGGGTGACACGAGATAAAGGATGAACATTGATAAAATAATTGTATTTAATTTCAAAATAATAAAAATTAAAAAAGGAAAAGTATTATGAAAGAACTTGGAGAAAAAGAAGTAAAAGATATTAAGTGGGTGTTTAGTATAAGAGCAGAAAATTTTGTTGAAAAACACTTTGAAGCACCTAAGCATCCAGTTGTTGATCCTGAAAGTTTGCTTGATAAAATATTTAACTTTTTTTCTAACTCTGAAAAAGAGTGTGATTACAGCATAAATGTTTATCGTGATATGCAAGCGCTTCTAGCTGCACGTGTTTCAAGTGGTCTTTTTGCACAAACTCATTTGGCTTTGCCAAGAGTGACAGTTTCTGTACTTGTTGACAAAAGAAATTTTAATGAGTTTGGACACATAAGGGGGCTAGTTGGAGAAAAAGAGCATCATAGTTGGTCCTTTGAGTCAGAAATTAAAAAGGACGAACCTTATGGTCGTTTGTTTTTAGACACGCTTAACCCAATTCCTAATGGTGAAGCCGAGGTTTCTATGCATGAAAATTTGACATATGACGGTTTGTGTGCAATGTTAGCACTTGCACCAAGAGAATTTATTTTGGAGACAAAAAATGCGATTGCAAGTGAAATACAAAGAAACTATGAACTTGAGAGTTCAAAAATTGACGTAGAAGAAAATGATAGTGACCACAAAATAAACGAGATTGGTGAAAAATACCTCGAACTTTCGGGTTGTTTGTGTGTTTTAAAAGAGCAATTTGAAGAAGAAATTGCCATAGAGCAAGAATCGGCACAAAAATATGAAGATTTAAAGCACCAAAATATTGTTAAAGCCGCCACCACTGACATTGCAATAACTAACGAACTAAAAGACATGAATAGATTTTTAAATCAGGACAATGTAAATTTGGATTCTTTGCCAAATGAGGCTGAAGATGCTACGCAAGAGGGCGGACTTGAAGAATGATTTTAACCCTTTGGTAGCTCTGGCTACCACTTTCCCCTTGAGGGTGACACGAAAGAAAAGGATAAATGCAAACTAAAACGAGTTATACTTGGTGAGAAAAAATATATAAAATAAAAAAACAAAAAGGTGAGAGAAAAAAATGAAAGACGAAAAATTTTACGCGGAACAAAGAAACAAATATATAGAGAAGGCAAATAGTTTTTGTGCAAAGTATGCTAGAGAGCCTGAGTATCCTGTTGACTATTATAGCGGGATTATTATAAGAGAGCCTCACTATGACACGGACAAGCCTATTTTTGATGACCTTTATGCAGTGCTTGCCGCTCGAGTTAGGGGACAGAATATTGGTAGCCTAAAACAAGATAGAGTTGAAGATCATAAGGAGTTTAAAGCTTATAGCGTAAGACTTAAAGAAGATGCTTTTAATGCTATGGGTGACATAAAAATGCACCTTACAAAAAGCTTTATTGGTGACTATTACAAATTTGGATATAATATTGAAGAGGATGAAAAGTTTGGTTATGCAGGGATTAGCATTTTAACTAGCGACAAAGATGATGCGTTGTATAAGAGTTCGCTTAGAAAGTCTATGACACAAGACGACATTGTTGGATTTTTGGCGCTTGCTCCAAGGGAGCATATTTTGATGCAAAAGGACATTTTGGCAGAAGAGATTGAAAGAAACGCCAAAAAGGACATGCTATCAATCAATCCAGACAACAGTATGTGTGGCAGTCTTATTACCCCACAATATATTACTGAAGTGTATTCTAAACTCAGTGCTTGTTTGTGTGTGTTAACAGATAGATTTAATCAAGAAATTTTGGATGAAGAAAAAGCAAAGATTGAACAAGAAGAGGCCAGAGAGCGTGCAAGACTTGAAGAGGAAGAAAGAGTTGCGGACAATAGGGCAGAATATGCAAGTCAGTGTGCTGAGGGTATGCAAGAGATAAGAAATTTTAGTGACTACATAAAAAATGACTATCTAAAACGCGAAGTTGCCGAAGAGGCAAATGCACAAAATGAGGCTGAACTTGCACCAAATCTTGATAATGGACACTCGTTTGCTGTTTTTAACATTCAAGAAGATTTAAAAGATGTAGTAATTGGTGGAAATAAGGCTGAGAATCAAGATGCATCTTTGACATGTGACATGGCAGATGATGAAAGGTGCGAATAGAAAATTTTTAGGGTTTAAAAAGGAAAAGAAATATGAGTTCAAATTTTTTGGAAAAACAAAAAGAGGTTGTAAACAATTTTTGCTATTATTATGATATTGATTATAAAATGGAAAATGATTTTAGTCGTAAAATTTATGGCTCGCTAAAGTGCATGTTAGCTCATAGGTTAAATGGACACGATGTGTATGGCTGGAAGGATAAATATGTTGGACTAAGTAGTAGCAATTTTATGTTTTCCACCAGCAGTGAAAATCTTGAAAGACGTCTTTCATTTCCACTTGAGAGGAATGCTGGAGATAGGGCTATGTTTAGCGTATTGCCACCATTATCAATTGGGGTTGATTATGGTTCTATTGGTTTTAAAAACAATTCAAGAATACACTTTCAAAGTGATATAACAAAAAATTTGACGTATGACGGAATTGTGGCATATCTAGCGATGGCTGACAAGCAAGATATTTGTGTGTATGGTGACTATATTTTGCAAGCAATTGACAATAATGCAAAAAATGAAATGACTGCGCTACCTATTACACAAGGTTCAGTTGGTGTGATTCATGAAATTGGGGCAAAATATGAAGAACTAAAATATTTGAGTTTCGCCGTGATTGATAAGTGCTATAAAGAGATAAACATTGATGACCAAGCACAGTTAGAGACAAAAGAGAGCCAAAATGACACTCTAACAGACATGGCAGAAAAGTTTGATGAAGAGATGCAAAAACTAAGGTCAATTTCGCCTGAAGCTCACGAAGAAGAGAGTGCAGAAAGTGAGGCTCAGGCAGACATGACTCAAGAGTAAGAGAAGAAACTATGATTTCTTCTTTTTTTTTGCAAAAATTATGTAGCGAAAATCTCAAAAAGTTTTAAAAGTGTTTTTATTTGTGTGGTATTTTTGGTAAACTAAACCTAGCAAGGTATGATATGATATTTGATTTTTTCAATAAAAAAAAGGAACTAAAAAAAAATAGAAAGGTCAAACTTGGGCTGGCGCTTGGTGGCGGGGCGTCAAGGGGTATTGCGCACATTGGTGTCATCAAGGCTTTTGAAGAGCGAGGCATTGAGTTTGACTTTATTGCAGGCACTTCAATTGGCTCGGTTGTAGGTGCGATGTATGCTAGTGGAATGAATTCAAAAGAGATGCTTGAAGTTGCAAAGTCAGTTAGAGTCAAAGACATAAGGCGAAGCAAGTTTTTTATGCCATCAAAAACAACAGGCATTGAAGAACTTATTGTTGACAGGCTTGGAGACATAAACGTTGAGGACTTAAAAAAGCCATTTTGTGCTGTGGCGGTGGATCTTAAGTCGGCTCAAGAAATTGTGATAACAAAGGGAAAACTCAAAACTGCAATTGCGGGCAGTTGTGCAATACCGGGTGTTTTTGTGCCGGTGGAATTTGGTGATTATCACTTGGTTGACGGCGGTCTTCAAAACAACATTCCAGCAGACACACCAAGATATTTTGGTTGTGATTATGTGGTTGCAGTTGACGTTAATTCCACTCGTGGTGGTGGGACTGAATCGACAAAACTTATGGATGTCCTCAAAGCCACCATTGGCATTATGGGCAAGGCAAATTCACTCAAAGGCTATCTTCACGCAGATTTTGTAGTAAAGCCTGAAATGGCAAAATACAAGTCAAGCAAACTAGACGAAGTTGATGAGATGTTTGAAGAGGGTTACAAGGCAGGACTTGACGCTTGTGATCAAATTCTTGCAATTATATGCAAAAAGCCAAATAGAGTGGTTAGACGAAAAAACAAATTTTTGCAAGAAAACAAGCCTTTTATTGTTTAAAATTTATGATTTTTGAAAGGAACAAAAGAAAAATACAAAAATGCTAGGCTACTACAAAAAAGAGCGTATAAAAATGTATTTGAGGCGTGGACTCGTACTACTTTCGGTCTACGCTGTTTTGTTTTTGACACTTTTTTTTGTGACACCTATTGAAAGATTTTTAAATGGCAACTTGTTTTTTTATGCTGATAGTTATGCCAAGGCACAGTGCAGAGTTCATTTTTTGGATGTGGGGCAAGGCGATTGCACTTTTGTTGAATTAAATAATGGCGGAACGACAATTATGATAGACACGGGCAAAAAGAGTGCCGGCAAAGAGATTTTGAAATATATGTCGCTTGTGGGATATGGGAGAGGCTCTAGGATAGACTATTTGATACTCACTCACACTGACAGTGATCATGTGGGCGGGGCAAAAACTGTCATGGAAAATTTTGACGTAAAAAGCGTGTTTGTGCCTATGATTTATTCGACATTTGACGTTGAAAATGGGTTCGACAGTGAGGATTACTATGTTGACTCGTCATCTCTTTGGGCAGAAGTGAGAAAAAGTATTGTGGAAAATGTCGGGTTGGAAAATATTTTTTATTCCTTTGCAGGAAAAAGCGTTTTGGGGATGAATTTCTCCCTTGATTTCTATGCACCCTATAACGAAAAGCCTTGTGGCGAAGAGGTCAGTTCTACAAACAACTACAGTCCTGTTTTGATTTTAAATGCAAGTGGTATGTCGACGATGTTTGTGGGTGACATTGATAGCGAGTGTGAAAGTGAATTTTTGGATTATTATAGGGCAAAAGTTGAAAATGGTGATCTTGATGTTGATGTTTTAAAAATTGCACATCATGGGAGCAAAAATTCTTCATCAAAAGCATTTTTGGATGCGGTTAGTCCTGAGTATGCAGTCATCAGTTGTGGAGAGAGCAACTCATACAATCACGCAAATGATGACACGATAAATAGGCTTGTTGAAATTAACGCTGACATTTTTAGAACAGACATAGAAGGCAGTATAATTTTGACAAGTGGTAGTACTGATACAATCACAGCGTTTTGTGATTTTTATCGTATAGGAAGCGCACAATTTTCTTGGCTAGGGATCGTGGTGACTTTTGTGGTGGTAAGTTTTTTGATTTTTGTGTTTTCAATTAGGATTTCTACTGAACCTCAAATGTAAAGAGTTTTCAAAAAGTTTGATATAAAAAATTTTTGCAGTTATATAGAAGTTGTAAGAGTTTTTTGTTTTGGTTTTTTTTGAAGTTTTATTTTAAAAAGGGTTATTTTTTTCGATAAAAATGTATTTTTTTTGCAACTAAAAAGAGCCACAAAAAATAACTTTGTGCAAGGTTAACAAAAATGGGGTTTTTAAAAAATTTTGTGCAATAAATACAAATAAAAGCACAAGATATAGTATTTTTTCACATTTTGTTGACACAATATGTTGGTGAGTGCTAAATTTGAGTCATACAACATTTTGGAGGCAAAAATGGTTACAAAAGTTATAAAAAGAGATGGACAAATAGAAGCGTTTGACGAAAACAAAATTGCAGACGCAATATTTAAGGCGGCAGTTGCTTGTGGCGGTAGTGATAGGGAAATTGCAAACGATCTTGCAAAGCAAGTAGGTGTTATTTTAAATGAAAAATTTAATGATGACACACCTGCAGTTGAGCAAATTCAAGACATTGTTGAAAAGGTTTTGGTTGAAAATAGACATGCTCAAGTTGCCAAGGCATATATTCTTTATCGTGACAAGAGGAATGCTGCGAGAAATCTCAATGCTCTTACTGGAGAGACCATTGATTTGTTTTCTAAATATCTTGAAAGTGCTGACTGGGCGGTAAAGGAAAATGCCAACATGCAACACAGTGTCGCAGGTCTTAACAATTATGTTAGAGAAGCATTTACAAAAAATTATTGGCTAAATGAAGTTTATCCAAAAGAAATCAAAGAGGCTCACGAAAGTGGTGCAATACACCTGCACGATCTTGGTTTTTTTGGTGCATATTGTGTGGGTTGGGATTTGAGACAAATTTTGACTGACGGTTTTACGGGAGTTCCAAAGAAGATGTCATCTAAGCCTCCAAAGCACCTAAGAAGTTTTTTGGGGCAAGTGTGCAATGCAACTTTTACCACTCAAGGAGAGACGGCAGGTGCTCAGGCTTGGAGCAGTTTTGACACATACTGCGCACCATTTGTAAAGTTGGACAATATGTCATATGCGGATGTCAAACAGTGTATGCAAGAGTTTATTTATAACATGAACGTGGCAACACGTGTGGGATTTCAATGTCCATTTTCAAATATAACTCTTGACATTAAATGTCCAAAAACACTGAGAGATCAACCTATAATCGTAGGAGGTATGCCTCAAGACACTACTTATGGCGACTATCAAAACGAAATGGATATTATCAACAAAGCATTTTGTGAGGTTATGCTTGAGGGTGACAGCCAAGGCAGAGTGTTTACGTTCCCAATTCCTACAATCAATGTTACAAAAGACTTTGACTGGGATAGCGAGGTTGTAAACAATATTATGGATATAACTTGCAAGTATGGTATTCCATATTTTGCAAACTATGTAACATCCGATCTTTCTCCAGAAGATGCAGTGTCAATGTGTTGCAGACTTAGACTTGATGTTAGTGAATTGAGAAAACGTGGTGGTGGGCTTTTTGGCTCAAATCCTCTTACTGGTTCAATCGGTGTTGTAACACTTAATCTTCCAAGAATTGGCTACATGGCTCACGATGAGGCGGAATATTTTTCACTTTTATCAAAGTATGCTGACATGGCAAAAAATTCTCTTGAAATCAAGCGTAAGATTATTGAAAAACAAACTGACAATGGGCTTTATCCTTATTCAAAGTTCTATCTAAGATCAGTCAAGGCTCGTACCGGTGGTTACTGGTCAAATCACTTCAACACAATAGGTATTGTGGGTATGAATGAGAGTTTGCTCAACTTCCTTCACACTGATATTACGACAAAAGAGGGGCAAGAATTTAGTCTTAAAGTTATGAAATACTTAAGACAAAAAATGGTTGAATATCAACAAGAAAGTGGCAATCAATACAATCTTGAAGCAACTCCTGCAGAGGGCACAAGTGCAAGGCTTGCAAAACTTGACAAAAAGTTGTTCCCAGATATCATTACCGCTGGGAAAAACGCTGTATCATACACAAACTCAACACAAATTCCTGTTGAATATACTGATGATATTTTCAAAGTTGTGTCTTTGCAAGATGAACTTCAATCCCTCTACACTGGTGGCACAGTTTTGCACTTGTATTTGGGTGAGAAGATTGAAGACAAAGAAGTTTGCAAGAAACTTATAAAAAAGATTTTTTCAACTTCAAAGATGCCATATATTTCAATAACTCCAACCTTTAGCATTTGTCATGAGCATGGATACATTTCTGGCGAACATTTTGAATGCCCAGAGTGTGGTGCAAAAACTGAGGTTTGGTCAAGGGTTGTGGGTTATCTTAGACCTGTTCAAGACTATAATGACAGCAAGTATGACGAGTATATGAATAGAACAAAATTTGTTTTGAATGAAGAAAACTGCTAAGGATTCCTTTTCCCCAAAAAATTTGACAAGTTTTCGGGAGTCCTCTTTAACCCTTTGGTACTCACGTACCACCTTCCATTGAGGGTGACACTTTTGATGGAATATATTATAAAAAATATCAATTTTCGACTTATAGGTGACGCGGGAGAGAGGATAAAGAATTAAACTATGCTAGAATGGGCGACAAAAGTTTAGTGTCAAAGCAATAATTAAAAACATAGCACAATAAAAGCGCACAAGAACAACTTTTTTTTGTAACTTTTGTTGTGCTTTAATTGTATTTTGATAGCGATAACTTAATAATTGTGAATTATTATGATCTTTGAAGCAAAAAGATGTGTTTTGAGAGTGAAAAACTAAAATTTTAAATAACAAAGGAGAAAAAATACTCATGAAAATTGGTGGATTTGTCAAAAATTCATTTGTTGATTATCCAGGCAATATTGCTTGTGTGGTGTTTGTTGTGGGGTGCAATATGAGGTGTTGGTATTGTCACAATTCACACTTATTTGATGTCAACCACAAAACGATAAGCGAAATTGAAATTTTTGATTTTTTGTCAAGTCACAAGGGATTTTTGGATGGGGTAGTAGTTAGTGGTGGTGAGCCAACTCTTCAAAATGATCTTGTGGAGTTTGTTGAAAAAATAAAAAAAATGGGATATCTTGTCAAACTTGACACAAATGGTACAAATCCTGAGGTTGTAAAGACTCTTATTGACAAAAAACTTGTTGACTATATTGCAATGGACATAAAAGCCCCTCTTGAAAAGTATGAGAGCATCACAAAAGTCAAAATTGATACAAAAAAAATCAAGGAGTCAATTGAACTCATTATGAATAGCAAAATTGACTATGAGTTTAGGACAACGTTTTCGCCAGACTTGACAGTATTTGATATTGTAGACATAGCAAAACTTATAAGTGGGGCAAAGAGTTTTAGTTTGCAAAAATATAACACTGTTCAGTACAACAAAATCAACATGCTACCACGAAAAAAGGATGACTTTTTTGAAGCAAAAAAACTAATAGAGAAATATGTTGAAAGCGTGGTAATAAAAGGGTTGTAAAGTTTTTTTGGGAGCCCTAAACCCTTTGGTACTACGTCAGCATATGAGTTTTAGCGCGACACAAAATTTGGTAAATTTTGTGCAGTGCGCTCTTGCACTCAATGCTTCCTTTATCCCAAAAATCTTACGATTTTCGGGAGCCCTGCTACGTTTGCACTCCGCCTTTGCATGAGATGTTGGCGTATTACAAAATCTATCGATTTTGCAATATACGCACTTAACCTCAGCACTTCCTCTATCTCAAAAAAAAGCAAGCATTTTTTGGGAGCCCTAAACCCTTTGGTACTCGCTCGATGCTCGTACCACCTTCCGACTTCTGGGTGACACTTAAGAGGACAAAATCTTATAGTAAAATTTTAAGAAGTTTTAAAAGTGTTTTTTTGTATTTATATTTTTTGTGTTGCAATCTCAAGTTTTTGTATATTTTTTTATATGGCAAAGAAAAGGAATTTTGCGTTAATATGTCATATTTTGTATAGATATTTTGTACAAGAAAAAATTTGGGTCTTTATTTTTGAGTATATCTATGATATACTCTTGCCGTAAGGGAATTTTTATATGCCTCAAATGCTATCAAGTATAAGTGGAGTTGGAATAGTTGTTATTGTTCTATTGGCAATTTTGGTCATAGGATTTTTTGTGGCCGTTGTTTTCTTTTTGCCTAGCAAGTTGTGGCTAAAAGCCTTTTTTGGTGGGGCTAGGATATCTATGGCAAAACTTTTGTCGATGAAGCACAAAAAGATTGATATTTCGCAAGTTGTCGATAGTTATATTTTTGCAAAAAAATCAAAAATAGCACTTTCGGTGGATGAAATTTATGCTCATTTGCTAAGTGGTGGAAGAATTGACAGTGTGATATCGGCTCTTGTATGCGCTAGAGAGGCAGGGCTTAAACTTTCGGTTGATACGGCAAAGGCAATTGATCTAACAGATAGAGATGTGGTAGAACTCGTCAAAAGTGCTATCAATCCAAAGGTTGTAGAAACAGATTTTGTGTCGTGTGTTTGCCGTGACGGGATTGAGGTCAAAATTAAGGCAAGGGTTACTTACAAGACAATTCTTACAAAGGTTGTTGGAAGTGTGAACATAGACACAATTCTTAGTCAAATTGGAGAAAGCATTGTATCCGTTGCAACATCTGCCAAAAATCATCAAGAGGTTTTGCAAAATCCTGATTTTGTGTCAAAAAATGTATTTTTGGGTTGTGATTTTGGGGATAGTTGCTTCAAGATTTTGTCAATTGATGTGTCAAAAGTTGAGATTGGAAAAAATATTGGCATGATGCTCAAGATGGACAGTGTTGAACTTGAAAAAAAACTTGCCAGTATTGACCTTGATAGGCAGAGGGCGATGCAACAAGTTAAGACTGAGGAGATGAAAGCCAAAGTTGAAGAGATGAAAATTGACAAACTTAAGGCTGAAGCGGAACTTCCAAAGGCGATAACTCAGGCAATAAGTGAAGGCAAGATGAACATTCTTGACTATTTTAAGATGCAAAACATCATTGCTGACACGAAGATGAGGGAAAGTTTTACGAATACAAACAGTGAGAATAGTGATAGCGCTATTATTCGTCAAAGAAATACTAGAAACACAAGCAAGTTTAATCTTGATGAAGATGATGAGGACTAAATTTTAGACAAAGGGGGACACAATGAGTTTTTTGTATATTGGCATTGTTATTTGTACAGTTATGCTTGTTTTGTCGCTCGTTATTTTTAAGTGGGACAAAATAAAAAGTTTTTTTGAGAAGCATTTTCACAAAAATTCGAGTGGAAAAAATGGAAAGAAAAACAAAGACAAAAATGGCAAACTAAGGGGTGCTGAGGCACAGTTTAGGCCTATTTTGAAGCCTCCAGAAAAGGATGGAGATACAATGGCACTTGAGAATGCAAAAGAGAAGAGTGATCCTCAAGTTGACAAATTGAAAGACTTTTCAAAACTATCGGGTAGTAACAAAAATTCTTTTGAGGCAGAGCAAGAAAGACTGAGGCAAAAAAAGATGCTTGACGAAGAATTTGAAGACGTGAAAAAGTTTTTGTCTATGAATAACCCTAACAAGTCAGGTTCGTCAAATTCGTTTTTTGATAGTGCAAAAAACAGCAAAAACAATTTTGACAGTCGTAGGCAAGTTGCCGGTCAAGATGAGCGTGGTGATTTGTTTGGCGACATAAGCGACGACAAGGAGGAATTTTTGACAAACAAGGGCAAAATGGGGCGTGAAAACACCATGAATAACTTTGTGCCAACCAAAATGTATGAGGGTGACTTTGGTGCAAAAAACGTTAGATCAAACTTAACTGGAGATAATGACATAGATCTTAGCCGTTTGCCACCAAGATTAAAGCAATTTGTATTGACAACCGTTTTGGCTCGTAAAAATTTTGACGACTAAAGGGCTTGAATTGCATATAAAAAAGTTTTTTTAGATTTTATTTGGCAATAATTATGATAAATAAAGCACTGCAGTATAAAACAAATTCAATTGTTTGACATTTGAGTTTGTTTTTTTTATGCTATATATGGAGAAAAATTATGGAACCTATTTTTTCAAAAAATTTTAGCGACAGACAAGCAGAAGTTGTGGCGCACATTATGACTTGCATTGGATCAAGTACTGACAATATGTACATGATAAAAAGTCAAGAATTGTATAGCGATCTTTATCCTATTGACATTGTTGTTTTTGAACCAACCGAAACTTGTGATTTCTACACAATTTCAACTGTAGGATTAAGTCA
>Ga0310786_10007225_pt1 | contig 14521 bp, 9 predicted proteins | sample AusTroGonzalo_MG_FD_203881 | JGI IMG/M metagenome (GOLD analysis project Ga0310786, IMG submission 203881) | Bovine rumen microbial communities from tropical cattle in Woodstock, Queensland, Australia - Gonzalo_03 (v2) (version 2) | ecosystem: Host-associated > Mammals > Digestive system >... | reverse complement strand
CGCCTGCGGAATTCCGGCGGCTTGAATGGCAGTGGGAGAAGACTCGGGATTTGACCGGCGACTGGGCCTACAACGACGCGAATATCGCCGTTGACGATGCATCGGTCCGTCGAGTCAAGAAAGACGACAGCTATGTCTATGTTTTCACCAATGTCGCATCGGCGCTGACGGTCGTGGTTAAGCGTAGGTTCATTTTGGCCGATAGTCTCCTTGTCGGCGGCGGCGGCGGCGGCGGCTTGAACGGCGGCGGTGGCGGCGCGGGTGGCGTGCTGAGTCCTGGCATTGAGGTCAAGCTGGATGCTGGTGACATGTTCGGATTCATGGTTGGCGCGGGCGGAGCCGGCGCTCCGGCCCAGAGCATCGGCACCAACGGCTGCAACACGACGCTGACCATTGGCGGCGTGACTTACACGGCTTACGGCGGCGGTTGCGGTGGCGGCAACGTAGTCAATTACAGCGGCGCGAGCGGCGGTTCTGGCGGCGGATGTTTCTATACCGGCAGTGGTGGCGCGGGGGTTGAAGGCCAGGGGCACGCAGGCGCTACGGACAGCGTCTCAAAAAGCTCCGGCGGCGGTGGCGGCGCGGGTCATGCCGGTTACGCAACCGACGAGATGGACGGAGAGATCAACAAGAGCAGATGCGGCGGCGATGGCATTGCGAGCAGCATCACCGGTGTCGAGGTTTATTATGGCGGCGGTGGTGGCGGGAACAGCTCTGAGAACAAAGGCTGTCTCGGCGGTCTTGGCGGTGGCGGCAACGGCTATACTGGCGTCGGTGGCCACGGCAGCGACGGCACCGACGGTCTCGGCGGCGGCGGCGGAGCAAGCCGCGGCACCAACTATCACGGCGGTCGCGGCGGCAATGGCACGGTGATTCTCGTCCTCACGCCAAAGTCCCAGGGGTTGACGATTTATGCTCACTGACGACACACGGCGGACTGCATGAAAGCCCATAAATGGATGGTTCCGGCAAATCCTTCGCCTACACCCATCCAACGCCCGCCGCTTGGCGCAGGCTCGAATGGCCGAGAGGCCTAGTCCCTTGGCTCATCATATACTTCAAGTGATTGAGCCAGGCCTCAACTCTCGCTCCGCTCCGCGTCAGAAATTCGCGTTACCAACGGGTTCGGCGATTCCTTTTGGCGTCAGGTACACGAGCGGCTGCTCCGTATTTGTGACGTCGAAGGACTGTCGCGAATACAGGTTGTTGTAGTTAAGGTCCCGCTTTTTTATGACCTTTGCGGAGCCGCCCTTGTACACTACGACGATGGCGCTGTCCCCGAACATCGTCTTCGTGGCACCGGCGGCCAGGCCAATCGGGAGCTGTTTTGCGCCGTCGGTGCTGCCGTCCCACTTGCGCAGAAGAAGCGCGGGATTGAAATTCGCCGAGACAAGCACTGGCACGTAGTCCGGCATCTCTTCGGTGACATTGGCCGCAACGCACCATTCAAGCGCGCTGAGGTTGATGGTGCTTCCCTTGCCGACGTCTTTGCCGAGCAAAGCCATGTCGGCGCCTTCAATATACGGGGCCCATTTGTCCGTGCCATAATTGGACAGGTCTAGCAGATCGCGGAAATAATCCGCCGCCGTTCTGTATGCCTTGTCTGCAATGTCGTCCGCATTCGCGCCTTCAGACGCGACAGTGCGCGGCCATATCGCAGGAAGGCCCATTGCTTCGCGATCGACGTTGGCCATGACGATACCTTGAAAGAGCCTGCGTCCTTTCATGGCTTGGGCTGAGGTATTTGCATTTTGAGTGGCCGACGAGATGGCTGGGAACAATGTTCCCGCCACAATCGCAATGGCGTCTATGTTGCGGAGTTCGACCTTGCTGCCCGAGCCTTCGACTTTTATGGCGGTGAGGCCCATTATGGCCTGAGGGACGTTGGCCGCACTGGCGATTTCCGATTTCAGCTTCGACAGCAATTCCGTGAGGCAGGTGCGAATCTTTTCTGCGTCATTGTCAGATGCCGCTTCAAGGACAATGGAATGTCTGGTCGTTCCGTCGGGTTCCGCTTTGATGTCCATGTTGATGTTTTTCAACCTCTTGACGATTTCGACGCCGTTCGGCAGCACCTCCGATATGCCGCGCAAATCCCTGGCGGACATGGTCTTGCTGATCAGGTCTCCTATGCCGGACAACTGCAGGCGGGCGAAATCCCCAGTCTTTGCCGAAAACCCTTCAAACGCATCTCCTTTCCCCTTGCCTTTGCGATAGAGGAGGATTTGCTTTTCCAGAGTTTCGCGCGACAGCGCAACCAGCACCAGCCGCCCGTCGAGCGACACCAAGTACGGATCTGCGCGAAACTTCTCGGAGACCCAAACCCTGGCGTCTTCGGCCTCCTTCGGGACGATGTGCCACGCCGTTTCGCCGGCGACGGCTTCCTTTTTAAACGAAATGAGGTCGTCGTCTCCGTTTTCCGCGAGATCCTTTTGGAATGCGGCAATCGTCTTTTCAACGTCAAGGTCTGTGGCGACGGCCAAGGACAGACCGCTCAAGTCCGTCTTTGTACCGGAGAAGTCCAGCGGACCTTCCATTGTAAGCGCAGCCCAGCGGAAATCCGCCTTGCGCAGACCGCTTTTCTCAAGGAAATCGCGCATATCCTCTGGCGCATCCGCGAAAAGGTCCTGTTTGTACTTTGCAATATTGTCCTTTGCCTCGCGAATCTTCTCGGGATTGATGGTCTTCTCCAAAATCGGCGTCAGCAGTCGGTCTACATACGCATCGACTATCTTGAACGCCTGCTCCTTGTCGAGATTCGCACCAAGGGCGAAAGCCACGCCTTGACTCGCCATCGGCGTGAACCCGGCAGGCCGCCCGAAAGAAGCCGACCCTTCGGTTTTCCCGTCGCCGCAACCGCAAAACGCCAGTGTCGCGGCCAATGCGGCCATGCCGACAAGTGTCGAGAACTGTTTCCTGTGCATGTTCATTCCCCTTTCTTCCGAAGTAGTCGCAAAATCCCTCTTCGCGTGTCAGGCGAGGCAAGCCACTTGACTTGCCGACGCACGTTGGCAGACCTTCGCAACCGAGGAACCAAGCATTGGCATTGTACCATTTTGTCAGACACTCCGCAAGGGCGTGCCTTGGTCGTATCCAATTGCAAAGGCTGGCTCGCTTGTTCTCATTGCTTGTTTCGTTATTTTCACGTATATGCCTTTTGCATTGTTGGGGCATGTCTTCCGGGCCGGGTGGGAACAACAATATCGGGAAGCGAGGGCCAGGTTTCCCGGCATGGCGCGCCAATAATATGGTATAATATGCCCACAAAAAGGACGGAGGGCTTCGGCGGACAGCGTCGGTGGCTCCAGTCCGCGGCGGTTTCAGTAATCCAGAAAGGGAAAGTCAATGGACGCAAAGGCATGGGAGAAGGTCGACGAGCTGATCGACAAAAACCAGGCGAAGACGATAAAGGACTATTTTGCGGAGGACCCGGAAAGGGCCGCGAAGTTCTCGCTTGAGGCGGCGGGGTGGTTCCTCGACTACTCCAAGAACCGCATCGACCGCGAGATGATGAGGGCCCTCGTCAAGCTTGCCGAGAAGGCCGACCTCAAGGCCGAGATCGAGAAGATGTTCACCGGCAAGAAGATCAACGCGACCGAGGGCCGCGCCGTCCTGCACACCGCGCTCCGGAACATGGACCCGAAGGCCAAGGTCAAGGTAGACGGCAAGGACGTCATGCCGGGCGTCCGCAAGGTGCTAGCGGCAATGGGCGACTTCTCGGACAAGGTGCGCCGCGGCGAGTGGAAGGGCTTCACCGGCAAGCGCATCAAGTACGTCGTGAACATCGGCATCGGCGGCAGCGACCTCGGCCCCGTCATGGCGAACATCGCGCTCACGCCCTACGCGAAGCGCAGCATGAAGTTCTTTTTCGTCTCCAACGTCGACTCCACGCATCTCGCAGAGACTTTGCGCGAGGTCAAGGCCGACCAGACGCTCTTCATCGTCGCGTCCAAGACCTTCACGACGCAGGAGACCATGTCCAACGCCGAGGCCGCGAAGGACTGGCTTGTCAAGGAGCTCGGCGACAAGAAGGCCGTCGCGAAGCACTTCGTCGCCGTCTCGACCGCCGAGAAGGAGGTCTCCGCTTTCGGCATCGACGTGAAGAACATGTTCGGCTTCTGGGACTGGGTCGGCGGACGCTATTCCCTTCCGTCCGCCATCGGCCTCTCGCTCATGATCGCAATCGGCAGGAACAACTACAAGAAGCTGCTCAGGGGCTACTACAAGATGGACCGCCACTTCAGGACGGCCCGCTTCGAGCGCAACATGCCTGTCGTGCTCGCGCTCCTCGGCATACTCTACGCGAACGGCTACGGGGCGGAGAGCTACTGCGTGCTTCCGTACGACCAGTACCTCAGCCGCTTCCCGGCGTACCTCCAGCAGATGGACATGGAGTCCAACGGCAAGAGCGTGGACAAGGACGGGAACTCCGTCACGTACACGACGGGCCCGATTGAGTGGGGCGAGCCAGGCACGAACGGCCAGCACTCGTTCTACCAGCTCATCCACCAGGGAACGCACCTCATCCCCTGCGACTTCATCGGCTGCTCGAGGACCCACAACCCGGTCGGCGACCTCCACGACAAGCTGATGGCGAACCTCTTCGCGCAGACGGAGGCGCTCGCGTTCGGCAAGACGGCGGAGGAATGCCGCAAGGAGGGCGTCCCGGAGAAGCTCGTGCCGTTCAAGACCTTTGAGGGCAACAAGCCGACGAACACGCTCCTGTGCGACGAACTGACGCCGGAGACGCTTGGCGCGCTTGTGGCGCTGTACGAGCACAAGGTCTTTGTGCAGGGCGTGATCTGGAATGTCTACAGCTACGACCAGTGGGGCGTTCAGCTGGGCAAGGTCCTCGCCAAGGGCGTCCTCTCGGACCTCACCGCGAAGAAGCCGTCCGGCAGGCACGACGCCTCCACGAACCAGCTCATCGCGCGCTACCGCAAGGCCGTAGGAAGGTAATGCAATGAAGTGGACCAAATACCTCGTTCAGACGCTCCGGGAAAATCCGGGCGACGCCGAAATCGACTCCCACAAGCTCCTCATGCGCGCCGGGCTCGCGCGCAAGGTCGCGGGAGGGCTCTACGCATACCTTCCGCTCGGAATGCGCTCGCTGAAGAAGATACAGCAGATCGTCCGCGAGGAGATGGACCGCGCCGGGGCGCTTGAGATCGTCTCTCCGATCCTCCAGCCCGCCGAGCTTTGGCGTACCACCGGGCGTTGGGACACGATGGGCCCGAACATGTTCAAGCTCCGCGACCGCGGGGAGCACGAGTTCGCCCTCGGCCCGACGGCGGAGGAGGTGTTCACGGACTTGGCGAAGGGTCTCATAAGCTCATACCGCCAGCTGCCTGTCACCATCTACCAGATCCAGTGGAAGTTCCGCGACGAGACGCGTCCGAGGTTCGGCCTCATGCGCTCGAAGGAGTTCCTGATGAAGGACGCTTATTCCTTCGACGTGGACGCCGAGGGCGCGGACAAGAGCTACTGGAACATGTACCACGCCTACGAGCGCATCTACGAGAGGTGCGGACTCAAGGCGGTTCCGGTCCAGGCCGACGGCGGCGACATGGGCGACAGCCTGACGCACGAGTTCCATGTCCTTGCGGACGCCGGCGAGGACGGAATAGCTTGGTGCGAGGGCTGCGGCTACGCGGCGAACCTCGAGAAGGCGGAGCGGAAAGTTGGGACCGGGGAACCGGGAACCGGGAGCGTGGGGGCGTGCGAAGCGGTCGCCACGCCTAACGCGAAGACCATCGAGGAGGTCGCATCTTTCATGGGCCTTCCGGCCGACGCATTCGTGAAGTCCCTCGTCTACGTCGCCGACGGCAAGCCGGTGATGGTATGCGTTCCGGGCGACCGCGACGTCAACGACGTCAAGCTCAAGCACTTCCTCGGCGCGAAGGCCGTTGCGCTCGCGGACTTCGACACCGTCCTCAAGGCGACTGGAGCCAACGCAGGTTTCGTCGGGCCGGTGAAGCCCGCGGACGGGACGCTCAGGATCGTCGCCGACGTCACGCTCAGGGGCGCGTCCGGCCGCATAGTCGGCGCGAACAAGGACGACTTCCACCTCAAGGGCGTGGACCTCGCGCGCGACGCGAAGATCGCCGACTCTGACTACGCCGACCTCGTCGTCGTGAAGGCCGGGGACCTGTGCCCCAAGTGCGGCAAGCCGATGGCCATACGTCGCGGAATCGAGGTCGGACAGGTGTTCAAGCTGGGCACCAAGTATTCGGCTGCGTTCAACGCGACGTACAAGAACGACAAGCTGGAGGAGCACATCATGATCATGGGCTGCTACGGCGTCGGCGTCAGCCGCACCCTGCAGGCCGTCATAGAGCAGTGCCACGACAAGGACGGAATCGTCTGGCCGGCCTCCGTCGCTCCGTTCCAGGTGTGCATCTGCCTGCTTGACCCGGACACGGCCGAGGCCGCGAAGGTCGCCGAGGACCTGGAGTCCGCTCTCGAGGCGAAGGGCGTCGACGTCATCGTCGACGACCGCGCGGAGCGGCCGGGGGTCAAGTTCAAGGATGCAGACCTCATAGGCTTCCCCGTCCGCGTCGTAGTGGGCGCGAAGGGCCTCGCGAACGGCGGCGTGGAGGTCAAGCTGCGCAGCGAGGACAAGTCCAAGACCAGGATGGTGCCTCCCGCAGAGGCCGCCGAGACGATCATGGAGCTTCTCAAGTGATGCAGGACAGCATAAGTTTCGAGCCGCCGCGCGGCATGAGGGACTTCTACCCCGAGGACATGACGTGGCGCAACAAGGTGTTCGACGCGTTCCGCGCGGCGGGCGAGGCGTACGGCTTCGAGCCGTACGACGCCTGCGTGGTGGAGAGCTATGAGCTCCTGGCGCGCAAGGCCGGGGAGGAGGTCGGCGAGCAGATATACCATTTCCGCGACAAGTCCGAAAGGCACCTCGCGCTCCGCGCCGAGATGACGCCGACGCTGGCGCGCATGGTCGCGCAGAGGCAGAAGGAGCTTGCGTTCCCGCTGAAGTGGACGACGATCGCGCAGTGCTTCCGCTACGAGCGCATGACGAAGGGCCGCAAGCGCGAGCACTACCAGTGGAACCTCGACATAGTCGGCGAGGACTCCGTGCTCGCGGAGGCCGAGGTCATAGGGGCCGCCGTCGACGCGCTGAAGCGTATGGGCCTCTCGACGGCAGACTTCAAGGTGCATGTGTCGTCCCGCAAGTTCCTGGGCGAACTTCTCGCGAAGAGCGGCATCGGCGCCGAAAAGCACGCGCAGGTGTTCCTCGCCCTCGACAAGCGGGGCAAGATGCCGGACTCCGAGATCGCGGCGATGCTGCGGGACGGAGGTCTCTCCGACGCGGACGTCGAGGCGACGTTCCGCATCATGGACACGAAGTCGTACGAGGGATGCGCCGAGCTCGTCGAGCTCTTCGGCATCGCCGAGACCGCCGGCTTCGCGGATGCCCTCCAGTTCGACATAGGCGTCATCCGCGGCCTCAGCTACTACACGGGCGTCGTGTTCGAGTGCTTCGACGCGGCAGGCGAGTTCCGCGCGATCTTCGGCGGCGGGCGCTACGACAACCTGCTCACGACGATCGGCGGCGCGCCGACGAGCGCCGTCGGGCTCGGGTTCGGCGACGTGGTGGTCACGGAGCTCCTGAAGGCGCGGCTTGGAGCTGACGCGGCGAAGGCGACGAATGGCGTCGCCGTCGGGTTCATGTTCCAGGAGCAGCGCGACGCCGCGGTCCGGCTCGCTGCGCGGCTCCGCTCGCAGGGCGAGCGCGTCGACCTCGCGCTGAGGCCGCAGAAGCCCAAGAAGTTCTTCTCGCGCGCAGGGTCGTGCGGGGTCGCCAGGGCTGTTTTCCTCGGACCCGACGACGTGGAGAGGGGAGTTGCGAAGATCAAGGACCTTGCCACCCGCGAAGAAAAGGAGATATGCGTCTAGAACCGTTGTTCGCTTCGCTTGCGGCCCGTTTCCCTCGGGTGCACGCCGGGCTCGCCGTGGGATTCGGCGACCCGTCGGTGCTTGACGCCCTCAAGGCCCTGCGCGGCGGCGTCTGGATGGCGTCCGAGACACCGTCGGATCTCCCGTTCGAGGATGTGCAGTTCGAAGTCGTGGTAATGGACGGACGCGTTGTCGGCAGGGGGAACGTAAGGGAGGCGAACCGTGTGCTGAAGCCGGAGGGGTGCCTTTTCTTCTCCGTTGAGGAGAAGACCGGCAAGCAGCAGGACGGGCTCACCCCGCCGGAGATATACAGGATAGTCCGCGAGGGTTTCGACATTGTCGAGCTGAAGCGTCCGAAGTGGTGGACTTTCGGGCGCATGGGCAGGACGTTGACGGTGTGCGCCAGGAAGAAGGCCTGGCGGGAGCACAGGGGGTTCACGTGCAGCGGGAACCTTCCGTTCACCCCTTTCAGGAGCAGGACATGAAATCGAGAACCATCTTGTCTGCGGCGCTTGCGCTGCTTTCCGCCGCGGCGCTCGCGGATTCCGGGCGCAACAGCATCCTCAGCCTTCTCAACGCCCGCGCAGGCGAAAGCCCGCGCCGCTACGAGGAGGCGGCGCGCGAGGTCGCGGCGGAGGCCGAGGCGGGAAAGCCGCTGCATCAGTTCATACTGGCGATAGTGTCCGCCGAGCCCGATGCGCCGCCGTCCGCCAGGATGTCCGAAGAGACGCGCGCGCGCTATCTGTCGGCGAACCGCGACCGCATCCGCGTGCTGGCGATCCAGAAGGACAATCCTCTTGCCTGGTACCTGCTGTCGCTGGACGGGAACGACACGGCGCTTCTCAAGCGGGCCGCTGACGGGGACAACGTGCAGGCGCTCAACGAGCTTGGGACGCGCGGGCTCAAGAAGGCCCTTGCGGCGCAGAGGCCGGACGAGCGGACGATGGCCGCGATGCGCGAGTGCTTCGGCTACTTCAACCGCGCGACCGCGAAGAGCGACCCCAACGCCTTCTACAACGTCGGCGTGTGCTACCTCAACGGATGGGGCTGCAAGAAGGACGGCAAGCTGGCCGTGGACAACCTCCGCCGCGCGGCGGAGCTGGAGCAGCCCAAGGCGATCAACCTGATGGGAGAGCTCTGCCGCGACGGCCGCGTCGTCGAAAAGGACTCCGACGCCGCGACGAAGTACTTCGCCCAGAGCGCGGCCATGGGGCACTCGAGGGGGCAGTACAACTACGCGAAGGCGCTGGCGTCCGGCGACGGAATCGAGCGTAACGAGCCGCGGGCGCTTTCCATGATGAAGGCCGCGGCGGGGCAGGGGCTTGTCGAGGCCATGGACATGTACGCGAAGATGCTGTACGACGGAACTGGCGCGGACTGCTCGCCGACAAACGGGCCCGGAGGCGCGGAGTCCGCCGCCGTCGCGTCGGCGGAGTCCGACCGCCGCCACGAAGCCGTGTCGTGGTGGTACCACTGCGCCGACAAGCTGGGGTATCCCCCGTCGATGGACAACCTCGCGACCTGCTTTGCGCAGGGCTGCGGGGTCGAGAAGAACGAGCGCGCCGCCGTCGCGTGGTACAGGCGGGCGGCCGACGAGGGGTACGTCCCCGCCATGCTCCACCTTGCGGAATGCTGCGAGGACGGCATTGGCGGGCTGCCTAAGAGCCACTACAACGCGAACTGGTGGAAGACGTGCGCCCGTGCCGCCGAAGGCGACCGCAATGCGCAGGTCTGGCTAAAGTCGCACCAACTGCAATGAGAGGCACCATACTTTTCCCGCTTGCGGCGTCGCTGTTCGCCGCCACGTCCGCCGTGTCCGCCGTCAGCGAGGCCGACGCCATCGTGAGACTCCTCAACTCGCGTTCGTCGGGGAGCCCGCGCCTCTATGCGGCGTCCGCGACCGCCGTCGCGGAGGAGGCCGCGCGCGGCAAGCCCCTGCAGCAGTTTCTCGTCGCCGTGCTTTCCGCGGAGCCGGACGCGCCGCTTGCCCTGAAAATCGACGACGAGACCCGCAAGAGCTACCTGGCGCAGTCCAAGGACCGCATCAAGGCGATGGCGGAGGGGCGGAACAACCCGCTCGCGTGGTATCTGCTGTCGCTCGAGTCCAACGACATGGCCCTCCTTGAGCGCGCGGCGGCGCTTGGCAACATACAGGCGCTCAACGCGCTGGGCACCATAAAGCTGACGCGCGTGATAGACTCCGCCTCCGCGCCGACCGAGGAGGACGAGGCGACGCTGCGCGAATGCTTCGGGCTCTTCGAGAAGGCTGCGGGCATGGGCGACGCAAACGCCCTCAACAGCCTGGGCGTCTGCTGCCAGAACGGGTACGGCTGCGACAGGAACGAGTCCAAGGCGTTCGAGAACTTCAAGAAGGCGGCGGAGCAGCGCCACCCCGAGGCTGTCAACAACCTCGGCAGGTTCTACCGCGAGGGCATCGTCGTAGAGAAGGACCTCGCCGTAGCCGCAAAGTGCTTTGCGACGAGCGCTGCCATGGGAGACATCTGGGGACAGCTGAACTACGCCACCGCCCTGATGTTCGGTGAGGGCGTCGACAAGAACGAGCGCCGCGCCGTCGATCTCCTGGACAGCATTGCCAAGAAGGGCTGCCCGGACGCGATGGAGTTCCTGTCGAAGTGCTACTCAAAGGGCGCGGGCGATCTGAAGCCGGACCCGCGCCTCGCTGCGGTCTGGATGGTCAGGGCGCGCGCGGCCCGCGGGGACAAGGCGGCGGAGAAGTGGCTGAAGGCGAACGGGGAGCTGAAATGAAGATTCTGCTGATTGGCGATGTCGTCGGCTCGCCGGGACGCCGCATCCTCAAGCGCGAGCTTCCGAGGCTCCGCAGGGAGCTCTCCCTCGGCGGCGTCGTGGTGAATGCGGAGAACTGCGCCGCCGGATCCGGCATAACCGCAGCGCTCGCGAAGGAGATCCTGGAGGCCGGCGCGGACGCGATCACCCTGGGCGACCACACCTGGGGCCAGAAGGAGTTCCCCGGCCAGATAGACTCCGTAGCCGGCCTTGTCAGGCCCGCGAACTACGCCGCGGAATGCCCGGGGAAGGGCTGGTGCGTCGTCACGGCGCCGACTTTCAGGTTCGCCGTCGTCAATCTTCAGGGGCGTGTGTTCATGAATCCCGTGGAATGTCCGTTCAAGACGGCCGACCGCGTGCTCGCGGAGATTCCGAAGGACCTACCGGTCTTCGTCGATTTCCACGCCGAGGCGACGAGCGAGAAGATGACGCTCGGCTACTACCTCGACGGACGCGTCACCGCCGTAGTCGGCACCCACACCCACGTCCAGACCTCCGACGCGCTGGTGCTGCCCAATGGCACCGCCTACCTCACGGACCTCGGGATGACCGGCCCGTACGCAAGCTCCATCGGGCGCGACCTGAAGCCAGTGACCCGGCGCTTCGTGACCGGCATGCCCTCGCGCTTCGATGTCGCAGAGGGCCCCTGCGTCCTCGAAGGCGCAGTCGTCGAGTTCGACCCCGCGACTAAGAAGGCGTCGTCCATCGAGACCTTCAGGATCCGGGAGCCGTACGCATGACGATACTGTGGGACTGGAACGGCACGCTCCTCGACGATACGGAGGCCGCCGTGGCCGCCCTCAACGCAATGCTCGGCAGGAGGGGGCTCCCGCCAATCGGCATGGATTTCTACCGGCGCAACTTCGCCTTCCCCGTGCGCCCGTTCTACGAGGCCATAGGCGTCCGGCTCGACCATGAAGACTGGGATGCGCTCGCGCGCGAATACCACAGCACCTACAACGCCCAGCCGGCGCGCCTGAACGCGGAGGCCTCCGCGGCGATCGGGCTGGCGGACGCCGCCGGGGCGCGCCAGTGCGTCGTCTCCGCGCTGCGCCAGGACTTTCTCGAGGCGGCCGTCGCTCGGTTCGGGCTCGCGGGGCGCTTTTTGGCCGTGCGCGGGACGGACAACCTGGACGGAGGCTCCAAGCTCGGACGCGTCCGCGAGCTTGTCGCCGAGATGCGGGACCCCGATGTCGTGCTGATCGGCGATTCGCTGCACGACAAGGAGTCCGCGGACGCCGCAGGCGCGCAATGCGTCCTCTTCGGCGGCGGAAGCCACGATCCAGCCCGCCTCCGCAAGGTCGCGCCGGTCGGCGACACGCTGACTGCCGCGGTGCGACTGGCGCTCGCCGCCTTCAGCAAGTCTGTGGGTTGCGGGGGGACGAGCCCGGGGGCGCTTGGACACTAGACTTTGCGGAGGGATTTATGGTATAATTTACCTTCAATGCCCCAAAATAGGAACAAAAAGACATGTCAAAGGAATCGGTAGTCAGGAATAATCTCTGGAAGTGGCTTGTGCTGCTTCTCATCTCCATTGGCTCGGTGTACCTCACCTACCCGCCGAAGGAAAAAATCAGGCTCGGCCTCGACCTGCGTGGAGGCAACAGCTTCACGCTCGGCGTGGACTACGCGAGGCTGCACGACAAGATCATAGAGCGATACCCGGACTGCGCGAACGACCCCGAGCGCATGGAGACCGAGGTCAAGCGCACGCTTGAGAGCAAGGACTTCGACGACCGGATGATCGAAATCATCCGCCGCCGCGTCGACGCGATGGGCACCAACGAGCCCGTGATCCAGTCCGTGAAGGGCAAGCACCAGATCGTGGTGCAGCTCCCCGGCGCCGACCAGAAGACGGGCGACGAGGCGCGCGAGCGCCTGCAGAAGATGGCGTACCTCGAGTTCCGCTTCGTCCCCGAGAACGAGCGCGAGCTGATCGAGGCGATCCCCGACGGCGAGTGCCCCCCCGGATACGTCGCCTCAGGCAGTGGCTACGCCAAGGCCAAGGACTGGAAGGAGATTTCGTCCCAGAGCAACTACCTCGCGCGCGTCGCCTCGTTCGGCACGACCGACAGCCATGTCCGCTTCATCCTTGAGCCCGCCAAGGACAAGACAGGTGGGTTCCTCGGCTACTATCTGCCGCACTTTGTCGAGCGCAAGGTGCAGATGACGGGCGACAGCCTGGCGTCCGCGACGCCCGACTCCTCGTCCGGGCTCTCCGGCGGGTACTGCGTGAACTTCGAGCTCCGCGGCGACGCGGCCAAGAAGTTCGCCCGCATCACGAGCACCCACATCGGCCGCCAGCTCGCGATCATCCTCGACGACGAGCTCGTCTCCGACCCCGTCATCCGCAGCGAGATCGGCCGCAGCGGGCAGATCACGGGCCGCTTCACCCTTGACGAGGCCAAGCGTCTCGCGTCCGACCTCAACGCCGGCGCGCTCCCGGCGCCGCTCAAGATCGACGCGGAGTCCAAGGTCGACCCGACAGTCGGACAGGACGCGATCGACTCCGGCAAGTATGCCGCGCTCATCGGCTTCATGATGGTCGCGCTGTTCATGCTCTTCTACTACTGGTACGCCGGTCTCGTCGCCAATATCGCGCTGTTCCTGGACGTGGTGCTGCTGCCTGCGGCGCTCTTCCTCGTCGCGCACATTCTCGGCGTCTTCGTGGAGGATCCGTCGATGGCGGGCAGCGCCGTGCAGCTGCCGGTCCTCACGATGCCCGGCATCGCCGGCCTCGTGCTGACGCTCGGCATGGCGGTCGACGCGAACGTCCTCATCTTCGAGCGCATCCGCGAGGAGTTCCAGCGCGGCGCGGCGGTCGGCAAGGCCGTCGAGAACGGCTATGGCCGGGCCTTTACGGCGATTCTTGACTCCAACATCACCACAATCATCACTGGATGCATCCTCTACTCCGTCGGCACCGGCCCGGTGCGCGGCTTTGCCATCATGCTCACGGGCGGCGTGGTGATCTCGATGTTCACGGCGGTCGTTGTGACGCGCCTCGTCATCGACCACACCTCCAGGCCCGAGAGCTCGAAGCCGTTCAAGATGCTCCAGTTCTTCAAGAACCCGAAGATCGACTTCATGAAGATGGGCCGCTGGACGGTCATGGGCTCCACCGCGGTCATCGCGGTCTCGATCGCGGTGTTCGCGGTCAGGCTCGTCAGCAACCCGGGCAGCGTGCTTGCTGTCGACTTGACGGGCGGGACCTCCATAGTGTTCTCCGTCGAGGGAGGCAAGTCGGACGTCGCTGACATCCGCCGCGTCCTCGAGCCGATCGACAACGCGATGGTCATCCAGCGCCACGGCGACGACCTCTTCATCAAGACGGGCCTCACCTCCGACCCCGGCACGACGATTGAGATTCCCGTCACGGCGAACGCCGACAAGTTCAACCGCGACGCCTCGGCCCGCGCCCTCGCCGGATTCGACGTTAACCACACCGTCCGCATGACTGACCTCGCCAAGAAGGGCGAGGGTGACGCGGCAGTGTCCACCGGGCGACTGGTGGTAAAGGTCTCCGAGAACTCCGCTTCCACGAAGGGCAGGAAGCTCGCAGAGGCCGGCTCCAGCGTGTCCGCCGAGGTCCTGAGGCTCCTGTCCGAGAAGAACAGGTCGGTTTCGTTCGGCGAGCCGGTCGTATCCGAGGTCGTGGGCGTCGAGGCCAAGATAGCCGACGCGCTCAACACGAATCCGAAGTTCGAAGGCGCGGCGTTCACCTGCAAGTCCTCCGAGACCGTCGGCCCGACGGTCGGCGCGGACCTCCGCGAGTCCGGCTCCAAGGCGGTCCTCCTGTCGC
>Ga0310786_10007224_pt1 | contig 14524 bp, 6 predicted proteins | sample AusTroGonzalo_MG_FD_203881 | JGI IMG/M metagenome (GOLD analysis project Ga0310786, IMG submission 203881) | Bovine rumen microbial communities from tropical cattle in Woodstock, Queensland, Australia - Gonzalo_03 (v2) (version 2) | ecosystem: Host-associated > Mammals > Digestive system >... | reverse complement strand
CTATAATTAGGAGTCTGATCAAAATCATCAGCCTCAACAAAGAAAGCTTTATCAAACCCAGGATAATTCTTATCAATATACTCCAGAAGAGCATTTGAATTTTCATCATAGTGTACTTCTTCCACCTGTATCTGGTTCTGTCGGATATAATCCATCACCTCCTGTTTGGTGATAGATTTCTTATCCTTCTGATCCTGGAGCCAATCACTCAGGCCAAGCCACTTATCTTCGCCTGCTTTCAGGCCGCCTGCCTTTTCAATCATGGCAAGCCACTGATCAGGTGTGGCCTTCTCCTGCTTGATACCCTCTACAGCCTTCATAGCATTGCTATAGAAGGTAGGAGCTGGCTCCTGCTCGATCTGGAAGCGGATGTCATTTCTGGCCTGGCGTTCCATTTCCTGATAGTTACGTAGAGCTTCTGAGTTGTTATACTCTTCCAGGCGATTTTCATAATCTGCCATTTCAGCAGCATAATCATCGTCACTCTTCTTAACCATAAGGCCGTTTTTATCTTTCTTAAATCCTTTTTCGGGGCCTTCCCATATATATTTAAGAGGCTTGACTGGCTTCTTTGGCTTTGGAAAATCAACAAACTTCTTAGCTGTCTCATACATCTTACTGATAGCCTTATCATCAGCGATATTCAAAGGATTCTCAGGATGTCCTAAGAGATACTGCTTATAGAAATCGGGTGTGCCGATATTCACTACGGCACGGGGGTTTAGTATCAGTAATTCCTGTTCACCACCACCCTGTTTACCCTTACCAATCCAAACGGCATCTACACCATCATTCCACAGCTCTTCAATATGCTCTTCTGCATCATAAGCATCGCTGAAATCAGAACGTTCAACAACTTTTGCATCCTTCAATAGAATAATAGGATAGATTCTTACACTGCTGCTGGTTCCAGAGAAACGGCTGGCAATCTTCTTATCCTTAGATACGCTGATTCCCCAGTACTTATCGCCATATCCTCCACCACCGTAACGCTCTACGTCGCGATCGCTCATGGTAATGCTTGGTTTTAGCTTATCACTACCCCAGGCAGTGCCGTGATAGAACATGTGGTCTTTCAGCTCTTCTATGTTATCAAACTCAGAAATAGCTCTAGCTGCAGTATGTACGCCCGATCTGGTTGGATGGTCTTTCAGATAACGCTTAATCTTATTCTTATTCCATCCGCCACGTACAGCTGGCACACCATCCCTAGGGTTCATATTTTTCTCTACCTTTGTGGAATTTATAACCTGACTGCTTTCAATCTGGAACTCAGGTGCATCCTTAGATGTGATATTACCAAGTGCCTTATCAATGGCTGCAATATTCGCCTCAGCCTGGCGGATGTTCTTTAGCAGAGTCTTTTCCTGACGTGATCCCTTTTCAACTCCAGTCATACCAAGAAGATAACGGCTAGTGGCCAGATCCTTCTTGTTCTTATGGCGTAGCTGCATCAAGCGATCAGCATCCATAGCACTCAGCTCTTCATCAGTCCATGATGGTTTTACAGGCTTCTGTTTGGTGCGGCTGGCAACCTCGTCGATCACCTGCTGTATAGCATCCTGCTTAACAGCCTCCTGGTCTACATTGCGACGGGCAATCTCAGCCTCAACAAGCTTGTGTGCTGTAGAGTCTGCATACCCCTTCAAAGCAACAAGCGCCTGCTGGAGCTGATCATCTGTCAGGAATACCAAACCATCTGCAAGAGCTGCATTATAGAACTCGCTTTCCTTCTGCTGGATGTCAGATACCAATACATCCTCCACATAGTATCGGATAGACTCTGGTATAGGTGTGAAGCCATTCTTACTCTTGATACCAGTCACAATATACAATGTATCTTCATCAGGATCTACAAAGTAATGGCGGCTAATACGTACCAAGAACTGCTCTGCCAGCATCTCAGGATCCTTACCATTGTAGTCCTCCAGGTAATCAGGATCCATAGACGTGTTGTAAAGTATTTCCTGGTCATTGCGTACCATGTCGCGAATATCGTTAACGGTGCTCTGCAGGGCTGTGTAGTTGTTTGTCTTATAAGCCTGCTGCAGCTTCTTGCTAGCGTTCTCTGCTGTGGTAGGAGCCTCCAGGCTGTTCTTAGCTTCCTCCAGCTGCTGTGCAGCCTCCTGGCGCTCCTTGATGTCTGCAAGAAGCTGATCGGTGTTGCTAGCCACAACATCGTCATTCATCTTAGTGCTGTAATACTCACTGAATGGTTTCAGCTTATGATCAGACTCAGCAAGCCATGCATCAAAGTCGTCCTTCATTACGCCCATGATAGCCATCACATGCTTACTCCACCAACCATCTTCGTAGTTGCGTTCATAAGCTTTGCGGGCCTCGCGTAAAGTCCTATAACCATACATCACCTTATGCTCGTCAAAGGAACCATCCTCGTTCTTCTGATCGATCACCCAGATGCGGCCCTGGTAGTTGTCAAGATCTTCATCATCATTGATGAAAAAGTCCATCTTATCACCATCCTTGCCAGTCTTTTCCTCAATATAGCCATAGGTATCATGCATCTCGATGCTCCAGGGCTTACCATCGCGATCTACACCGCTACGGGTACTGCCCTTAGGATTCTCGATACGGAAGGTGTAACCACCAAACTTAAGCTCTGGCTTACGGTAGTTACCTGCTCTCTTCTGTGCTTCTGTAGGATTAGTGTTGGTTTCAGCAACAGCTCTTGCAAGCCTTGCAGAGAAAGATTGATCCTGTGAATTGTTTATGTAATCAATGATCTCAGGAGCAATGGCTTTCTCCTCCAGGATGTTATCTGCCTTCTCATACTTGACAGCAAGATCAACAAGATGGTCAACCTGTGCATCATCAAGATTATCTACGATCTTGTCGTAGTTCTTTTCAAGCTCAGCGTTACCCTCTCTGGTTCCCAGGAGGCCAAGGAATACTTTAAGATTAGCCCTCTTGTCGGCTATGGATGGAGTACGTTTTCTTCCTCCTTCTCCAGTCTCTCCAGCAGGTTCTGATCCTTCTTGCGCCTGCGTTTCTGCATTTCCTCCCAGTTTGTTATCGGCATTTTGTTCACCATATTTGTTACCTCTTAATAGTTTTGCTATATTATTTATTCTCTCACAAAGTTCCGAAGAACCGTCTTTAAACTCTCCATTCAAGAAATCAGCGAGTGGGCCCCCATTAACGATACTCTGAACAAATCTAGCTACAACCTCTTCATTCTGTATCTCTTCGTCCTGTTCGGCATAGTCAGTCTTAACATCGTCAAGGACACCTTCATAGTCCTGATCAATCAGACGGGCTGTTTCCGCAAAATCTTCCTTAGTGAAACCGCGACTACCTAGCGCATGAACATTCTCATGATAGATGTTGGCCTTCTTCATCACCTGTGTCAGGCCGTAACGCTCCATCTTTTCACCATAAAGCAATACGCTGCCAAGTTCGGGCACATATCTGCCAATAGTGCTGTCATCAGCAAGATCGCCTCGTATCACATCAAGAATCTCTTCGCCAACACCTGCGCTTTGTAATGCCTGCAGGTCAGCCTCAGTATTGATGGAGATATTAGGACGTGCGTCAATCTCATTTATTGTTTCCTGGATCGCCTGCTGCAAAGTTACATCTTTTTCAGCATCATAAGCAATTCCATTAACATCATTTGTGACTTTTCTTACTTGTGCTCCTCCAGGTACATCTGTACCAGATACAGTCGTGCCAGCTGTACCAGCTTCGTTTCTCTGGACTTCTTGCTGTTCACGATTCGCTGCAATCTCTTCTGCGGAACCTTGTCCTTGTACTTGTCCTTTGCCTCCTGCACCTTCTGGGCCAGCTGCTCCGTTGGTATGCTGGAGATCCACTTCTTCGCTTCTTCGATCCTGTTCATATTCTGCAAATATTTTGTTTAACTCGTCTAACGTGTTCTGATCCGTAATAGATGTGGCAGCCTCCAGGTAATCATCGTAGGCTTCACGCTCCTCAGGATCCATGTGATAGGCTTCTGCCCATGCTTCCATCTCTGCCTCTTCTGCCAGAGCTTCCTGTTCACGCATATACTCCTCAGCCTGGGCAATACGGTTGTTGATGATCAGGTGAGAAATATCAGAAGGAACCTTAGCTGTCAACAGCAGATTGATCAGTGCATCAGATATATCCTCTGTGGTGTACAGTTTGCTGTCACCCAAGTCTGGCTGGGCCTCATAGATCTCATGAACAACTTCATTAAATCCTTTTCCTTCACCCTTGGCTGCCAGGTAGCTGTTGAAGGCATAGGTTGTAGCATCCTTACCAAAGCCCCTTGATGCAGCACTCTTTCCACCGAACACAGCATCCTTCACACCGATGATATGGCGCTCACCTCTGTCAAAGCCTTCCCAGTTAAGACTTCTCATACCCAGGTTGGCAGCAACAAACTCCTCAACAGTCTGAGGATCCTGGTTGTATATAATATCCAGGGCGTATCTGTCGGCCTTATAGATCTCTCTGGCAATATTTAGCTTCTGCTCTGGCGATGTTGCCTTTTCCAGCATACCCATGCGGATGCTATCAGTCAGTTCCTCAGCCTTCACCTTCTTCTCAAAGAGCTTAGGCAGGCTGTCAGAGATCTTCTTCATATTGATGGCCTCATTAGACAAAGCATCTTGTTCTGCCTCCAGATCCATAATGTTATGCATAATACCCTGGATCTCGTCACTACTCAGCTCTGTCAAGCCAGAGATATGAGCGCTTAGCTGATCATTAAGCTCACCGATCTTAGGCTGCAGAATTTCACGCTGGTAATTTGAAAGTTTCTTGCGCTCTTCCAACAGATGTTCCTGGGCCTCGTCAAGAGTATTGAACTTGTTCAGCAGATACTTCTTTACATCCTCAGCGGGTGTAAGTCCATAGCGAGGCAGACCACCACTGGTTATGATACCATCAATGTTTCTCTCGAGATGCAAATCAGGTGTAGTAGGTGTATAACCACTACGGGCCTTGGATACCTCGGTGCGACGCTTTTGCTCAAAAGCTGCTTTCTCCTGGCTAGTCATCAGCTGCTGACGAATCTCACCATACTTCTGCTGACGGATGTCAATGTCGGCTACAGCCTTTTCCAGCTCATGATACTTGCGCATAGCTTCGTCCATTTCTGCTGGATCAGCAATATCCTCGTTGGCTGTTATCCACTGACTGAGGCGCTTCATCTCCTGCTTAGCATCCTCCTGGCGCTGTTTGAGCTGCAGCTTGGTATTATCAATGTCAGATACCTGCTGCTTACGGATTCTATCATCACCTGCAGCCTGTTCCATCATATACTCTGCAGCCACCTTTGCATCGGTTGCCTCGGCTGTCAGATCAGGATTACCTTCCTTATATCCAGCAATACCCTGGCTGTAGCGCTCCTGCTGCTTCGCAAGCCTTGCGGACTCTGCTTCCTGGGCTAACTGATCCTGGATCTTCATGTTCTCAGCCTGGGCCACTGCCTGCTGGAAATCCTGTGGGGACATAGGCATCTGACTGCCATCCTCCATCTGGATCACAGGATTACCAGCAACATCTGTGCCATTATATATTACATGGTATGGCTGGCCACCGATAATAACATCTGTTTCAGTACCTACTGGCAGTCTTGTGCCATTTGCAATAGCATCATATTTCTCACGTAGCCATTCTGCATAAATCTCTACGTCTGTAGCCAATAATTCTTCTACTCCTACAGGATTTTCGATAGTTACAATGCTTCTGACAGGAACCTGGATATTTTCTCCGTTCCTCTTTGTTGCGATGATTCCACCGTAGTGGTTATTCAGATCTCCACTCTTATAATATACAGTGCTTCCGTCATTCAAAACCAAAGGTGTGATCATTCCCTGTTCATCACTTCTGGCTTCCATGTCGGCACGACGCTCTCTTTCATAAGCATCTACCTGATCTGTGATAGCGTCCTCTATGCCTCGCTGTGTTTCAATCATGTCGCGATACTGATCTACGGCCTGCTGTTGCTCTGGAGTCAGATTTGGCATGGCCTTGGCAATAATGTCATCCAGGGCCTGATCATCACCTGCCTCAGCTGCTGACATAATGTCATTCCTGATCTGCTCAGGTATCTGCTGCATCCTAGCCTCAGCGAGTCTGGTATCATGACCGATAGACAGTAGGGTAGATTCATCGTCAACAACAGCTGCACCACGATCATAAGCTTCCTGGCGACGTGTTGCAATATCAGCCGATCCTGTTTCAGAAACGGGTGATTCTGTTTCAGGTATTTGCTGTTGTGTATTATCAGGCAAAGCTTCTGTTTCATCGACAAACTCCTGAGCGTTTATATCTCTGCCTTGTCTTTTGGCAATATATAACAGCGCTGCCTTTCGGTAAGCATCCAGGATGTTCTGCTGTTCCTGAGTGCGATTGCCTTTGCCATCACCTAGATATGCAGATTTAACTGCTCCTTCTGGCAGACCTGTCTGATATTCAAACTCGCGTACAAACTCCTGTGAAGCATAACGCATCTTCAAATATCCATCAAAGGTCTGCTTATACATGTCTGCAATCTGTTGCTCGTCAACACCAAGAGGCTCTCCTGACTCTAGTTTCTTGTAAACATCCAGGATCTCTTCATTATGTTGATGTAGATATAGAATCTGCCTGTCTGACTCTGATAAAGCTTCTCCGACTCCATTCACATCGTTAGGCTTCATTTTTGCAGCGACCTTTTGATATTCGTCCTCAATATACTGATTAAAGCGATCATAGGCATCTATCTCGTTAATCTTGTCAGCAAGAGCTGTGTTGATATTGGCCTCGATCATCTTTTGTCTGTTCTCGGCATCCTTTTCAGCTGCCTCAAAGCTATCATATTTGATTTCGCGGATCAAATTACCATCGAGATCATAGGTGCGTACATATACTTTGCCATCAACATCAAATGTGGTAGCCTTGATTTCAAGACCTGCAGGCTTGATTTCTCCACCTAACAGATAGGCTACCTTCTTCTTACGCTCATACGGCTGTTCAGGATCCTGCATAAAGTCACGATAGGCTTCTGCGCCTCTCTCAGCCTGCTCAGGAGTGATATATCCCTCACGCTCTTCCTTATCAGTACTACGGGCTGGGCGCATATTAGTCAGAGCTTCCATAAGCTCCTTACCGCTTGCGCTCTCCTGTATGGCCTTCACGTCATCTTCATCCAGGAGTGGGCGATCACCTGTCATAGCGCCTTTAACAGCTTTAACGGGATGTGCTACAGCATCCATCAGTTTACCAATAGACACGATAGGATTAGCACTGGCCTTGATAAATCCAAGCTTGATTGCAGAATGGATTAGTCCTTCGAAAGGATTATCAAAAGCTTCTTCGCCCTGGCCCATCTTCTGCAGTTCCTCAGTAGCATACATGGTTCCAGCCTCAGCGCCAAAGGTTGCAAGTTTGCCTGCAAGCCTTGCAGCTCCTGACAACTGTGATGTCAAGCGGCCCATTGTTCCACCTGTGATACCAAAGGCAGTACCTGTGATAGATCCACTGGCTGCAGCACCAATAGTATTACCGATAATATCCTTCAGCTCTTCACGATCTCTGATACTGCGTACAGCTTCTGTGGTAGCCTCAGCACCTCCCATAGTAATAGCGCTACTAGGAATATGGCGCATCATGCCCTCTACGACACCTTTACCCAGGTACTGTTTACCTTCCTCTTCGATCAGGCGTGCTGCAGCTGCCTTGGTGATATGTTCTGCAGATGCTCTCTCAGCAATACGCTGTGCTAGAAGCTCGCCTGTAGCCTTGGCTCCAAGCTTACCCCAGCCACCCCACAGCCAGAAATCAGCGGCCATACCTGTAGCAAGACGCGCTCCCTCAGCCCAGACGCTACGTCCTTCCCTGGATGCAGAATCAGCCATGTTACGGATACGCTGCTGGCCTTCTGTCAGCATATAGCGGTTGGCTATCATTGCCAGGATATTGTCATCAGTCAGTCCACGCATAATATACTCAAAGGTACTCTTCGGCATCTCGCGCTGGATAAACTGCTGCTCAAAACGATTTCGGATGGAGTTGATAAGCTGTGGAACAACATACTTCTTGGTATAGTCTGCAGGAAGCATATCCTTCTCCTTAGCTCTGGCGGCAATCTCAGATTTCAGGTTTTCATCCTTCATGATCTCTTGCTGGGCTACATCCATCAGTTTGTCAGTGCTCATGCCATCGCCTGCGCCTTCACCACCTTTGCCAAACAGCATATCTTCAAACTCCTTCTGTATCAGCTCAGGATCGCGAAGCTTGTTGCTCTCGTGGCTTGCATACAAGCTGGCTCCAATAATACCTGCTCCAGATGTGGTTCCAGGAACATTGCCACCTTCATTCTCCTTCATCAGCTCATGCGACTTCTCTGCAGCTCTCTGGAAGGCATCATCAATAGCCTGATCGATAGCAGGAGTAAAGTGTTCGCTCATAAGCTTTTCAGCGTCGTCGCTCTCAATACGATCACTAACGTGCTGCCAATTACTAAACAGTCCATTAACATCCTGCCAGTCATTGTCAGTACCACCATACTTCTGCTTCATGGCCTCTACCAGCTGTGGCTTCAGGAACATGTTTACATAGTCCTGGTAGTCATTACCCATATTAGATGCAGTTCTGTTCAGCTGATCCTGGAGTGCGCGATCATAATAAAGCTTCTGCAGATCTTCAATAGGATTGGCAGATCTGTCAGGCATGTTCTGCATGATGGCATCAACAGCCTCTGCAGCACTCTGTTTAGCATACTTGCGGTTAACTGTACCAATAAGCTTGGTAAGCGTACCCATGTCGCCTATACCCATCTGTTCTGCCATAGTTCTGGCCTGTGAGTATGCCGATGGATCGCCTGGCTTACTATTCTTGACAGCATTGTCGAATACCTGATACAGCTGATCGTATAACTCTCCCTTCTTGGTTGTCAATATACGACCATCCGCATCCATACCTGTTTCAACATCTTCATCTCTCCAGTTAGCCTGGCGGTTAAGCTCCTTCATGCGCTGATCAAACTGCTCGTTTTCCTCAGCAATAGTCATGGAAGGAACATACGCATTACCGCTGGTTGTGTTCATCCTAGATACTGAGTGCTCGCGCTCAAACTCACCTGAAATAGTGGCAAGATCCTTAAAGTTATCTGGATCCTGATTGTTATAGCGTCTCAGGACTTCCTGATCATAAGGCTTGCCATTGTTAGTGATGACGTTGCCAAGGGCATCTGTCGGCTGTGGATATTCACCTGGTGCGACAGATGCAGCTGGTTCCTGTTGCTTAGGTGCAACAGCAGACTGGATCAGCTGAGGCTTCTCAGACTTTGGTGGTGCTGGATTAAGCGTATTGTAAAACTCTTCACTGGTTCCCAGGTCACTGTAACCATCATCGAGGAGATTCTTATACAGTTTGTCAGACATGGTACGGTCTGAGACAGTCTTTCTAAATTCGTCTAATGTACCAATGTCATCGTATCCGTCTTGTTTCAGGTTGTTGTAGAGTTGCTGGGTTTTATCAGTCTGATTTGCCATGTTAATGAATTTTATTGTTGATGTTTCTGTTATCTAAATGCTTTCTTTTTGCCTTGGGCGTTGCCTCTTGGAACATATTCGGTTTTAACAACTTCATGTTTCTTTCCTGGATCAGTAGTGTCCGTATCCTTTGTTACTACTTTATCCATGTTTTTGGTTGAGCCACCTTTGCCACCTCCTGATCCTCCAGCACCAAGTCTGTTTTCTCGCAATCTCATGATCGCAACTCTGGCAGCGCCCTGGCTTAACAAACCTTCTTTGTATGCTCTGTTTACTTCAAGCTCGGCCTCCTTAATATCCAGTTGTCTGTTTCTGAAAGTATCATTAAGCCACATCTGAGCTTCCATGCGATCTGCTTGCTGCTGACGGATGTCTGCGTTCTTCTGCTGGAGTCTTAGCTGTTCACTCTGATACTTAGCAGTACGCTTGTCGAGCTCTGCCTGGCGGTCAGCTGCACGCTGCTTAGCCATCATCTCAAACAGAGTGTTGTTATATGCAGATCTTTGGGCCAGAGTCTTATCCCTGAGCGTTTGCTGGCGTTTAGTAAGCTCTACAGGATTCTCCAAAGTCTGTGATGGAGCGCCCATAGTAGTGCCAACAAAGTTACCCAGGTGAGATAGGAAATTGCCAAGCTTCTGCCATTTCTCCTGTCTCAGGCGCTTCTTCTCGTCTACTTCATTTTGCTCTAGAGTCTTATCAGCATCCTTATCATGCAACATGGCCCACTGACTAACATAGTCAGGAGTAACGCCATTATCATGCGCCCACTTCTGCTGGTCGGAAATAATCTCAGCTAAAGTATGCTGATTGAGCTTCGCTGCATCGCGTAAACTAATGCCAGACTTCCAGTCGTACAGATAGCTCTTAGGTGTTTCAGTCTCAGTTACCGTACCTGTGCTTTCTGTCTCAGCGGGTTTTTTGTCATCAGGAACAACAACTGTTGCACCTGGCTGTACATCTGTAGCTGCAGGAGCTGGCTCTGTACCACCACCTGTAGCTCCTCTTCCTGGATCAGTAACGTCATCAGGAATAACTGGAGTTACATCTACATTCTTTGGGGTTTCAACAACCTCCTGAGGATCTTTATCGAATTTTTCTCCCATGATAGTTGTATTTTTGTTACCAAGGTAGATTGCTAGCTGTCTGAGATAAACCACCTACAGCCTGGGTAATGGCCTGAGCCTTACCAAGAGCTTGCTGCAACTTAGAGTCTGCCAAGTATTTTGTATAAGCATCTACCTGCTTTTCTGCATCTTGATAGGCCTGTTCCTTTTTAGCAGCTCCCTGAGCTGCCTGCTGTTGTAGCATATTACCAACAGTAGCTGCACCTGCCTGCTTTTGCAGGGCTACGCTTTCATCTGTACCTCCTGACACTACGGCTGTTGCTCTGGCCCGTTTGGCCTGCTCGTCTAGCAGATTCTGTGCCTGAGTTGCTGCAGCCTGATTCTCAGCAGTCTGTGTAGGATCCTGGTAATACACCTTATCGCGGTGCGCCTTAACCTCGGAAAGACGCTGATTAAACATTTCTTGCTGCTGTTGATAACCCTTATTGGCTGCATTTGCGCCAAAAATACCACCAACAGTACTAGCAACACCTCCAAGTATACCTCCGATTAGTCCCATTTTATTTACATTTTATGATTATTGCGCAAAAATAACCATATATATTTGTACGCGAGTTATAAAAAGTAAATGCGTATGGCTAAGAAAAAGGAAGAGACAAAGCCTGCAAAAGAAGAGAACAAAAAGCAAACTGAGGAACAAGCTGAAGAGCAACCTCAACAGGAAACAAAAAAGAAACCTGAACGAAATGCCAGGGGGCAGTTCGAAAAAGGTCGTGCTAAGACTGGAGGTCGCCAGCTTGGTACAAAAAACAAATACAGTGGTAGCATAAGAGATCGTGTAAAAGAGCAGATCGAGCCATTCATTAACAACCTGGGAGAATTGATAGAACTAGCCAAAAAGCAAGATGGTGCAGCTGAAGCTGCTAAGATAGTAGAAAAATTCCTTCCATACTTTACTCCGAAATATACAGCGATCAGTGTCAGCGCTGACCAGGATAGACCTCTATCAGAAGAAGAAGAGCTCCTGGAGATGGATCAGAAATACAAGAAGAAGGAGCTGGAGATTAATATCAAGTCCCTGGTTGTCGTAGACAATGATCGTCCTTCTACAGATGAATATGATCCAGACGATGATCCTGATTTTGATATGAGTCTACTGGAAGAAGCAGAACAAGACAGCTAGCTGTGAAGCTGGCGCACACAATTCATCATACGTCAAGGTTAGTAGTATTTTTCATATTATTAGGTTTTTAGTTATTGCATTTATTTATAATTTAGGATTTATTTCTTAGTGTGTGGCGATGGCAGCGGCTGTCGCCTGTCTTTTACAATAAAATGAATAATTTATTTATTGTTTTACTCCATATAAATATTATTTGGTATATTTGTAGTGTAATTCAAGCAAATATATTATTTTATGGCAAAAGTTATTCATGTACACCTGATCAATGGCACTCACAATGGCCTCAGGGATTTCTATTTCAGTAGTATCACGGCTGTCTATTCTGTACTGACAAAAGAAGAGATAGGAGCCAGCAAAAGTTATCTCCTTCACGCTGGGTTAACAGGTAATGGTAGTTTAGCTACTAAGTGCGCAATTATCAAACAGGCCACCTTGATCGGCAATACTAAAAAGTGACAGTCACCTCTATTATTCCTCTAGTTTAGTGGTGCGGCTCCTAACTAGAGATATATGTTAATATAGTTTAATTTCTGGCCTTATGTGGCAAAACTGTCACGCTTTGCAGTATATATATTATAGGTAATGTGTACCTTTGCACCCGCTTGACCATAATCAGGCATAGAGATTCTTGTGGTCGTTCCTTTTTCGCGCTGCAGCTTTTGAGGGGCGACCACTTTATTTATTCCAAAATCGTTGTGTGTCAAAAATGCGTCAAATCAACCAAAAATATATAAATAGAGGATTGAGAAACCTAGTGTTTATGCGGGTTTTGTGTGCGTCATAAGTACACCCGCACGGAATCGAACAAGTATATTTAATTGTATTTGAATTTTCAAAAACGCCCTATTTGTGCGGGTTTTGGCTGTATAGCAAAACAATCATTTGCATTTTTCTACAATATTTGTGCGTCAAAAGTGCGTCAAATATCAATTTTTTGTTGTACCTTTGCACCAGAATCTCAAATAAATGAATTATGGTACAGATAGTTTTAAGAAGCAGTAAAACTGATTTAGGTACATTGGCAGTCAGGATTGTCAACCGTACGGTAGGCATGAATACTTTCGTGTCGATGCATCTAAAAATAAAAACAAAAGATTGGTCGGATGACGCACAGTTACCAAAGAATATATACGACGAGCGATCAGTGAAAGAATTAAATGGCATGTCGTACGCAAAGCTAGCGGTAATGATACAAGACATTAAGAAGGTACTTGTGGCTCTAGACGATGCAAACACCATTAATGCCCAACATGTAAAGTCTGTCATTAAGCAGAGAATTAATAGTGCTGTCCTGGAGAATATTCAGCCTCAGGCAGTCAGCAAACCTCAGCCAACAAAGATCTCCTTTATGGATTTTGTTGCCAGGTATGTGCATGAATGTGAGACAGGTGAGCGTCTGAAACAAAAAAGTTCTCGCAAAATGTCGAATAACACCTTAAAAGGTTTTAGATCTCTGAGGGTGCGCCTGCAGGAATATCAGGAAGAGAAGAAGAGGGTGATAGACTGGGATGATGTTGATATGGCTTTCTATAACGATTTCAAGCAGTGGTGTATTGACAGATCATATAAGCCTAACACTATATCAGGATTCCTTAAAAAGATGAAAACTATCCTGTTTGCAGCTAAGGATCTGCACCTGACTACCAGAGATGACTTTACCAGCAAGCTGTGGTACGTGGGCTTTGAGGACGTAGATAACATATATATACCACATGAGCGCTTGAAAGAAATGTATGAGCTGGATCTGAGCGATGTGGAGGCGATGGTTAAGCGGGCGTGTAAATACAGTAAGGATAAGGAAGAGAAGAAGAATGTGCTAGCCGACTTAAAGAAACCTTCGTACTTAAAGCGTCTCGCTGATGCCAGGGACATATTCTTGATGGGATGCCTTACAGGGCAGCGTGTTAGCGACTACAAGCGTATCAACAAGAATATGCTCGAGACTATCCAGGGTGATCGCAAGTTTATACACCTGGTACAGACAAAGACTTTGAAAGATGTCTATATACCGTACGATGAAATGATACAGAAGATCCTGGATAAACAAAACGGACAGCTGCCTACTATGAGCGAACAGCACCTGAACAAAAAGATAAAGGTTGTTGGACTGCTGCTTGGGTGGACTGAGCCGTCTGGTCTTAAAGAGAGTCGTGGAGCTATGGAATATACATCATGCAAGCGTTTCTGTGATGCTATTTCCAGTCATACAGCCCGACGCTCTTTCGCTACCAATGCCTATAAGAGTGGTGTATCTCTGGCAGCTATCATGGCTGTTACAGGACATTCATCGGAAGATACACTGAGACGCTACCTGAAGCTCAACACCAAGGAGCGTGCACTGCTGGCAGCGGAAGAATTTGATAAAGTAAAAAAGATAATGTAGTTCATTTGGTTGAAAGAGTGTCCCGTAAAATTTTTACGGCATCTTTCAACCCTTCTATTTCTCCCTGGAGCCTGGTTATCTCTGCTTCTTTGGAACTGAGCCCATCAGCTTGTGCCTCGTCAAAGAAATAACCTACAGGAACATGATAATACCTGGCTATCTTTTCAAGCGTACTTACTTTTACGTCGGATCCGTAAATTATATTTAGAATACTCTGATAGCTAACCCCCATCTTCCTGGCATCACCATATTTGTCTTTGCTGGATCCAAATAATTCTGCAAGTTTCTTTGTGTTCATATTAATATAAATACCACAACAGTAGTCAACAATAGTATGTATATGAGTGGTTTTAGGATAATTTTGACCACAGTGCTATTTTTTGTATGCCTCAACAAATAGCAAAAACCT
>Ga0310786_10007223_pt1 | contig 14529 bp, 11 predicted proteins | sample AusTroGonzalo_MG_FD_203881 | JGI IMG/M metagenome (GOLD analysis project Ga0310786, IMG submission 203881) | Bovine rumen microbial communities from tropical cattle in Woodstock, Queensland, Australia - Gonzalo_03 (v2) (version 2) | ecosystem: Host-associated > Mammals > Digestive system >... | reverse complement strand
GCAGTTCGTTGCGTCAAGAACGTTGCTGAATGATAACTGTAGTTTTTTGTAACCCTTAAAGTATTTTATTAATGCTATTCTGTCATGCCCGACTTGTGTGATCGGGCATCTCCTTTTTGTTTGAGAATTTTTCAATCTCGGTTACTATAACGCACTTTTAGAGTATATTTTTCTTATGAGTCGGGGCGCTTTTAAGCTCCGGCCTAAGGAGAATATATGGCTTTGATGATTATCCAATTGTTGATTGTGCTTTTGGCACTTTACGTGGGGTCGCGTTACGGGAGTCTTGCGCTTGGGGCTATATCCGGCATTGGGCTTGCGATTCTTGTGCTTGGCTTTGGCATGCAGCCGGGCAAGCCTCCTACGGATGTGATTTACATCATCATTGCTGCGGTGACTTGTGCGGGGATTTTGCAGGCCTCCGGTGGTATGGATTGGCTTATCCAGATTGCGGAACGGCTATTGCGGCGACACCCGGACCACATTACGTTTCTCGCTCCGCTTTGTACGTTCTTCTTGACGGTGCTCGTGGGGACGGGGCATGTGGTCTATACCTTGATGCCGATTATTTGCGATATCTCGCTCAAGAAGGGAATTCGCCCGGAACGCCCATGCGGAGTGGCTTCGGTCGCGTCGCAGGTGGGTATTACGTGTTCGCCGATTGCTGCAGCGGTTGCGTCGTTTGTCATTATTTCGAACAAGAATGGATTTGGAATCAACAACTTGCAAGTCATTGCGATTACAATTCCCGCGTGCATTTGCGGACTCATGGTGGCAGCGGCTGTTTCGTACAAACGCGGTCTCGATCTCGATAAGGACCCGGTCTATCAGGCTCGTCTCAAGGACCCGCAAATGAAGGAATACATGTTCGGGAGTTCCGCTTCTGTGCTTGACAAGGAAGTTCCGAAAGAAGCGAAACGTGCTGTGTATATCTTCCTTGCGGCTCTCGCTGTGATTGTGCTGTTCTCTATTTGCCAGATTGCGGGGCACGATATCCGTCCTCAGTTCCCGACGGGCAAGGTTGTTGACGGCGTGGCTCAAATGAAACCGCTTGCGATGAACATCATCATCCAGATTGTGATGATTTCGGCGGCGGCATTTATGATACTTTGTTGCAAAGCGAATCCGAAGAAGGCTGTGGCGGGGGCCGTTTGGCAAAGCGGCATGGTCGCTGTTGTCGCCATTTACGGGATTGCGTGGCTTGCCGATACGTATTTCGCAAATTATATGGACGTGATGCAGGGTGGGCTCAAGGACATCGTGCAACATTATCCGTGGGCGATTGCGTTCGCGTTCTTTGCGGTGAGCGTACTCATCAATTCGCAGGGAGCGGTGGTGGTCGCGATGCTCCCGCTTGCCTATAGCCTTGGTATTGAAGGGCCGGTGCTTTTGGGCGTGCTCCCGAGTGTTTATGGCTATTTCTTCATCCCGAATTATCCGTCCGACATTGCAACGGTGAACTTTGACCGTTCGGGTACGACTGTCATCGGCAAGTACTTGCTGAATCACAGCTTTATGCGACCGGGGTTGGTTAGCGTGATTGTTTCGACGATTGTCGGGACGATGCTTGTGAAAGTATTTTATTGATTTTCACATTCTGTAAATGCTTAAAGGGCGAAGCGGTTGTTTCGCCTTATTTTGTAAAACATCATAGAAACGTAAGAAATTTAAAGCAATTATTTGCTGTTTTTGGAGCTATGGAAATTTTTGAAAAAGTTTTATGTTTGACGTGTGTATTGGTTTTTAGCGAGTGCGGTATGAAAGTCCTTTCGACAGTATTGAAATTGGTGTGTAGTCCGCTATCTGCACGTGATATTGCGTGGGCAAAGAATGATGACGATGTCAAAAAGGCAATAAGAAAAGCTCATGCGTATATGATTGCTAAAAAGCCTCAAATCTATTTTAACAATATTAACATCGTTAACGATAAAATAAATCTTGATCTTGTAAATACGTGCGGGCATGCGAATATCTCCATTCCCACAAATCAAGAGTTCTTTAAATTGAATGATAATAAAGAACTTGTTTTTGATGTTGAAAATAACATAATTATTAAAAAGGGCTGTGTCGCATGCGCTCGTATAATCAATTTCTATGCTGTTGATAAAAAAACTTGTGAAAAAGCTTTAAATGCCAATGAAAAAGAATTGAAAAAACTTCTCAATGAAGATACTTTTGCGGGCGTACTTGCTCCAGAAAAACTTTTATACCTTTATTCGAATAAACTGCTTCGAATTCCCAATTTTGATAAAACGAAAAAATTCTTTTGGGATTACGAAATCATGTATATCGGAAAAGTTGCTCACGGTAATCCTTCGAAAAAGCATAAAGACCGCGAATCGTTCCTAGAAATTCTTGAATCGGAAATTGAAGATTATGAAGATATTCGGGACGATGTTGTTTTATTGTTCTTCGACGTTGTTGAACGTGATAATAGCCTTTTAGTAGGAAATTCCACTTCGATAAATGAATTTTTAGTGCCGTTGAACGAAAAAAGTCTGCCTTCTATCGAAACGCTTTCGGTGAAAGCCGAAAATGTATTTGTCGATAAATTCAAACCCAAGTACAATGCCGTGCTGTTTCATCCGTATTCTAAAAATGACGAGGACTTGGACGTTTCTGAATATGACATCATTGATTATGCCATAGATGATAAGGTGACGCTTATGTTCAAGGAATTGGACTGGTTTGGCGGGACGAACGGTAATTGCTTAGTTTATTGTAAAAACTCAAATTTGAGTGTCATGAGTCCGGCAGATTTCGATGTCTTTTTAGAAAAGAAATTTATCGATTCCGTCCTTTCGTATTAAATTGAACACTGCTTGATAGTTTTCCGGCTCGTCATTCCGGCCTCCGAGCCGGAATTTCCTTATATGAAACATCTTGTTTCTTATATGAAAAGAAAAATTTAAAATATTAATTAAAAATACTTAAATTTCTTAAAATTTAGAAATTTTTGTTTCATATCTATTGATTTTTTATGATGAATATTTTAATTTTTTTGATAGAAAAGTTGTGAAAAATGAAATCCGTTTTTGAATACAGAAATTACCGTGAGTACATACGAGACTTTTACGAAAACCGTAAAAGATGTTCCGCATTTACGTGGCGCGAGTTTGCCAAACTTGCCGGATTCTCTTCGTCTGGATTTTTGAAGCTCGTTTGTGACAGTAAAACGCGACTCTCGAAAGTGGCGGTCGAAAAGGTCGTTCCGGCTTTGGGCCTGTTTGGCGCTCAGGCGGAATACTTCCGCTTGATGGTTGCATTTTGCGATTCTGCGCGTCCCGAAGTCCGTAATTCATCGTTTGAAAAGATGATGAAGATTGCGCAAGAAAACTGCGTGGAATTTCTGGAAGCCAAGTCGTTTGCGTATTTTTCGTCGTGGGCGAATCCGGTGCTTCGAGAACTGGCCCCGATTATGCCTGGCGCAACTCCGCTTGAGATGGGGCATACACTTGTCCCTGCAATTTCTGCAGCCGAAGCCCGTGAATCTTTGGAACTTCAAGAGTCTCTTGGGCTTTTGGCAAAAGATGAATGTGGAAACTATAATCAAACGAGTGAAGGCGTTTCTAGCACTCGCGAAGTTATGTCGGCAACGGTTGTCAATATGCAAAAGCAGTATGCGCACTTGGCTGCCGAAGCTTTGGAACGATACTCGCGCGATTATCGCCACATCTCTGGAATGACGATGGGGCTTGACCGTGAAGCCTACGAACGTCTAGCGGCAGAACTGGATGCTTTCCGTAAAAAAGTAGCAGACATTGTTTCGAATGTGAAAAATTACGACCGTGTTTACCGTTTGAATTTACAGCTCTTTCCATTGAGCAAACAAGTTGGAGAAAAAAATGAAAAAGAATAATCTGATGCAAAATTTATTTGCCATGAACTTTGCTTGTGCGACGTTTATCGCATTCTCTGCGATTCTCGCAAGCTCTGCGTTATTGACAGGGTGTACTGGCTTTACCGAAGATGGAAATACATCTTTTGATGAAGGCGACGCCGTTGATGTACAAACGGCTTTTGCTTCTGCTCGTGTGACGGGAATGGGCAAGGCCCATGTTGATGAATCTAAGGATTCTATAACATTTGTAACTGAAGTTTTCGGTGGCTGCATTAAGCGTAATGGAACGATTTTCTATAATCCAGACTATTATTCTGCAAAAGAAGATCACCTTGCCTATACCTTCCGAAACGATACATTGCAGCTTTCTTCCATTTTCGAAGATGAAAAAACGAAAGAACATATTACGGTTCAATACATTGGCGGAACCTCTGGCATGTTGGATGGCACTTGGCGTTCGCAACCGTGCTTTTATCTCGATGGAGCCTATTACTGTAACAACGAAGCTTATGAAAAGTTTATTAAAATCGATGGAGACAACGTAGAATTCCGTGCTGGTGATGTGCCAAACTATGATTATATGAACTCGGATTTTGTAGGTCAAGTATTCCGATTCTTGAGCAATAAAAGCTCCATTGTGTTCGAAGATGTTTTCTATTCACGTACTAACAACAATAGCCCAGAGAAATATGGGATTACAGTTCAAGAAAAAACGAATAAGAGCATGAAGTTTACGCATGAAGGTCGCACGTTTGACTTGAAATTAGACTTTGTCCGCTATAGCGATAGTATGGCTGTGACGCTCTCGTCTAATGGAACGACATGCGTTGGCTATTATAGCAAGAAGAAAGACATCCCGCCTGAATTATGTCGCGAAGAAAATGCGCCTTATATGGAATTTAACGCAGAAAATTCGGATTCAGATGCGCATGCGTCGCAATATAAAAAGGACAATCGTTCTGAATTTGAACAATGCATCAAGGGGATTCTTGAAAGCGAAGCGAATACATTAAGTGTTGATTCTGGAAATGTTGATGTGCAAACAGCATTTGCCTCGGCTCGTGTGATGTCTTCTGGTAAAGTGTTTGTTGATGAAGTTCATGATTCGATAACGCTTGTCGCTGAAAAATTTGGGGGTTGCGTCAAGAAAGGCGAATCGTTTGTGTATGATTCGGACTTCTATGACAGCGATACGAATACGTATGCCTATGGTTTCCAAGGTGACACGTTGATGTTTGTGCAACCAACGTTAATCTATCGGGATGGTTTCGGTGATTCTGTAGCGGCTGTGACAATGTTCTTTGTTGGTGGAACGTCTGGAAAGCTTGATGGAATCTGGAAGCTTTTACCGTGCAGAAAACATATGGCAAGCGGTGATATTGCGTGCCAAAATGATGCTTATGATTATTTTGTTAAAATTGATAGTGGAAAAATGGAATTCCGTATTGCAGACCTTGCGGACTATGATTACATGAATTCGATTTTTGTCGAAGAACTATTCATGTTCTTGGATAATCAAAACTCCATTCAGATTGAAACTCCGTTCTATGCTGGTGATGTTGAATCTCTTGCTAAGACTTATGGAATTGTAATTCAAGAAAAAACGAATAAGAGAATGCAGTTTGATTATGATGGACATGCTTTCGATTTGAAATTGAATTATGCGAAAATAATGGACAGTGTGTCCGTCACATTAACGTCGGGTAATGTTGTTTGCAATGGGTTTAGCCGCGAAATTCCAGATATTACGCAAGAACAGTGCCGTGAAGAAAACGCTCCCTATCTAAACGAAATGGAATCGGGAGTGTATGGGATTAGAAAGCGTAATGACAGTGAGTTTGAGGGTTGCATCAACGGAATTCTCGGTCGCGAAGGGCATGATTTATAGATTTTTTCGTGAACGAAATGAATGATAAAAAGTGTTAGGAGGAAAATGATGTTAGGAAAAAAGTTGCATCTGGTTTGCCGGAATAAAATATGCAGAGTGATGGCGGCAATGTTTATTTGCTTGCCGATGTTTGCGAATGCGGCCACAGACTCGGCGGCGTACGGGCCGTTGCGTTTAGAAATCGCCTGAGCCTGAATAGCGTGGGTGAAATTACGGATGCCCCTTGGGGCGTTTATGCGGATGGAGTGGGGTATGGAGCAACGCTGTCGTTCGATGTGTCGTACCGGCTTTCGGAACGTTTTGCGTTGCATTCTGCCGTGGGATTGGACTTTCGTTATTTTGCGACGGCAGAACAGGAAATAGGTATTTATTGTGATGGGGATTGTGGTGGACAATGGAAAAGGGAAGGATAAGGACGACTTGCTTTATATAGACATCCCGATTCTTGTGCAGTTTCAAATTCCAGAAATTGTTTATTTTGAGGCTGGCCCCGTTTTTGACTTTTTGCTTGTGAGGCATAGCGAGTTTTTTGTCCTTAAGGAGTATCGGCAAGACAAGTGCCAAAACGACCGCGTTTTTGGAGCGGGTGTCTCGTTCGGGGCTGGACATACGTTCTCTTTTGGCTTGTTTGTCGATGTGCGCATATCGTATCAATTTACCGATGTTGTATCCATCAATGAAAAATGCGGCAGCTATACTGTTAGAGAAATGCGGAGCCACGACGATGCTCCAACGGGGACGGAGCATTCGGAAAAAATGAATGAATACATCGACAAAAATATGGTCGGCTCGTATTACTGGATGAACAAAATCCAACTCGGAGTCGGGTACTGGTTTTAAATAAAATCAATTTTAAAGGCATTGGGGTTGGACCTCAATGCCTTTTTTGTGGAAGATTTCCTGATTATTGTTTAAACTTTCGAAATCGTTGCAACCACATGTTCGGCGCCGAAGTTCGGAAGTCCGATGGCCGTCAGAATCTTGCTTATTTTGTGCTCGCTTTGGTAGTTGATGTTTTCGATTTTGAATCCTTCCTTGTTGCACAAGGTATAGAAGTCTTTTAGCGTGAGTACGCGAATGTTTGGCGTATCGTACCATTCGTACGGCAGTTCTTTGGATTTGGGCATGCGGCCGTGAAGCATGAGGCTTCCGCGTGTTGTCCAATGTCCGAAATTGGGGAAGGTAACGATGGCTTTTTTCGCAACACGCAAAAGTTCGTTCAAAAGAGCGACCGGGTCGCGGATTTCTTGAATCGTGCGGTTAATGATGGCGTAATCGAAACTTTCGTCCTTGATGTCGGCGATGCCGCGGTCATCGAGATCGCGTTGGATCACTTGTACGTCTTTTTCAAGGCAGTCGAGGATTCCCTTGATGTTCTTTTCGATGCCGAATCCCGTGACGTTCTTTTTGCGTATAAGATATTCTAACAAGTCTCCGCTGCCGCAGCCGAGGTCGAGTACGTGACTTCCTTCTTTTACAAGTTTGCCGAGAAGCTTGAAGTCGCTTTCTTCGTGGAACACGGGAACCGCCTGAGTCCCTTGCTGCGGAATAATCTTGGAATCGAGGAAACGGCCTACAGCTTTGCCGAGTTCGCCGACTTCGATCAAGAATCCGTCATGGCCAAATTGCGTGTCGAGTTCGAGGCTCGTGACCGATTTGCCGTCGTTCAAAAGCGCGCTCGTGATGCGGCGGCTTTCATGCGGCGGGAAAAGCCAGTCTGTCGAAAGGTTCACGTTCAAGACTTCGGCCTTGATGTCCTTGAATGCGTTTTCGATGCTGCCGTATTCAGTTTCGAGGTCAAAAGCGTCTGTCGCATGGGCGATATGCAAGTAGCTGTTCGCGTCAAAGCGATCGACGAACTTCGTTCCCTGATAACGTAAGTAACTTTCGATGGGCAAATTCAAGTCGAATGGAGTCGAATAAGTGACGGCGTGATTCCTGTTTTCTTGGTCCTGCGCACGTTTGAATTTTTTCTCCATGCCAACGGCGGAGAGGTACGTGATATGTGCGAGCTTGCGGGCGTTTGCGAGGCCAATGTCCGGTTTTTTGACGCCTTCTCCGTAAAAGTCGCCACCGTTAAAGTTCGGGTCTTGCGTGATGACGTCACGGGCGACAACTTCAAAGCCGAGCGCCTGGCTTGAAAAACGCGGGGAGCTTGCAATGATGATGATGCGTTTGACTTGCTCGGGGTAGTAGATGGCCCATTTCATGGCTTGGAATCCGCCCATGGAGCCGCCGATGACGCCGTAAAATTCTTTGATGCCGAGACCGTCGGCGAGTTCTTTCTGCGCATGCACCATGTCGCCAATCGTGATGGTAGGGAAGGTACTGCCGTATGGCTTGCCTGTGCGCGGATTGATGGTTGCTGGACCTGTCGTGCCTTTGCAGCCGCCGAGGATGTTGCTGCAAACTACAAAGAATCTGTCTGTATCAATTGCTTTGCCCGGACCGATGAGTTCGTCCCACCAGCCAGGTTTCTTGTCATTTTCTGTATAATAGCCGGCCGCGTGTGCATCGGCGGTCAGCGGCGAGCAAACCCACACAGCGTTATCGCCGGTGGAGTTCAGTGTGCCATAGGTCTCGTAACGGATGGTGAGTGCCGGGAGCGTCTTTCCGTTTTCCAGCAAAAAGCCTTTATCACCATAGTCCTTGTTGAAATCTTTCGGGATGACGGGACCAAACGATTTATGCAAATATTCACTCATATGCATAAAAGATAGTAAAATATTGGGTTATGGGCTACGAGGTTTGAGGTCGCAACCTTCGGTTGCTTTGAGCTTTTTTGTGTGCTAATAGTTTTTTGCTATTGGTGGTTAGAGGGATGGGCAATGAGCCATGAGCTATGAGCTATGAGCAGTGAGCAGTAAGTTGTCTGCAATGAGCGTTGTGCCGTGAGGTCGCGTCTTTCGGTTGATTAAAATTTGTATATTGAAATACGAATAAATTTCTTAAGGAGTCTTGGATGAGAATTGCGTGCAAAAGTCTAATTGCCGTATTTGCTGTTTTAATGTAAGTCGCGTGTAGCGACGATGGGTCGAGTAATCTTGCGGATGAGGGCGGTTCTACGCACTCTGGTTCTGCTTGGAACGGTGAGCCGCTTGTCGATTCCCGTGACGGCAAAACGTACAAGACCGTTCAAATCGGTGATCAGTTGTGGATGGCCGAAAATCTCAATTATAAGACGGATAGCAGCTATTGCTATAATAACGAGGAGAGCAACTGTTCCAAATATGGAAGGCTTTACCGATGGGCTGCCGCTGTCGGGAAGCCTGACAGCACTTGTGGATGGGGTTCTTTTTCAGAGTGCAACCTTCCAGAAGGTAATATTCAAGGGGTATGCCCTTCTGGTTGGCATCTGCCGACTAAGGCAGAATTTCAAAGGCTCCTTTCTATGGTTGGGGGGTATTTGCATGCAGGGCCTGAGCTTAAATCGGCTGAAGGGTGGAATGAAGGCGGCGATGGAACAGATGCGTATTCTTTTTCGGCTTTACCTGCGGGTTATGTAGAGTGGGGGCGCTACTATAAAGCCCTTGGTGACTTATCTTTGTTTTGGAGTTCTACAGAATTTGATGAACGTCGGGCTTATTATATGGGCTTAAAAGCTGAGAAAGTGAGTTATTGTCATAAAATTTCCGAAGACGACCCCATGGTGATTATTATTCCGGATAGTTGCCCTATTTATGATAATGCAACAGTGGATTGGAACGAAAAATACAATGGATACAGTGTCCGTTGCCTTAGGGATGAACCTGCGGATTACAAACCCAGTAAAACGGATCGGTTTATCATCGATGCTCGCGATAATCAAGTCTATGCAACGACAAAAATTGGCAAGCAAGTTTGGATGGCCGAAAATCTGAATTTTAAAACAGATAGCAGTGTTCATTGTGGTGATTATGGTCTCCACTACAATTGGGCGGATGCTATCGGAAAACCTGACGAAGAATGTGGTGATGGACATTCATGCTCTTTGCCGAAAGGGAACATTCGGGGTATCTGTCCGAAGGGTTGGCATTTGCCGTCTAAATCCGAATGGGAGGCTTTAATTGAATTTGTGGGCGGTGAAGATATTGCGGGTTTAAAACTTAAAACTACTCCTGAATGGTTTGCGGAGTCTGGAACTGATGAATATGGCTTTTCTGCGTTCCCTGCTGGATACAAAGGTCATTATTTATGCGAATACGAAACTAGTGTAGTTTTTTTCTGGACTTCTACGCAAGAAGAACGTAAAGATAGGGATTTTGATTACTCCGAGGATTACGCTTATGCTGCATTTTCCTATTGGTACGAAAACAGCATGCATGTGCGAACGGAAGGAAAAAGCCTCGGATCTTCTGTCCGCTGCATTAGGGACTAGTTATCAGCAATGAGCCATGAGCAGAAGTTGTGAGCTTTCAGTAAGGCGGCAAAGCCGTGATTATTAAAAAACACATAGCTCAAAGGGGCAAAGCCCCGACTTCATAGCTCCTAATCACTGTTTACTAACCACTAATCACTAACTCCTGTTGACTAAAAATCCTATATTACCAGCATGAATTGGAACGAACCGCAAATTATAGACATCCCGATTGTACACGACCAGCGCGGCAACCTTAGCGTTGTCGAGGGTGGCGACCTTATCCCGTTTGATATCAAGAGGCTTTATTATTTGTACGATGTTCCGGGGGGTACGACTCGTGGCGGGCATGCCCATCGCAATTTGCGGCAGTTGATAATTGCGGCAAGCGGTAGCTTTGACGTTGTTCTTGATGACGGGAAAAAACGCACAAAGTTTTCGCTGAACCGTTCTTACCACGGGCTTTATATTCCCGTAATGCATTGGCGCGAAATCGAGAATTTTTCGTCGGGTGCGGTTTGCATGGTGCTCGCTTCGGAACATTACGACGAGACGGACTACATCTACGAATACGACGACTTTATCCGCGAAGTCCGCAAGTAGATTATAGACGAAAGACTATAGAATGCGTCATCCTGAGCGTCGCGAAGGATCCAGTAACAGTTATTCAACGTTGTCATTCTGGAGCAAGGCGAAGCCGCCGCGATAGAATCCACTGCGTTTTCCCCTGCATTTGTCACCCCGGCATTGTTTTAACATGTCACCCCGGATTTATTGCATTAATGCAAAACCTACGGCTCAGCTATGCCAAAGAACGAGTTCTTTGTCGCAGTGTTCGCCTTAAAGGTTTTTCCGGGGTCAGTTTTTTCATTTGCGGTGATAATAACAGATCCCGGCACAAGGCCGGGATGACAAATTGCGGACACTCTGGGTGACAGAGTGTAAAAAACTGATCCCGTGACGGAGCACGGGATGACACTTCCTAACCACCAACCATTAACCACTAACCACTGTTTACTAACCACCGCTCAATGTAAATTTTTCTCTTGCGTTTTTTCTACAAACTTTACTCATTTGCTTTTTTGTAACTTGTTGTCCATCAAATAATTACAGTTTTTAGAGTGCGTCAAGAACGAACAAAATCCATATTTTACAATTCATTTTACATGGTACAGATAATACGTTTGTGTATGCTTTTTTAAAGTTTTTTTCAAATCAAATTAACTTTTCATTATTATATTTTTCACACATCGTGGGCTGGCCGCCCTCAAGTTTTAACTCAAAGGACAAATATGAAACGTCTCTCTCTTATTGGTATGGCTATTTTGGTCTCCAGCTTCGTCGCTTGCAATCAAGCTTCCGCTGGCGGTTCGTTCAACCAGCAGGCTCGCTTGGATAGCCTCGAAAAGGATTTCAAGAAAGTCAAGGAAGAATTCGAAGTGTTCAAGTACGCTCTCGAAAAGCGCGGCATCTCCCTGGAACAGGCTCGTGCCGAAATGGAAGCCGACAACAAGGTTTGGGACATTCCTGACGAAGACAGCCCGGTATTTGGCAACACCACGAACCCGAAGCTCACGATTGTGGAATTCACCGAATTCCAGTGCCCGTACTGCTCTCGTATCGCTCCGGTGATGCAGGACCTCAACAAGAAGTACCCGGACAAGATCAAGTTCGTCTATAAGCACTTCCCGCTCAGCTTCCACTCCAACGCTAAGGCAGCCGCAGCTGCTTCTATCGCAGCTCAGAAGCAGGGCAAGTTCTGGGAATACCGTTATGCGCTCGCTTCTCATTCCCGTGAACTCGGCGACTCCATCTACGTTGCCGTCGCTAAGGAAGTCGGCCTCAACATCGACCAGTTCAAGAAGGAAATGGTTCTCGATTCCGCTATGAGCGCCCGTATCGACAAGGACTTCCAGTTGGGCGTCAAGGTCGGCGTTCAGGGCACTCCGAACTTCTACATCAACGGCAAGCGTCAGGACCGTTTCAGCCCGGATCTCGTCGAAAAGATGTTGAAGGAAGCCAAGTAATTACGTTTTCTAGCGTGCACGCTAAAAATCACAGCGTGTACGCTTTTTGTTTTTCAAGTTTGTAATTTAAGGTTTAAAAAAAGATCAAAAAACAACAAAAGGATGCACAATATGATTAAGCAATCATTGAAAGTTGCCTCGCTGGCGGTCCTCGGACTCAGCGTCACAGCTGCAATGGCTCAGCCGAAAAGACCGCATCTGGCCGTTTACAAGTTCTTCGATGAACAGTATCGTCCGGGCGGATACGACTACTCTTACGGTGGTAAGAGTAAGGGTGTCACCATCACGAAAGATGGCGGCTACAAGTCCAAGGCAGCTCTCAACATCAAGCTGGACCCGAAGGAATACTCCGGTGCGTCCATCTGCCTTTACAACGAATTCTTCGACTTGAACAAGTACATGCTCGACTCCAAGGTCGAATTCATGATCAAGGGCAAGCATGGCGGCGAAGCCGTGAAGGTCGGCCTCCTTGACGAAGAAGTTTCTGACGGCAAGAAAACTCAGGTCGTGCTTCCGATGAACAAGTACATCGAAGGCGGCGCCGTGACGACGGACTGGAAGAAGGTTTCCATTCCTCTCGTCGATTTCCCGGACCGTGGTCTCTACTGGGACAACACCCGCAAGTCCGAATTCCCGTCTCGTATCGACTGGGACAAGATTGCAGAAATCCGTTTCTCCATTGACAAGAGCGCTGCAAGCGAATTCGAAGTCTGGGTCGATAACATCGAAATCGTGAAGGGCAACAAGAAGGCCGCCCCGAAGAAGCAGATGGTCTATTGGGATGAAAACAACGACGTCATCGACGGTCCGAAGGACCCGGCTAAGCTCGACGGCAAGGCCAAGACGCTCGCTACGTTCTACGACAACCAGATCAAGGGATTCAGCTATAGCTACGGTGGTCTCACCGCTCAGCGCGAAGCCGATTCCAAGACTCCGGGCAACAAGAACGTGCTCGCCATGTACATCGACAACAACGACTGGTCCGGCGTGACCTACTCTCTTGGCGAAGGCAAGTACATCGACCTCTCCAAGGTCCGCGACAAGGGTGGTCTCTACTTCTGGATCAAGGGTAAGCTCGGCGGCGAAAAGCTCTACGTCGGTATCCTCGACAACCAGGGCAACGATATCAAGAGCCAGACCAAGGTCGGCCTCAACGACTGGATCAAGGTCTCCAAGGATTGGCAACTCGCCAAGATTCCTCTCAAGCGCTTCACCGACAAGGGTAAGGCTTGGGACGCTAACAAGCAGGCCGAAGTTGCTAAGGACATGAAGTGGGACAAGATTCAGGAAATCCGCTTCTCCGTTGGCAAGGGTGAAAACCAGGGCGAACCGGGCAAGCCGGCTCCTGTGACGGTCTTCGTGGACCAGATCACCTTCACCGAGAACATCGACTGGGTTGACCCGGATCTCAAGTGGGATTCCTTCAAGTCCAACGCTCCGGACTACGTGATCTCCGACTTCGAAGGCAAGTTTGCCAAGGACAAGTGGGAACCTTCCACCGGTCCGAAGTCTCAGCTCAAGTTCAAGGTTGAAAACTGCCCGGAATTCAAGAGCAACTGCTTGAACATCGAACACTACCTCCTCGCCGACTGGGTTGACGTGGTTCTCGACATGAAGAAGGGTGGCCGTCCGGCTGCCGATCGTGACTGGACCAAGCACTGGGGCATCATGTTCGACGTCCATTCCGACAAGGCATGGCAGTCCATCACGGTCCAGGTGTCTGACGCCGGCAACGAAATCTACGTGTCCAACGTCGGTGCTCCGAAGGGCAAGACGACTATCCTCGTTCCGTTCCGCACCTTCGGCAAGTTCCCGTACTATCAACCGCCTGACGCTGTCGAAAACGGCACCTTCGACTTGAAGGGCGTCGTCGGTCTCGACTTCAAGCCGAGTGGTGAAGGTACTGCCGGTGGCTTCAAGATTGACAACATCCGCTTGACCAACCAGCGCGAAGTCAAGGCTAAGGAACGTCCGCCTGTAATCAAGGTCGTGGTGAAGGGCGAAAAGGATGTCCTCAACCCGAATATCTCTGGTGGCTTGTTCGGTATCAACGCTGCCCTCTGGGATGGCGACATGCTCGACAACAAGAACTTCAAGGTGCAGACTCGCGACTTCGTGAAGCGCGTCAACCACGGCATCGTCCGTTACCCGGGTGGTCTCCGTGCTGATGACGACCACTGGAAGGAAATCCTCGACAACCACGACTGGATGGTTGATACTGACGAATTCCTCGAATGGTTGAAGAAGACCGGCTCCAACGCTATGTTCACCGTGAACTTCGGTTCCGGCACCGAACAGGAAGCTGCCGCATGGGTCAAGCACACGAACGTTGACAAGAAGGCCGGCATCCTCTACTGGGAAATCGGTAACGAAATCTACGGTAACTGGCATCCGTACTACGAAAAGTATGGTAAGGACGGCGGTACCATCTATGGTA
>Ga0310786_10007222_pt1 | contig 14530 bp, 10 predicted proteins | sample AusTroGonzalo_MG_FD_203881 | JGI IMG/M metagenome (GOLD analysis project Ga0310786, IMG submission 203881) | Bovine rumen microbial communities from tropical cattle in Woodstock, Queensland, Australia - Gonzalo_03 (v2) (version 2) | ecosystem: Host-associated > Mammals > Digestive system >... | reverse complement strand
GGCGACTTTCTTTTCGATAAACGCCTCTAACTTCTCGGTAGCGTCGAAATGGATCGACTGAATCTTAATCTCCATAGTTACTCTTATTTTATAAAGTTAAACTAAAAGGTCAGCCCCTTGGATGGGCATCTTTGTAAACTCGTTTCAATTGCTCAAACGTTGTATGCGTATAAATCTCTGTAGTCTCCAGGCTTTCATGCCCAAGGAGCAGCTTTACGCTTTCAAGTCCGGCGCCATGATTCAGCATTGCCGTTGCGAAAGAGTGGCGGAGTACGTGAGGCGACCTTTTTTTCATGGTCGTTACCTGCGAGAGATATTTTCTTACCAGCAAATAAATCTGGCATCCTCCCAGGCGTTCCCCTTTTTCTCCTACAAACAGCGCTTCCGGATCCCTATCGGACTGTGCTTCGTTACGAAGTTCCATGTAATGTTTCAGCTCTTCAGCCAATTCATCCCCAAAGGGAACGATCCGTTGCTTGTTTCTCTTACCAGTTACTTTCAGCTGTCGTGCCGACCAGTCAATACTACGATCGTCCAGTGCAGCGAGTTCTGCTCTTCGAAGTCCTGTTTCATAGAGTAATAATATAATGGTACGCGCACGAACCTCTTTATAATTATCACCCCATCCTTCTTTGTCAAGCAGCTCATCCATCTCATTTTCCCTCACGAACTGAGGCAATGGCTTCTGCTTCTTGGGTCCTACGATGCCGTAGGCAGGATCTTTGTCAATCAGCCCTCTTGACAATGCGAACCGAAAGAACGTGCGCAAAGCTGAAAGATCAGCACAAATCGATGTTGATTTCATGCCCTTATCCATCAGCGTTTCCATCCAGTCTCTTACCACATCGGCATCGACTGTTTTCCAGGAAAGACCGGAATCCCGTTCCTCGAAGTATGCTTCAAAGTCTTTCAGACTCTTCTCATACCGCAGCACAGTGAGCTCACTTCTGTTTCGCTCATAGCGCAAATAGTCCAGGAAAATTCCAATCATTTGCACATCATTTGTCTTTCGGCTACGAATTTACGGAAATTTTGCGAAACTACCAAATTTTCCGCCGAAAATCTTTATTCTTCGTCTGTGCGGAGTTTCTGTACATAGATAGCGTGCTCCATCTTCAGGCGCTTCAGTACAGAGGGCTTGTCGAATTGCTGACGACGACGCAGTTCTTTCACAACGCCAGTCTTTTCAAACTTTCTCTTGAACTTTTTGAGAGCCTTCTCGATGTTCTCGCCTTCTTTTACAGGTACAATAATCATTGTTTTTTGACTTTAAAAATTAAATTGTTAGACATAAAATTGCGCAATTCGGGCATAGTGCACACGAAATGCGGCTGCAAAGGTACAACTTATTTGCCAAACAACCAAGGATTTACGTATTTTTTCAGTCTTTCCGTGCATATTTTATATACAAACATAACATTTTTTGGTCCAAAAAGGTCGATTATTCCCATTATTCGCGCGGAATAACAGCAATATCAGCAACTTACATTTTCCAATTCCACCCCAAAAGTTTTTCGTCTAACTTTTGGGGGGCACTTCAAATCGGGATACTGGTTAGTGTTCAGTAAAGAGTCTACTAACCCGGGAAAAGAGACAACAGAATCAGGGAGAACAGTCTACCACCTCAGCTGAACGAGACAACATTTCCCGTATGATTAGAAGAAGTCGTCGTCGAAATCGAGCGCACCACCGTTCTTATTGGTAGACTGTTGTGGAATCCGTTCATCCTCATCAGTATCCACCTCTACCTCCTGCTCAATGGTTTCAGGAATTTGCAACAACTCCTCGTCACTAATCTGCAACGGCAAGAAAGTACGCTCATAATACTCATCATAATCACGATAGCTGTAGCGGGTGCCTATCAACGACAGGTTATGTTCACTGATCACCAAGCTGCGACAAGGGCGAAGAATTGTTTTCATGTGCTCATCGGCCAACAGCTTTCGTGCATACTGCAACGCCTCGTCAAAGCTGAAGAAACCCTGTATGAGCAAGCGGCTCAATCCTGATTGGCGTTCTACCTGCAAGTCGAAATTACGCACGAGGAAGTTCGAGAAGTTATAGCGTGCCATCTCATAAAGCAACTGGTTCTCCGTCATATTCAGAGAATCCGGCTGATATGCCAACAAGAAAACAAACGGCACATTCCGGTCGGCCGAGAGGGTATCCGTGGTTGCCGAGTCAAGGTCAAGTGTCAGGTCGCGGCGCTCCCAGATATTGTCGAGGTCAAAAGTGCCCCCATGCAATTGACGTCCTTCCTGCACACCCTTGATAATCATGCCTGCCAATTCGGTCACCTCGCTCTGCGGATATTTGTCGACAACCACCTTCAGCTGCTCCACACATCCCTTCGCATCGCCCTCATTCAGCAAACTCAGTCCGTTGATAAACACAAACTTCGGCCGATGCTCGCCCAAGGGGAAACGTTCTTCCGACAAGGTAGCGTTCGCCCTGACTACCCGATGGTTGTCCTTCTTGAACGCCTCGTATGTGGCTACATAAAGTGAATCCTCTATATGGGCACCGAAACGGGCATTTTCCTCGAAGAGCGGGTCGTTCAGCAAGACAGTCCAGTCGCTTTCAGGATAATTGTCAATCAAGTGCTGCAAGCAGTCCTGCGCCTTGTCCTTTTGCCCAAGCAATGAATAGAGCAGGAACAGATGATACCACGCCTCGTCCGTTTTCTCATAGGACGAATAGTCATTGACAAGTCTTACCAGTTGTTTTTCAGACAATTGCAGGTTCTCGAGCTTATCCTTGAAGATGACACCCGATTGGAACAGTCCTTCCATAATCAGCAGGTTGCTCGCTTCCACTTGCTCTTCTGTAAATGGAATCTGAGCCAGATAATACTCACGCTGATGCGGATCATTCTGTGCGCTATCGGCCTGCTCTTTCTCCTCACCGCCTTCCAGTTCGGCCATCGCCAACGAGTCGGTTGCCAGCGAGTCCTGTCCTTCGGCTGTATCAAAGCCCGCAGTAGGCACCACCGTCTGATTACTGCGCCGCCAGTTATCTACATTCTCACGCTTGCCCCATTGGCGCTGGAACTGCTGTTTACCCTGGCTCACTGCCACTGGATTGTAGAAATACCAGGCACCATTGCCTTGCTGATTGGTGGCAGGCGCAGGTGTGTTGTTGCGCTGCCGATTACCTGTGGCATTCTGTTTCTGCAAGGCTTTCTCCACCTCAGCTTCACGGGCCTTGTCAGCCTCTTCCTTCTCTTTCTTTTTCAACGCATCAATCACCCGGTCGATGGCGGCATTTCGGTCGGCCTCCGACATGCGTGCCAAGGCCTGCAAAGAGTCTTGCAGATGCACGGCATCGGTATGTGGTACCAACTCGTCCAGCACTTTCGAACGGTAAGCCAACTCTTCATAATCAGGACGGTCCTTATCCAACAGGCCGATGGCTTCTCCATAACAACGCTGCGCATCGTTATAGCGTTCCATCACCCAGTAGATATCACCTAACCTGAGCAGGAGCACACCTTTTTCAATACCGCTGCGAGTGGCTTTCTTATTACCCTCCTCATAAGCCGTGATGGCACGCAGGGTATCTTCCTGTGCCATATAGATATTGCCAATGGCATAATACACCTGATCCAGGTAGTCTTTGTTGTTGTCGCTACGGGCCATGCGGCGCAGTCGGCTGATCATTTTCTTGGAGTTGCCCTTAGCCATTACCTCCGTCTGAGCAATACGGGCATTGAATTCCAGTTCATAGGGCGGACTTTGTCTCACCACCTTCTGATAGGCATTGTAGGCCAGTTGTTGATGCCCGAGCGATGTTTCAAGCTGAGCCAACAGGAAGTACATGCGGGCCTTTTGTGTTTTACGATGCTCATGTTTGATGGCCCTTCGCAGATAGGGGACGGCCTTTTCAAACTCAGCATTGCGCACATAATAGCTGGCATAGGTATAGTCCCATTCACGCTGTGCCTTATAGTGAATGGAGTCGCGATTCATATTACGAATCACGTCTTCCGCATCATACAGCCAGTCGAGTTCCACATAAGAACGGGCAAGCCAAGCGCGGGCAATGCCATTGATAGCGGGCTGCGTGGCATACAAGCGCGACATATAACTGAAAGTAGCTGCCGCTTCGTCGAAGGCACCCTTCTGGAACTGCGCCTTACCCAACATGAGCCACGCCTTCCACAAGAAGGGGTTATACTCGCGACGGTTCAACCATTCCTTGTCCTTATCCGTTTTTCTGCGCGACTTTGTCCATTTCGGCTTGGCCTTGATGCTGTGTTGCTTAATGGCTTTCTCGCTTTTCTCAATCGCCCTGTCAAAGTTGCCTTTGCCTATCTCACGACTGTTTTTATTGGCCACGGCAAAAACGGGCAACAACTCCGTATAGTTGTCTTTGTTGCCTTTTTCTTTTTCCAGCTCACCATCTATGTAAGCCTGCGAACCGTTGTAATACGTATTATAGCGTGCAGTAAACGAATGCCAGCGTCGGGATGCTGAAGTATTCTTATGCGTAGAACAGCCCACCACGGTAAAAACAGCCATGATGAGTGCGAAGAATAAAATATCGGACGTTCTACGCATCATCAATTAAACGCTAGTGTCGGGCTGTTTATTGCCTTGCTGCTTTTTTTTCTCTTCCATCAGACAAGCAATCTTGCAGGAACCATCGGCCAAACCGCTGCACGAAGCGCAGTCGTGACCCACTACGATTGGTTCCTCCTCCTTGTCGCCCAACGATGCCAATGCGGCGATGATACCTAATATTACAATCGCTAAAATACAGATAATTGCGAACTTCATGCCTGCTCTTCAATTTTGAATCCTGACTGTGACAAATCGTTCCAGAAATGCGGATACGACTTTGAAACCACTTGCGGATGATTGATACTGATGGGCATACACATGGATATAGGTGCAAAGGCCAGTGCCATGCGATGATCTTCATACGTATCAATCACAGGATTGGCTTGCGGCTCACACCGTTCACCATCCCACACCAGTTCTTGTCCGTCGATGTCATAAATCACATATCCCAATTTCCGCATCTCCGTCTTCAAGGCCTCAATGCGGTCTGTTTCCTTGATCTTTAAGGTCTGCAGGCCACGGAAACGGAATTTTACGTTCAGCATTGCGCATGCCACGACAAAGGTCTGCGCCAAATCGGGCGAGCCGGCAAAATCATAATCCAGCCTGGGCACACGATGTCCACTCTTGCGAAGGGTGACCGTAGTAAGCACACCAGGTTTGCGCTCACCAAAGGTGGTCTTTACGCCCAGCAAACTAAAAATATAGCGCACGCTGCTATCGCCTTGCTTCGAGCCATCCATCAATCCCTCGAGCTTCACCTCTGCATCACGCTGAGCCGACAGTGCCACCATGGCATACCAATACGAGGCGGCACTCCAGTCGTTTTCCACATGATAATTGGTTTGCGGGTGATAGGGCTGCGGCTTCACCAAGATGGTGTCAACCGAAGTCCACTCAGCATCAGCACCAAACTCGCGCATTGTCCACAGAGTCAGGTCGATGTAGGGACGTGACACGATATCGCCCGTGAGTTTCAGTTCCAGTCCCTTCGACAGCATTGGACCAATCAAGAGCAGCGCTGAGATATACTGTGAACTCATATTGCCAGCCACCTCGAGCGTACCGCCCTCCAGTCTGCGACCTTCTATACGAAGGGGAGGATATCCCTCTTCACCCTGATAGGAGATATCACTACCCAGCAATAGCAGCGCATCCACCAATACCTTGATGGGACGGTGCTTCATGCGGTCGGTACCCGTGATACAATGGGTGCCACAAGGCGTAGCCGCCAACAAGGCTGTCATAAAGCGCATGGCCGTACCGGCTGCTTTGATATCTATTTCATAAGGCATGGAAGCCAGTGCATTGACAATCACTTCTGTATCATCACAGTCGCTCAGATTCTGCACAGGCTGTATCTTGGAGAAATCGCACGTTGCATCCTCGCGGCCAATGGCGGCCAGCGCACTGATCACCAGTGCACGATTCGAGATGCTCTTTGATGCGGGCAGTTTTATCGAGGTACGAAGTTCTGCCGGAGCTGTAATGTTATATTGCATTTATATTTCTTAAGTCATTATTTAATTTGCATACAAAGATAGGCCATTTTAGGTAAAGCACCAAATTTTTTACCATTTTTTCCGCAAATGCCATATAAATGTTTGATTAAGGTTAAATTAATCTAATTCGAAGTCACTTTTTCGGCTGTTGACCGTCATATCAGTAATTTTGCAGCCGGAACGACGTTGTTCATTCCAGTAGCTATTTACTAACATTGAATTGTAGAATCTTTTTAAAACGACATTACAACGATGAAAAAGACGATGTTTTTGATGCTCTCAGCCGGTATTCTGCTGAGCAGCTGTGCAAGCAAGAAAGAGTTGGCTTCCTGCCAGACAGAGAACAAATCGCTCTCTGAGAAACTATCACAGACGCGTGAGGACTTGGCTGCCAAGAACGCCCGTGTTACCAGTCTCGAAGAGCAGTTGGCCGCCCAGAAATATGCATTAGCCGAGCAGAAGAAGATTGTGGCCAGCCTGCAATCCTCGCTCGACAAGAGTCTGAGCAATGCTTCGCAAAACAATGTATCTATAGAGAAGTTGGTTGACCAGATCAACGAGTCCAATCTCTATATCCGCCACTTGGTAGAGGTCAAGTCAAAGAGCGACTCACTCAACATGGTGCTCACCAACAACCTGACCCGCTCACTCTCGAAGGAAGAACTGAAGGAGGTCGACGTACAGGTATTGAAGGGTGTGGTTTATATCTCTCTGGCCGACAACATGCTCTACAAGAGCGGTTCGTATGAGATCAACGATCGTGCTGCCGAGACACTGTCGAAGATTGCCAAGATCATCACCGACTACAAGGACTACGACGTGCTCATCGAAGGCAACACCGACGATGTGCCCATCTCCAAGACCAACATCCGCAACAACTGGGACTTGTCTTGTCTGCGTGCTTCAAGCGTGGTTCAGGCCCTGCAAACCAAATATGGTGTAGACCCCAAGCGACTCACAGCCGGTGGACGTGGTGAGTACAACCCCTTGCAGCCCAACGATACTGAACTGGGCAAGCAGCGCAACCGTCGCACTCAGATTATCATCACTCCGAAGCTCGACGAGTTCATGGACCTGATTGGCAAGGCGCCCAACAATGAGTAATCATGCGAATCATGAAAAGATTGTCATCTCTCCTTTGGGTGTTCACAGCCGCTCTTCTGCTCTTCACGGCTTGCGGTCCCAAATCGCGCCGTGATGAGATTGAGCAGCGCAAGGCAGCCTTGAAACAGAAGCAGGATAGTACCCTTCAGGCCACTCAGCAGCAGTTGGCACAGGTCGACAGTGCCCTTGAGGCAGCCAAGATCGAGCACGACCAGCTACACAAATGGGTGATGGAGCATAGCACCAAGCTCAACAACCACTCGCCCGAGGTAGAAAAGCTGAACCAACTGCGTGCCCATCGCGATTCCTTACAGGTGGAATGGGAAACGCTGGGTGCCAAGATCAAGTACATCCGCAAGAAGCAGGAAGAGCGCCAGGCTGCTGAACAGTCCCAGGAGCCTCAGCCTGCCGAATAAAATCGAAGAGACACCATCTGAGAAACCAAGAAGATAGCCCATCTGCCGAAGTGGCAAGATGGGCTATCTCTTTTTTCTGTCCGCGGTGTTTTAGTTAATCTTGTATCCTAAAGCCTCCGTACGCTCGATATAGTCTATCAGCGAATGGCGCACGTCCACCATATTATTCTGGGAGCGCAGCAGCACATGATGCTTGCCGGTTGAATCGCGCAACTGGAAGAACAGTTTGGTCTTGCCGGGATGCTCGCTAATCAGCTCTTGCAGCTCTGTCACGATCTGGTCATTGAGCAGGTCGGTGGTCATCGAGATCGTGATACGGTCAATATTGCGTTCTTTCACCGTTTGCAGATACTCTATGTTCTGCACTTTCAGCTCCTTCTGTTCGTTATTGAAGAAACGGGGTTTCATCTTACCCGTCACATAAACGGCAGCACCTTCCGTGAACCAGCCGTTCCATTTCGCCCAGTCATCGCCAAAGAGTGCCAGCTCGCCCGACCCGTTAAAGTCTTCAAGGGTCACGAAACCGCAGGGTTTGCCGTTCTTCGAGAATTTGGAGCGAACCGCCGTCACGATGCCGCCCAGCGTCACGTCCTCACGGTCTTTCAACACGCTACCGTTGTCGGCCAACTCTTCACAACGGGCATTACAAAGATTATCGAGCACAATCTTGTATTCATCCAACGGATGAGCCGACAGATAAATGCCCACTAGGTCGCGCTCCCTGTTCAAGCGTTCAATATCACTCCAGCGCACATCGGTCTTTGGTATGGGTGGGGTTGCAATCTCCACATCGTCGAAAGCGCCAAAGAGCGAGTTCTGTGCCTGCGACTTGGCCTGCTGGTAGTTCTGACCATAGCGCACCAAAGAGTCGAGGAACACCTCACCCTTGCTATTCTCAGCAAAGAATGCCTCACGACGAATGCCAAAGGAGTCGAAGCCACCGCTCAATGCCAGCGATTCAAACGCCTTGCGGTTCACGTTCGAGAAGTTCACACGCTCTGCGAAATTAAAGATAGTGGAGTAAGGACCGTTTTGCTCGCGCTCCTTAATGATAGCCTCTGCCGCTGCATCGCCCATGCCTTTGATGGCAGCCAGACCGAAACGGATTTCGCCCTTGTGGTTCACACCAAACTTCAAGTACGACTCATTCACATCAGGCCCCAGCGTAGCGATGTTCATCTGCTTGCACTCGTCCATCAGCTTGGTGATTTCCGTAATCTGATCACGACGGCGCGTCATGATGGCCGCCATATACTCAGCAGGGAAGTTGGCCTTCATGTAGGCCGTCTGATAGGCCACCCATGAATAGCAGGCCGCATGACTCTTGTTGAAGGCATACGAGGCAAATTTCTCCCAGTCGGCCCAGATCTTGTCGAGAATCTTCGGATCGTGACCGTTTTTCTTTCCGCCCTCAATGAATTTGGGTTTCATGGCGTCAACAATGTCCTTCTTCTTCTTACCCATTGCCTTACGCAGGGCGTCACTCTCACCACGAGTAAAGTCGGCCAACTGTCGACTGAGCAACATCACCTGCTCCTGATACACCGTGATACCATAGGTATCCTTCAGGTATTTCTCCATGCAGGGGATATCGTATTTGATTTCCTCTCGCCCGTTCTTACGCGCGATAAAAGAAGGTATATAGTCCATAGGACCCGGTCGGTAGAGGGCATTCATGGCAATCAAGTCCTCAAAGACCGTGGGGTGCAGTTCGCGCAGGTATTTCTGCATGCCGTTCGACTCAAACTGGAAGGTACCCACCGTACGTCCCTGCTGATACAGTTCGTAGGTCTTAGGGTCATCGATGGGGATATGGTCCAAGTCTACCTCGATACCACGGGTAATCTTGATATTGCTGCAGGCCTCCTTCAACTCCGAGAGCGTTTTCAGTCCCAGGAAGTCCATCTTGATGAGTCCTGTCGATTCAATCACATGTCCGTCATACTGCGTACAGTTGGTCTTGGTACCTTTGAAGTCGGGGTCATCGGCTGTTGACACGGGCACCCAGTCGGAGATTGGGTCACGACAGATAATGAAGCCGCAGGCATGGATACCTGTGCCTCGCACCGTTCCCTCCAGCATCTTGGCATATTTGATGGTATTGGCCAAAGCCGGATCACTCGATGCCTCGGCATCGCGCAACTCAGGCGTACACTTGATGGCGTTAGTCAGATTCATCTTCAGTCCGTCGGGCAGACGGTCGGGGATGGCCTTGCACAGCGCGTTCGAGGTGGGCAACGGCAGTTTCTCTACGCGTGCCACGTCCTTGATCGAGTTCTTCGTAGCCATTGAGGCATAGGTAATGATATGCGCACAGTTCTCGTGACCGTACTTATCCATCACCCATTTCAGCACGCGTCCGCGTCCATCATCATCAAAGTCGGTATCGATATCAGGGAGTGAGATACGGTCGGGGTTCAAGAATCTCTCAAACAGCAGGTCGTATTTCAGCGGGTCAATCTTCGTGATACCCAGACAGTAGGCCACCACACTACCAGCGGCCGATCCACGTCCTGGTCCTACCATCACATCGAGCTCATCGCGGGCCGAGTTGATAAAGTCCTGCACAATGAGGAAGTAGCCTGGGAAACCCATCGTCTTCATGATGTGCAGCTCAAAACGAATACGGTCGTCCACTTCCTGTGGCAACGACGAATGCAGGATGGTATAGGAGGATGCAGGATTGCCGGTATCCACCTCTACCTTCTCCAGCACCAACTCGTCGTTGGGCAAGTAGCGTTCCTTACCACCCTTATAGGCCAGTTCTGCCAGGAAGTCGGCTTCAAACTTGATACGATAGAGTTTGTCGTAGCCACCCAGCTTCTTGATTTTCTTCTCACCGTCTTCGCGCGACATCGGATTATTTCCGTTCTCATCGCGTGTAAACTCCTCGTAGAGTTGTTCCTCGCTGATGCGCTGTCGCCATTGTTCCTCCGTACCGAAACTCTCCGGAATGGGGAAGAAAGGCATGATGGGGTCGTGGTCTATCGAGTAGATCTCACATTTATCGAGAATCTCCAGCGTGTTGCTCAAGGCCTCCGGCACGTCGGCAAAGATTTCGTTCATCTCGGCCTTGGTCTTGAACCACTCCTGCTTGGAGTAGAGCATACGCGTAGGGTCGTCGAGGTCCTTGCCGGTCGACAAACAGAGCAGGTGGTCGTGGGCTTCGGCGTTTTCCTTATCCACGAAGTGCACGTCGTTGGTACACACCAGCTTGATGCCGTATTCGTGGGCCAGCTCTATGAGCACCTTGTTGGCCTGCTGCTGCAGGGGGAAGGTCTCGCGGTTGGCACGTACCGTAGGGTCTTTCACCTCATGGCGCTGCAACTCCAGATAGTAGTCGTCGCCAAACAGGTTGTGATACCATTCTATGGCTTCGCGGGCGCCCGCTATATCGCCATTCAGAATCTTCTTGGGCACTTCACCGGCTATGCAGGCCGAGCATACAATCAGTCCTTCGTGATATTTCTCCAAATCTTCACGGTCGGTACGGGGGCGCATATAGTAACCATCGACCCACGAGTTACTCACCAGCTTGATCAGGTTCTTGTAGCCCGCATAGTTCTTGGCCAGCACAATCAGGTGGTAACCGCTCTGGTCTTCCTTACCCCGTTTCAGACTCTTCGAACCATTGCGCGACACATACATCTCACAACCAAAGATCGGTATGAAAGGGTCTAGTCCTTCTTTCTTTCGACCTTTGTTCACGCCCATCACAATGTCGTGAAACTCTTTGATACCAAACATGTCGCCATGGTCGGTGATGGCAAGTCCTCGCATGCCGTCGCCGATGGCTTTCTCCACCAGATTCTTGATCTTGGATTGTCCGTCGAGAATAGAATAATAGGTATGTACGTGCAGGTGTATGAAGTCTTCCATCTTATCTATTTGTTGCGCATGCAAATTTCGGCATTTTTCTTGAATTCTGCAAATAAAATCTGGTTTTCTTTTGGCTGTTTCATTCTTTTTGCCTATTTTTGCAACTCAATGAAACAGCATTTCGTAACCTTCCGTTCGGCCATCCTTGCCGGCTTGTGTATCTCTATTGGTTGCATCGTCAATCTCCGCGTCGGCGGCATTGGCGGTGCGGTATTGTTCTCCTTCGGACTCTTGGCCGTTGTTCACTACACGCTGAAGCTCTACACGGGCACGGCGGGCTTTATTCGTGCCAAGGGCGACTGGGGCATGCTCACCGTTGTCCTTTTGGGCAATATCGTAGGCTGTGCACTCATGGCGGCGATGGCTGGCTATGCGTTGCCAGCCGTCAGTTCGGATGCCATCGTGCAGTCGCGCTTTGCCACAGGACCATTGGGCTGCGGACTGCTGGCCATTGGTTGCGGTTTCATCATGACCACCGCCGTTCAGTTTGCTCGCAAGAGTCAGTTCCTGCCGTTGCTTTTCGGTGTGCCGGTGTTCATTCTGTGTGGGTTCACCCACTCCATCGCCGATGCGTTCTATTTCAGCCTATCGCCTCAGTCCTGGAGTCTGCCGCTGCTCGTGATCTATCTGTCCGAGGTATTGGGCAACTTCGTGGGCTGCAACCTATACCGCTGGGTAATGCAAGATTTTTAAAGGGCCTTTTTCGGCCCTTTTTTTTTATTGCATCTGCTCCATCTTGGCAAGGGCAGTTGTCAGCATTTCCAGCAAGGGTTCGGCCGACTCGAATTTCAGCATGCCCGACTCAAAACCGTTCAGACTGAGATACCATTCCACGTTGGCATTTTTCTCCAAGGTATAGCCCACGATCACCCATTCGCTGGTGTTATAGGCCTTCTCCACCACGTCGGCCTCGCTCTGTGTATTGGCAGCCGCCATGGTCTTCATCTCGTTCACGGTTTTCAGCAGCTGGGCCACATCGGCCTTGGTGATATGTGCCGCATAGTCTATCTGGCGATAGTCAGAGAACTGGATAGAGAGGAAACTCTCCTTGTCGTTGTTCACCACCATCTTGCGTACCGACACCTGTGCCTCATAGTTGGTGCCCTTCAAGCTGGGCATCAGGTATTTGGTGTAGTCGATGATATGGCCTCTCTCGTAAGCCATCTGTTCATAGCGGGTAAACTGTCTTTGCTGCACAATCTGCTGCAATCGCTCCTGCACCGACTGTGCCCACAATGCCAGTGGCATCAGCAATGCCACGATGAATAGTACCTTTTTCATTTTCTTTCGATTTTTTCGGGGTGCAAAGGTAGCAATTATCCCGAACACCTGCAAACAATCCACACGTATTTTTCGGCTACAAAAGAGTCATTTCTCAAAAAAATACGTACCTTTGCATCATGAACGCGCAAGAACTGTTTGATATCTGCCAAGAGCTGGCCAGTCAGCACGAGCCTACGCCCTACAGCTACCGACGCATGCACGAGGTGCTCACCCTGGCATGCGGAGAAGGTACGCGGCATCATGGCGGCGACTTCGGCAATCTGTTTGCACAAGTAGACTACCTGTGCAAGCGATGCGGCATCAGCAGTGCCGACAAGGTAGAGATTCAAACCATGCGCCGTCATGCGGGCATGAGTATGCCCACGACGGCCGAGATCAGCGAGTGGGGCTATGACCTGCGGGCGCTCACGTTGTTTGTGGCGGCGGTCACCAACCAAGACGTGCCTGGCAGTTTGCGCCGACTCCTTCCTGCCCAAGGCCGACAGCCACAGCCGTCGGCTACGAAGAAATGCAACTACCTGCGCTGTATCGTGCGCAGCTGGAACGAGCAGCACATCGAGGCCGACACCAGCAATGGCGGCATCACCATCGACTATGGCACAACCGAGAACGGGCGCGATTTCGCCTATCTTGGCAAGATCTTGCGCGAGGGCATGCAGCTGAACCTGCTGGAGAACGACTACGAAGAGGGCATCTATCGCCCACGCGTCATCGTGGTGGAGCCCGACTTCCTCATCGACATCTCTTCATTGGCGGCCTGCTTCACCAACTACGGTCACCATCCCCTCCTCTATACCGTGAGCCGACTGAAAGCGCGCCCCAACACACAGGCCATCCTGCTGGGTAATTTCGCAGGCGCAGCGCTCGACTATCTCATTGCTCACCCCACAGCCACCTCGGTGCTCACCCCCACCCTGCAGCGCTCTGTGCGCCAGCAGGCCCTTCGGTTCTGTTCCTGTGTCGACTTCAACGCTCCACGCTTCAAGGCCGAGGCCGAAAACCAGATACGCAATATCGCACAGGCGGTGACGCTGCTCCGACAGGAAGAAGGTCCAAGGGGACAACAGCAGGAGCGACAGGGCGCGATGGTGCTGGAGCCTTCGTTCGTCTGCGAACAGTTGGGCTTGCAGGGACGTGTCGACCTGATGACGGCCGACATGCAGCTATTGGTCGAGCAGAAAGCAGGCAAGAACATGAAGATAGAGCATGAGAGTCACGACCCGCACGGTCGACAGCAGGAGAGCCACTATGTGCAGTTGCTGCTCTACTACGGCATCCTGCGCTATAACTTCGGGCGTAGCGACCAGCAGGTCGACACGCGTTTGCTCTACTCCCGCTATCCTGCCCAGCAGGGACTGCTCTCCGTCAACTACTACCGCACGCTGCTGCGCCAAGCCATCATGCTGCGCAACCAGATCGTGGCCACCGAACTGCTCATCGCCCGCGAAGGCTTTGGCAGAATCCTGCCCTTGCTCACGCCCGACATTATTTATAAAGAGGTGAAGACCGACGGCTATTTTGCCCAATATGTCAAGCCGCAGCTGTTGCAGCTCACCGCCCCACTCTCGCAGCTCACTCCGCTGGAGCGTGCCTACTACGAGCGCATGATGACCTTCGTATACCGCGAACAGGTGGCCCATAAGCTAGGCAATGCCGAGAGCCGTCTGTACCACTCGGGAGGAGCTGCCAGCGACCTGTGGCTCATGCCGTTGGCCGAGAAGCTCGACACGGGCAATATCATCCTGAACCTGACGCTGCGCCACATCGACTGTTCGCTACCGCA
>Ga0310786_10007221_pt1 | contig 14533 bp, 11 predicted proteins | sample AusTroGonzalo_MG_FD_203881 | JGI IMG/M metagenome (GOLD analysis project Ga0310786, IMG submission 203881) | Bovine rumen microbial communities from tropical cattle in Woodstock, Queensland, Australia - Gonzalo_03 (v2) (version 2) | ecosystem: Host-associated > Mammals > Digestive system >... | reverse complement strand
GGAGTTACCATACTGGATCTGGGTACCATAGCTCCTGTCGATGAAAGGATTGAGGTAGGTGATACCGGGACGGTGTATGCGCATATTGTAGGTGAGTCCGACGTTGGAAGTCATGCCCAGGTTGTACTGGAGGCTGACGTCCGGAACCACATTGTCGTAGTTGCTGTTGTAGGAAGTGCCATCTTCGAAGTGTACGTCGAGCCAGGTGTGTTCGTAGCGGACGCCGCTCTTGAGGGAGAACATGCCAAGGGATGCTGCATACTCCAGATAAGCCGCTCCGATATGGTTGTAGTGGCGGTAGCTGTCGTAGTCGGTGTCCTCGAGGGTGTAACCGCTGCCGGTGTCGGAGTAGTTCTTGTTCTTGGCGTGATTGTCGCGGAAGATATATTTGACGCCGGTGCTGAGGGTATGTCCGGGAGCGAGGGGAGTGGTGAAGTCGCCCTGGAAGGTGTGCTCCATGCTGCAGCTCTTGGTGTCAACCTTGCGACTGGGCGCAGCGGCGGCGGTGATTCCCTGGAAGTTCTTATACTCGGTGGCGAAGTAGGTATTGAGAGGGCTGGATGAGAAGCGGTACGAGAGTGTGGTCATACGCTCCTTGTTGGCCTTGGAGTTGTGCTGCCAGTCGATGCTGGCGTTGACTCCGGCAGAGCTGTTCTTCGCGCTCAGGTCGCCGTCGTAGCTGTAGAGGTCGGCTCCGTTCAGCGTGGCGGAATTGCTCCAAGGGCCTGTCTGGTTGCTGCCCCAGCGGCGCAATGCGGCGGAAGCTGTGACCAGGTTGAGGGTGTCGGCCTCGTAGCTGAGGGTGACGTTCCCGAAAGTGTAGTTGCTCTTCTGGCTGAGGCCTTCGGTGTCGTTGAATACTTTGAGTTTGGTATCCTTCACGTCCTGTACGGAATGCTGTTCCAGATCCCAAATCTGCTGAGTGCCGGCATAGCCGTTAAGGCCGACGCTGAGCTTGCCTTTGCGGGCATTCAGATACAGGCCTCCGTTGGCACCTTTCCTGCTGTCTGCACCCAGATAGACGGATCCGTTGGCACCGTCGGGGATGGCGCTGGCGCCATTTTCTGCCCTGGCGATGATAAGGTTGAGGACTCCGCCGGTTCCTTCGGCATCATATTTTGCCCCGGGATTGGTGATGACCTCGATGCCCTTGACCGCAGAGGCCGGCATGGCCTTGAAGATCTGGGAAGGATTGGCGCTGAGCATGGGATTGGGCTTGCCGTCGACGTAAACTACGAAACTCGAACTACCGTTGACGGTGATGTTGTCCTGGGCATCGACCGTAACCATAGGGACCTTGCGCAGCATGTCGAGGACTGTGCTGGCCTTGGAATCGGAGTCGTTCGCTACGTCGTAGGAGATCTTGTCGGCTTCCATCTTTATAAGAGGCCTGGCAGCTGCGACCTTGGCGCTCTCGAGGGCCTGGACGTCATCTTCGACATAGATGGTTCCGAAATCGGTGATTTCCCCTTCGGGGACGAAGCTGCGTTCTACGGTCAGTCGGCCCATGTTGATGACCTTGAGACGGTATTCGGCATCGACGACCTTGCGAATCTTGATAGTGAAGTTTCCAAGTGTGTCGCAGAGAGAGTATCCTGCAAGGTTCTCGGGCTTTGCCTCTCCGGCGAACACCTGTGCTACTGCGCCGGGTTCGGGATCTTTGGTGGCAGAGTCTGCAACCTTGCCTTTTACGATGTGCTGAGCACCTGCACTGAGGCAGGAGAGAATTAGAGTTGCGCTAACCAACAAGCTTCTAACTGATATATTCATAAAAAACATAGTGTATTAGTTTACTATTACACCGCAAAGGTAGACAATATTTTTATTTCTGCAAATATTAATCCAATTTTTTTTACTTTTTTCTAAATTTGCGGCCATTATGCTGGAAAAGGAGAAGACTTTCTTGAGAAATTGGATGCTGCCACTGGCCATGACCACGGGTGTCGCGGTGTATCTGATTCTCCATTACGTGCCGTCTTTCGATGATTCCTTATATATAAGCATCGCACGTAAGCTCCAGCCTGTCCTCGTGGGCATAATGCTCTTCCTGCAGCTGAACATCGTGGCGCCTACGGATCTCCGTTTCCATAAATGGCATTTCGAACTGCTTGCCGTGCAGGCCCTGTTCTTCTGTGCAGCCGCCTTGGTTTCCATCAAGGTTCCCGACGGGGGAGTGCGCCTCCTGCTGGAGAGTGCCATGCTCTGCTTCATCTGCCCTACGGCCGCCGCCGCCGGCGTAATCACCGCCAAGATAGGCGGGAATCTGCCGGGGATAATGACCTATACCATCCTCTCCGACCTGCTTGCCTCGGTGATGATCCCACTCATGATACCTCTGGTGCATCCTGCTGCGGGTATCAGTTTCCTTTCCGCCTTCTGGGTGATAATATGTAAGGTTTTCTCCATCCTGGTGTTGCCGTTGCTGCTTGCCTGGTTCATACGCTATGCTCTTCCCGGAGTGCAGAAATGGCTTGCCAAGTATGTGGGATGGGCTTTTTACGTATGGGGGATAGGCCTTGCGCTGGCTCTTTCGCTGGCCACCGGCTCCCTTGTTACCAGCCGCATAGCCATACTCGTTGCAGTGGGTATCGGGGCTGTGTCGCTGTTCTGCTGCCTTTTCCAGTTCTGGTTGGGCCGGAGGGTGGCTAAACGCTATTCTTACAGCGAATCCATTACGGCCGGCCAGGCCCTTGGACAGAAGAATACCGGCTTCCTTATCTGGCTCGGCCTTAACTATATGACCCCGGTGACTTCTGTCGCCGGCGGGCTATATGCCATCTGGCATAATCTCGTAAACTCCTGGGAACTGTACCGTTACCGCAAAACAAAGTCTTAGACGGGTTGTTTATTCAGAGTGTTTTTTATATCTTTGTGGGACTATACAGGATTGATAATGAACCACAAGGCTATTATTATTACCGGAGGAGCTGGTTTCATCGGCAGCCACGTCGTGCGTCTGTTTGTGAACAAGTATCCGGAATATAAGATAATCAATGTCGACAAGTTAACCTATGCTGGTAACCTTGCGAACTTGAAAGATATAGAAGATAGACCGAATTACCGCTTCGTGAAAGCGGACATTTGCGATTTCGACGCTATGCTGGCCCTGATGCAGGAAGAGCAGGTCTACGGTATTATCCATCTTGCGGCCGAATCCCACGTGGACCGCAGCATCAAGGATCCTTTCACTTTCGCGCGCACCAACGTAATGGGTACTCTCAGCCTGTTGCAAGCAGCCAAGATATATTGGGAAAGCCTTCCGGAGAAATACGAAGGGAAGCGTTTCTACCATATTTCCACCGACGAGGTATATGGAGCCCTCAAGATGGATGGCAGCTTATTCACAGAAGAAACAAAATACCAACCACATAGCCCGTACAGTGCAGCCAAAGCCAGTTCGGACCATTTCGTGAGGGCATACCACGATACCTACGGCATGCCTACGATAGTGACCAACTGCAGCAACAACTACGGGCCTTATCAGTTCCCCGAAAAACTTATACCTTTATTCATCAACAATATCCGCCATCGTAAACCTCTCCCCGTGTACGGAAAGGGTGAGAATGTGCGGGACTGGCTGTTCGTGGAGGATCACGCACGCGCCATCGACATAATCTTCCATAAGGGAAAGACCGCCGAAACCTATAACATCGGGGGTTTCAATGAATGGAAGAATATCGATATCGTGAAGCTGTTGATTTCCACCGTGGACAGGCTCCTCGGGCGTCCGGAGGGTGCCGACGACGATCTTATCACCTATGTGACCGACCGCGCCGGGCACGACCTGCGCTACGCAATCGATTCCCGCAAACTTCAGAGAGAACTAGGCTGGGAGCCCAGCCTCCAGTTCGAAGAAGGCATCGAAAAAACGGTGCGCTGGTATCTCGACAATCAGGAATGGATGGACAATGTTACGTCGGGTGACTACCAGCGGTATTATGATGATATGTATAAAGGTAGATAACTTCCGTTATGATTCGACCTAAAGTTGCAAATAAACTCAGTAATGTCGTCAACTGGTATTTCAACAAGCGGGTCGCGCCGTTCTGGGCGCTGATCCTGCTGGATACCATCCTTTTGCTGTCGACATCGCTGGTCGTTTATGTTTCGTTCGTGGGTGTCGTGGAAACCAAGCAGGCTTTCCCCCAGCTGATACTCACGTTCCTTGTGTTGCTCGTTCCCTACATAATAGGTTTCAGGATTTTCCATACCTACAGGGCCGTGGTGCGCTATTCCTCCTTCGTGGACCTTCTGCAGATCTGCTACGCCATGCTCTTCGGAGGTGTGATAGCCATCGGAATCCACTATGGGCTCAACGAATGTGCCGGCCGCTTCTTCGCCGAGACACGTACCGTGCAGATACTGGTTTCCACCGCTGTCTCATCGGTGCTCATGATACTTATCAGGGTGGTGGTGAAGACCCTCTACGACCTGATTTATCTGTCCTCCGAAGCCGAACCTGCATTCGTGTATGGCATCCAGAGCGGCGGTATAGGCCTCGCCAAGAGCATACGCAACGAGAAACCGGCTCGCTTCAGCATCAAGGGCTTCATCTCCCATGATCCTACCCTGGGATATGCCCACCTCCTCGGCGAAAAAGTTTATGAGGCGGACGAGCATCTTCCCGACATCATCAGGAAGAACGGCGTCAAAGCCGTGCTGATTTCGCCGCTGCGCCACGAAACCTTCCGCCGCAACCAGCATCTGCAGGATCTTATCATCTCTACCGGAGCCAAGATCTACATGATGCACAAGCCGGATGAATGGTCGCCCGAGCAGGTGCCCGACCTCAAGCCCGTAAAGATCGAAGACCTTCTTCCGAGGGACCAGATACAGGTAGATATGGACGCCATCGGCTCCATGATCAAGGGTGCCAAGGTCCTGGTTACCGGTTCTGCCGGTTCCATCGGCTGCGAACTTGTGCGCCAGCTCGCCAAGCTGGGCCCTGCGGAGATGATGCTCCTGGATCAGGCCGAAACGCCCCAGCACGACATCCGTATCATGATGGCCAGGGATTTCCCCAACATCAAGTCCAACGCGATAGTCACGTCCGTATGCCATTCTTCCAGGATGGATGCGATATTCAATTATTTTAGGCCCGATTACGTATTCCACGCTGCCGCGTACAAACACGTGCCCATGATGGAAGACAATCCGCCGGAGGCCGTCCTGAACAATATCTACGGCACCAAGATACTGGCCGACCTTTCGGTTAAGTACGGAGCCCGCAAGTTCGTGATGGTCTCCACCGACAAGGCCGTGAATCCCACCAATGTGATGGGCTGCTCCAAGCGCATCTGCGAGATTTATGTGCAGGCGCTGCAGGAGGCCGAGAATTCCGGCAAGGTCAAGGGTAACACCCAGTTCGTTACCACACGTTTCGGAAACGTGCTCGGCTCCAATGGCTCGGTGATCCCTCTCTTCGAGGAGCAGATACGCCACGGAGGTCCCGTGACCGTCACCGATCCTGACATAGTGCGTTACTTCATGCTCATTCCCGAAGCCTGCAAGCTCGTCCTCGAGGCAGGTGCGCACGGGGAAGGCGGAGAGATACTCGTATTCGATATGGGAGAGCCGGTGAAGATAGCCGACCTCGCCAAGAGGATGATAAGGCTTTCCGGGGCTGAAGGCGTAGAAATCGTCTATACAGGGCTGCGTAACGGCGAAAAGCTGTATGAAGAAGTGCTCAGCGACAAAGAGAACACGCTTCCTTCTTTCCACGATAAGATACGCGTCGCCCAGGTCCGCAAGTACGATTATGAAGTTGCGGCCCAGCAGCTCGACGAGCTCTTCACCATTGCCAAGACCTATGAACCCATGTCCACGGTTGCCAAGATGAAGGAAATCGTTCCCGAATTCGTGAGCAACAATTCCGTGTACACGAAACTGGATAAGAAACAATAACTCGATGACTTCTAAAGAATATGATGTCATTATAGTGGGGGGAGGAATTACCGGCGCCGCTACGGCGCGTGACTGCGCTTTGCGCGGTCTGTCCACCCTGCTGATAGAAAGAGGAGACATTTGTGACGGAGCATCGGGCCGTAACCACGGCCTTCTCCATAGCGGCGCCCGCTACGCCGTCACCGACCGCGAAGGTGCTGAAGAATGCATCCGCGAGAACCGTATCCTCCGCCGTATAGCTTCCAACTGCGTAGAACCCACCGAAGGGCTTTTCATCTCCCTTCCCGAAGACGGGCTGGATTACCAGGCCAATTTCATCGCGAAATGCCGCGAGGCCGGCATCGATGCCCAGGCTATCGACCCGGCTGAGGCCCTGCGCCTGGAACCTGCCATCAATCCCCGCATAATAGGTGCAGTAAAGGTGCCCGATGCTTCCGTGGATCCCTTCCGTCTGGTCGATGCCCACATCCTGGATGCCCAGCGCCACGGAGCTGATATAAAGAAGTTTACGGCAGTTGCCAGCCTTGTCAAGGAAGGCGGCCGGGTGGTCGGTGTCAAGACTGCGGCCGGCGAGGTCATCCGCTCCCGCGAGGTCGTGCTTGCTGCAGGCATATGGACCGCAGGCCTTGCCCGCGAGGCCGGCGTCAACATAGGAATGATGCCCAGCAAGGGTGCTCTGGTGATATTCGGGCACAGGATAGCGAATATGGTCATCAACCGTTGCCGCAAGCCTGCCAATGCCGACATTCTTGTCCCCGGCGACGTGGTCAGCGTGCTCGGGACCACCTCGGACAAGGTGCCCATAGAGACCTGCGATGATATGCGGGCCACTCCTGCCGAAGTGGATCTGCTGCTGCGCGAAGGCGAGCAGCTGGTCCCGTCCCTCGCACATACCCGCATCATACGTGCCTATGCCGGTGTAAGGCCGCTGGTAGTCGCCGATCCCGCAGGGGACGGACGCAATGTCAGCCGTGGAATCGTGCTGCTCGACCATGAAGAGCGCGACGGCGTGCCGGGCCTTATCACCATCACCGGCGGAAAGCTCACCACGTCAAGGTTGATGGCTGAAATGGCTACCGACCTGGTTTGCAAGAAAGTGGGTTCTTCTGCCGTATGTCGTACGGCGGATCTGCCCTTGCCCGGCTCGGAGGGCCGCAAGCCCAGCTTCGAGGACCCCTTCGTGGAGAGGGCCGCAATAGGACGGCACGGCACCGAAGTGTCCAGGATGGACTTTGGAAAGGGCGGAGAGATTCTTTGCGAATGTGAACACGTCACCCGTGCGGAGATCGCCTATGCGGTCGAGCATTTCGGGGTACGCAATATTTCCGATCTCCGCAGGCATACCCGCATCGGAATGGGTACCTGCCAGGGATCCTTCTGCATACGCAGCGTGGCCACCGCACTGGCCGAGATCCTTTCTCCGGATCCCCGGTCCGCTGCCAAGCTCTCAGATGAATTCGTAAGTCAGTACCGTCAGGAGCGCTGGAAGGGGATTACCCCTGTTCTGTGGGGAGATACCCTGAGGGAAGCCGAGTATATGCAAAAAGTGAATGGCAATGAGATTTGACGCTGTTATAATAGGAGGCGGATATGCCGGATGCACGGTTGCCGGGATCCTGTCGGATGCCGGCCTGAAGGTGTGCGTCGTGTCCGAGGGGCTGTCCCTTGCCGTAAGCGGTTCCAAAACCCCCTACGCTGCCCAGGCGGCGTTGCAGAAGCATGGTGTGACGGTCCTCCGCGGCGACCGTGCCATGGGTGCCAAGGTGCAGGATGGCCGCGTGCTTGGTGTCGAGACCCGTAATCTGGGCTCCGGAACCATTCTGGAGGCGGATTTCTTCATACTGGCCACGGGAAAGTTCTTCTCCCGCGGGCTCCTTTCCGACAAGGAACATATCTGGGAACCCGTATTCGGGGCCGACGTCGAATACAGCTCCGACCGCACCACCTGGTATGACGAGGATTTTTCTGCTCCTCAGCCTTTCATGGACTTCGGGGTAAAGACCGATGCATCCGCTCGCGTATTGGTGGACGGAAAGGCTCTGGAGAACCTTTATGCGGCCGGAGATATCGTGGCGAAGGGATGCAAGGAGGCGAATGTTACTAAACTGATCGAAGACTATGCTCGAAGGGATAAATAATCTTGAACAATGCCTTAAGTGCAACCTATGCACTCTGGTCTGCCCGATGATGGAGGTCAATCCGGATTATCCCGGGCCCAAGAAAGCCGGCCCCGACGGGGAGCGTTACCGCCTGAAGGACCCAGCCTTCTTCGACTATGCATTGAAATACTGCCTGAACTGCAAGCGCTGCGAGGTGGCCTGCCCTTCCGATGTGCACATCGGCGACATGATCCAGACCGCCCGCATCCTGTACGGTTCGCAGGCAAAGAGGAAGGGACTCCGCGGCCTGCGCGACTGGACCCTGGCCTCGACCGACCTGGTGGGAAGCCTGGCTTCGCCCCTTGCTCCCATAGTGAACGGGACGCTTAAGCTGAAGCCTGTCAAAGCCATAATGGACAGCGTGATAGCAGTCGATAAGCATCGCACCTTCCCTAAGTATTCCGCCCAGAAATTCGTCAGCTGGTTCCGCCGTCAGGACCAGTCGTCCTTCAGCAAGTCCGTGACCTATTTCCATGGTTGCTACGTCAATTATAACTATCCTGCGCAGGGCAAAGCCTTCGTCAAGGTGATGAATGCCGCCGGCTACGGAGTCCATCTTCTGGAAAAGGAAAAGTGCTGCGGCGTGGCCCTGATGAGCAACGGTTTTGCCGACAAGGCGCGTAAGCAGGGTGCGGTGAATCTCGCATCCATGCGCAAGGCCGTGGCCGCCGGGGAGCCGGTGCTTACAACGTCTTCGACCTGTACCTTCACCATGAGGGACGAGTATCCCGACGTGCTCGGCCTTCCCAACTCCGACGTACGCGAATCATTGATGCTCAGCACCAAGTGGATTTACGAAAAGGTATCTTCAGGAGAACTTAAGCTGAAATTCCGTAAGGACTTCAAAAAGAATGTGATATACCATACCGCCTGCCATATGCAGAAGATGGGTTGGCAGGTCTATTCCATAGCCTTGCTTAGCATGATTCCGGGGTTGGAACTGACCGTCCTGGACCAGAACTGCTGCGGTATCGCCGGCACTTTCGGATTCAAGAAAGAGAACTATCCTTTCTCCCAGCAGATAGGTTCCAAGCTCTTCGACGACATCAAGAAGTCGGCCACCCCCGATTCGGTGGTGTCCACCGATTGCGAAACCTGCAAGTGGCAAATAGAAATGAGCACCGGTATGAAGGTGCTCAATCCTATAGAGATTATTGCGGAAGCGCTCGACTGCTAGGCGAATTCTATCCTTTCCACGAAACATACAAGCCCGCCGGCTTTTCCGGTGACGTACCAGATATCGCCTTCCTGCGCAAGCTCGAAGGCGACTTCTTCTCCGTAGTGGACCTCTCGGTGATAGTTCACCTGCACGTCCTTGACTACGTGGCTCTTGATGTACTCTACGGGGATAAGGTCCAGTGCCCACTGGGTGTAGGCGCAGTTGTTGGCGTGCCCGTTGGTGTCGATGTCGGACCATACGACCTTGTGCGTGCCGGCATCGGCCCGGGTAAGCTCGCGGGGGATGATAAGCTTCGGGCAGAAGGGGAGAGTGTCTTCGCTGTAATGGAAGGAAGCGTCGAATCCTAATTCGCCCCTGAAAAGGCTGCGCTCGCCGGCATCGACGACGGTCCAGGCAGATGTCCCCAGCATGATGGGGGTGTCGGGGGCCGATTCGCGCACCATGCGGAAGTTACGGTGCCAAAGAGGCCCTACCTGCCCGCGGGACCAAGTTTGGAGTATCACTTCGTCTCCCCAGGAAGGGCAGTCCATTATACTGAAGTGGATACGGTTGAGCGCCCAGAAAAGGTTCCTTGAGCGCATCACGTCCGGGCCGCACTGGCAGAAGTCGGAGCCTTTATAGGCGATTTCCTGTAGCAGGTGCTGCAGGCTGACCGCCTTGAGCCTGGCGTTCATGTCGGCTTCGTAGCTGTTGATCACCAGCTTGCGTGAAACTATAGGGGCTTTATCCATGATTGCTATTTGATTCCTTTGAGGTTCTCCTTGGGTACGAGGAAGAACTTGAGAGTGCCTTTGGTGCAGAGCTTGCCGTTCACCTTGGCAGTGGATTCCACCACTACGAGCGGGGGACGCAGGTCCACCAGCTTGGAACTGACGCAGACAGTGTCGCCGGGGAAAGCGGAATTCTTGAACTTGACGTCATCCAGGCCCGCATACATGGCCGTGTTGTCATTGAGCATTTCGCGGGGTATGAGCAGTACGCTGCCCTGGGCCATTATCTCGCACATGACCACTCCGGGTACCACCGGATAGCCGGGAAAATGCCCTTGTACGAACCAGGCGTCCTGGGGAATTGTGTAGTTGGATTCGACGTGTCCGTCCTCGAATAAAGAGCTTTCATCGACCAGAAGCATCGGCGCTCTGTGAGGGATGATGGTTTGAATTTCTTCTTTGTTCATTGATTTAGGTTTTTAGTAAATGTCTGCAAAAATAATTAAATTTGCTTGATTTAAAACACATCGTATGCAAACCATGGACCAAAAGGACTACGGTTTTATCCGGGTTGCGGCAGCTACGCCGCGGGTTTTCCTTGCGGATACGCAGAAGAACACGGCAGAGATCATAAGGCTCGCCAGGGAGGCGGCCGACGGCGGGGCCTCCGTCGTTGTATTCCCCGAATTATGCACTACAGGATACAGCTGCGCTGACCTTTTCGGCCAGACGACCCTTCTCGAAGGGGCCGAAAAAGCCGTGGAGGAAATCGCCTCCGCTGCCATCCATTCCGGGGTGATGATCATCGTAGGCGCTCCTGTGCGCTGCGCGGGCAGGCTTTACAACTGTGCCGTCGTCCTCAAGGGCGGGAAGATACTTGGGATCGTGCCCAAGACCTATCTGCCCAATGCCGCGGAGTTCTATGAGGTCCGTTGGTTCGAAAGCGGTGCCGCGGTGGACAGGCAGCTGAACTACGCCGGCCAGTCCGCAAGGCTCTGCGCCAGGCAGCTCTTCTCGGTAGGGAAGGCCGTCGTAGGCGTGGAGATATGCCAGGACCTCTGGGTCCCCGTGCCGCCCTGCAGCTATGCGGCCGTGGCCGGAGCCAACATAATCGCGAATCTATCCGCATCCAATGAATCCTTGCTCAAGCACGATTACAGGAAGATGCTGGTATCCTCCACTTCCGCCAGGCTGAACGCCGGCTATATCTACGCCAGCTGCGGTTACGGGGAGTCCACCACCGATCTGGTGTGGGCCGGATCCACCCTTATCTACGAGAACGGATCGCTGCTTGCCGAGAACGAGCGCTTCTCCCGCGAGTCTTCCATAATTTATGCTGATATCGACGTCGAGAGGCTGGATACCGTGCGGGCAAAGAACCCGAACTTCCGCGACGCCCTCTGCGCCAGGTCGGAATCCTATTCAACTACGGATGGCGGCCCTGCATTCCCTACGGACTTCGGAAAGAAGCTGTACAAGGCCATAGAGGCTCATCCTTTCGTGCCAGCAGGCAACGGCCTTGAAGAACGTTGCAAGGAGATACTTTCCATCCAGGTCCTGGGCCTTTGCTCCCGCCTGGACCATATAGGCTGCAAGAAGGCCGTAATCGGCATCTCGGGAGGCCTTGATTCGACCCTGGCCCTTCTGGTGACCGCCCTGGCCTTCGACCGGCTCGGGCTGGACCGCAAGGGAATCATCGGCGTCACCATGCCCGGATTCGGCACCAGCAAGCGTACCAAGGGCAATGCGGACATGCTTATGGAAAAACTCGGGGTAGAGTCGCGCGAGGTGTCCATAGTGCCTTCCGTGACCCGCCATCTCGAAGATATAGGCCATTCCCTCGACAACCACGACGTAACCTACGAGAATGCGCAGGCGCGCGAGCGTACGCAGATACTCATGGACATCGCAGGGCAGGAGGGAGGAATCGTGATTGGCACCGGAGACCTTTCCGAACTCGCACTCGGCTGGTGTACCTACAACGGCGACCATATGTCGATGTACGGAGTGAACGCTTCCATTCCCAAGACCTTGGTCTGTGCCCTGGTGGCGTTCGCCGCATCCCAGCACTTTGACGGTGCCCAAGATGTGCTGTCGGACATCATCGACACGCCCATATCGCCGGAACTGCTGCCTGCGGCCTCCGACGGTACTATCCTTCAGGTTACGGAAGATGTGGTCGGGCCCTATGAGTTGCATGACTTCTTCCTTTATAATGTGATGCGTTGGGGTTTCAGCCCCGAGAAGGTGCTTTTCCTGGCCTCCAAGGCTTTTGAAGGTAAGTACGACAAGGGAACCATATCCAAATGGCTTAAGACCTTCTACAAGCGTTTCTTCGGCCAGCAGTTCAAGCGCAGCTGCCTGCCGGACGGTCCCAAGGTTGGTAGCGTGTCGCTGTCGCCCCGCGGCGACTGGCGAATGCCCAGCGACGCTTTCTCCAAGATCTGGACGGACCTGGTATAAATACCGGGAAAAAGAAAAGAGGATGGCTAATTGCTTAGTCATCCTCTTTTGTACACCCTCAGGGATTCGAACCCTGGACCCACTGATTAAGAGTCAGTTGCTCTACCAGCTGAGCTAAGGGTGCATTATTTTCAAAGTTCTTTGTGACCCGTTCGGGGCTCGAACCCGAGACCCCAACATTAAAAGTGTTGTGCTCTACCAACTGAGCTAACGAGTCTCCGATTGGGAGTGCAAAGGTATAAACTTGCTTTTATTTATCCAAATATTTTTTCACTTTTTTTCACCTCCGGCAAAGAAGCCCCTAAGTTGGGCTGCAGAGTCGGCCAAAAGCCCGGAAGGGGAGAGCTCGGAAAGAGCCTCGGAAAGCTCTTCCCTGGGCCTGAATCCCCAGCTCACGGCAATGACGTCGATGCCTCCAGCCACGGCAGTGCGTATGTCCGTGCGGGAATCTCCCACCATCACCGCCTTGCTGCTGTCGGCACCTGCGCGCGAGAGGACTTCCCTCACGATGGCCGGATCCGGCTTGAGGGGGTAACCTTCGCGGTTACCGAAGATAGCGACGAAGTCCACCTTGGGGAAGAACTCCCGGATAAGATGCTCGGTTCCCTCTTGGAACTTATTGGAAGCCACCGCAATACGTACTCCTGCTGAATGTAGTTCTTCAAGTAGTTCCACCATACCTTCGTAGGGTCTGGTATGCACGTCGATATGGGAAGAATAGTATTCGCGGAAGTCTTTCAGGGCAGAATCGATATAGGACTGGTCCTGCTGGAGTGCGGCAGGCAGGGCCTTGGTAACCAGGTCGCGGATTCCGTGCCCGACCATCCCTTTGTATTCCTCCATGCTGTGGAGGGGGAGGGAGCGGAGTCGCAATGCATGGTTGACGGCCGTACCGAGATCTTCTATGGTATTGATGAGGGTTCCGTCAAGATCGAATATCGCTACTTCATATTTCATGGCTTGCGAAGTTAGCAAAAAAGAGCGATATTAGCAGAAATTAAAACACGGATATGACCAACCATATAGTTATAATGGCCGGCGGTCAAGGGACCCGTCTATACCCTCTGAGCACGGCCGAAAAACCTAAGCAGTTCCTCGATCTCCTGGGTGTCGGAAAGACCCTGATCCAGCTCACTTACGAGCGCTTCAAAACGGTCGATCCCGAGGCCCGTTTCTGGGTAGTGACTTCGAAGGATTACATACACTGGATAAAGGAGCAATTACCCTCCATTCCGGACGACCAGATACTCGCCGAACCCACCCCTCGGAACACCGCTCCGTGCATTTCTTACGCCATTTGGAAGATAAAAGCCCGTTTTGGGGCGTGTAACATAGTTGTTAGCCCTTCTGACGCATTTGTTTCATCCATTGATTTATTTGCAGTTACGATACGTAAGGCCCTTAAATTTACAAGCTGTGGCAAGCCTTCCATCGTATGTGTCGGCATAAAGCCCACGAATCCCAATACAGGCTACGGATATATTGAAATTCCGTCACTTGACGAAATGCAAACCATTGATAATCAGCCCGATATAGTCAAGGTTAAGCGTTTCCGCGAAAAACCGGACCTCGAGACTGCAAAATCCTACCTGGAGGCCGGAAACTACCTCTGGAACGCCGGAATTTTTGTCTGGAATACCATGACCGTGGAGTCGGAAATCAGAGCCCATGCTCCCCAGATCGCGGGGGTCATGGACGAGCTGGAAAAGGCCTTTTACACCCCCTCCGAGGAGGCGGAACTGGAGCGGCTTTTCCCTACCTGCGAGAAGATTTCCATCGACTATGCGGTGATGGAAAAATCCGCCCATGTCTGGTGCATTCCGGCCGACTGGCCGTGGGACGATCTGGGCAGTTTCGCCGCCATAGAAAAAGTGACCGGTCGCCCCGTCCCCCAGGAGTTGAAAGACGCCCAGCTGGAATACCAACGCTCGAAATCCGGCCGGTAATATACGGTAATATATATTAAAGACGACAATGCCCGTCCTAAGCCTTTTTTTGGCGTGGACGGGCCTTTTGTCGTCTTTAGGATTAAAGTTTGTGAGCGTGCAACATTGCAACCGGATCCAGAGCCTTGTCCAGATCCTCCTTACTCATAAGCCCCTTCTCCAAAACGATGT
>Ga0310786_10007220_pt1 | contig 14533 bp, 9 predicted proteins | sample AusTroGonzalo_MG_FD_203881 | JGI IMG/M metagenome (GOLD analysis project Ga0310786, IMG submission 203881) | Bovine rumen microbial communities from tropical cattle in Woodstock, Queensland, Australia - Gonzalo_03 (v2) (version 2) | ecosystem: Host-associated > Mammals > Digestive system >... | reverse complement strand
GATAGAGAAGCACTACAAATACACGGGTTCTCCGCTTGCCAAGCGTATGCTTGATGACTGGGAACACTATGTGGGTGAGTTCATCCAGGTAACTCCTATCGAGTATCGCCGCATACTGCAGGAGGAAAAGATGAAGGCGCTGCAGCAGAAGATTGACAACGTTCAGCGTGATTATTAACAAGAATCTATTTAATAATGTTTCCATTAATTTCTTACAGTCTCTTTTGGCCTATCTTTCCACCGATTCTCAGTCATAATGGACCTCCATTACTCCATCGAATCGGAGAAAAGATAGACTCAAAATAGCCAATAATAATCTTAACGGAACATCATTAAACAGATTCTATAAAGTAAAGACACTATGGGAAATCCAAGAGCTTTCCTGACCGTTCCCAGACAGGAAGCCGGTCATAGACCTATACATGAGAGAGTAGCTGACTTTGGTGAGGTGGAACAGACCCTTAATGACAGCAGCCGTCAGTTGCAGGCTTCACGCTGCATGGACTGCGGCGTACCGTTCTGCCACTGGGCCTGCCCACTGGGAAACAAGCAGCCCGAATGGCAGGATGCCGTTTACAAAGGCAAGTGGGAATTGGCATACAAGCTGTTATCGGCCACCAATGATTTTCCGGAGTTTACTGGACGTATCTGCCCGGCCCTGTGTGAGAAGAGTTGCGCGCTGAACCTTTGCATAGACGCTCCCGTAACCATACGTGAGAATGAGTGCTCAATCATAGAGCATGCTTTCCGCGAGGGTTACGTAAAGCCTCAGACATATGAGCGTAACGGCAAGAAGGTTGCCATAATAGGTGCAGGTCCTGCCGGACTGAGTGCCTCAGTACGTCTTAACGCTCTGGGTTATGAGGTAACTCTGTTTGACAAGATGCCGTCGGCCGGTGGCCTGGTACGTTACGGAATACCTAACTTCAAGCTGAACAAGTATGTGATTGACCGCCGTATGGAGATCATGGAGCAGGAGGGGATAAAGTTCAAGTTCAACACAACGGTTGACCTGAATAAGTTGCCCGAGGGCTTTGACGCATATATCATATCAAACGGAACACCTACCGCACGTGACCTTAAGATTCCAGGACGTGAGCTCAAGGGCGTATATTTTGCCCTGCAGATGCTTACGCAGCAGAATCTGCGTCTGGCCGGATTCCAGTTCAGCCCTGAGGAGACCGTATCGGCCAAGGGCAAGAAGGTACTGGTTATTGGCGGCGGTGATACAGGCAGTGACTGCATTGGTACCTGCCATCGTCAGGGTGCAAAGAGCGTCACACAGATTGAGATCATGCCCAAGCCGCCTATCGGCTATAACCCTGCAACACCGTGGCCGCAGTGGCCTAACATACTCAAGACCACAACCAGTCATGAGGAGGGTTGCGAGCGCCGCTGGTGCCTTACGTCAAACAAGTTCCTGGATGACGGCAAGGGCAACCTTAAGGGTGTGGAGGTTGAGACTGTGGAGTGGGTTCCCGATCCCAACGGCGGCCGTCCGCAGATGAAACCTACAGGCAACAAGGAGATAATTGAGTGCGATATGGTGCTGCTGGCTATGGGATTCCTCAAGCCTGAGCATCCGCAGTATGCTGAGAACGTGTTCCTGGCCGGTGACGCCAAGAACGGTGCCAGCCTGGTGGTAAGGGCTCTGGCAAGCGGACGCGAGACTGCAGCAAAGGTTGACGCATACCTAAAGAGCAAATAAACGATGGGTAGAGTAGTGGAATTCAGCAAGATGCACGGTCTGGGCAATGACTATATCTATGTCAATGTCATGGATACCGTTTTGCCCAATCCCGATAAGCTCTCCATACTGTGGAGTGACCGTCACAAAGGTATAGGTTCTGACGGCATCATCCTGATAGGACGCTCGCAGAAAGCTGATTTCAGCATGCGTATCTTCAACGCCGACGGATCCGAGGCAATGATGTGCGGAAACGGTTCGCGCTGCGTTGGTAAGTATGTGTATGACAAAGGATTAACTACCAAGACTGAAATCACTTTAGAGACGCTTTCAGGTATAAAGAAACTGTCTCTACATCCAGGTGCTGACGGCAGGATTGAGTCCGTGACCGTAGGTATGGGCGCAGGAGTTCCGCTCAATGTAAAGCATGGAGCCGGAACGCTTGTAGGTGAGACTCTGAATGTGGGTGAAGGTCCTACCGTATGCACCGCAATAAATATGGGCAATCCTCATCTGGTCATGTTCGTAAAGAATGCCGATAAGGCCCGTGTATCGGAAGTAGGTCCGCTAATGGAGCGTAACCCCATGTTCCCCAACCGCGCCAACATAGAGTTTGCACAGGTTCTGGACCGCAGTCATATACGTATGCGCGTTTGGGAGCGCGGAAGCGGCATTACCTGCGCCTGCGGTACGGGTGCCTGCGCTACAGCGGTGGCATCGGCCATGCAGGGATATACCGATCCTAAGGGTTGTGAGGTGATTATGGATGGCGGAGCGCTTACCGTATCATGGGATCCTGATACCAAGGAGGTCCTGATGACCGGCGATGCCAACCTGGTTTATGAAGGAAAGATAGAAATCTAAGATATATGCCACAAGCAAACATAAACTTCAGCAGGCTACCCCAGAGATATCTGTTTCTGGATATCGCCAAGAGGGTAGCGGCTTACAGCGAGGCCTATCCCCAGGCCGACATAATCCGTATGGGAATAGGAGACGTGACGCGTCCGCTGGCTCCTGCCGTAATCAAGGCGATGCACCAGGCCGTAGATGACTGTGCTGCACCGGAGACCTTTCACGGCTATGGCCCCGAGCGCGGCTATCTCTGGCTGAGGGAGGCTATAGTCAAAGGTGATTACGCACCGCTGGGGGTACAGATGAACCCCGACGACATTTTCATTAACGATGGAGCCAAAAGCGACACGGGCAATATAGGTGATATACTTACTCCCGGGTCGCTTATAGGTATTACAGACCCGGTATATCCGGTATATGTGGATACCAATCTGATGCGCGGCAATGAGATCAAATACATAACCTGCAATGCCGGGAACGGATTTACGGGCGATATCCCAAAGGAAAAGTTCGATGTAGTCTATCTATGCTACCCGAATAATCCCACAGGTGCCGTCATTACCCGCAGCAAGCTGAAACAGTGGGTTGATTGGGCCCTGCAGAACAGTGCTCTGATCATGTACGATTCGGCCTACGAAGCATTCATACGCGACCCGCAGATACCCCATTCAATCTACGAGATTGAGGGAGCAAGGAACTGCGCAATAGAGTTCCGCAGCTTCTCAAAAACCGCCGGATTTACTGGAGTAAGATGCGGTTACACAGTTATCCCACAAGAACTTATGATCAATGACGGCAATGGCGGAAAGGCCAACCTGAATGCCATGTGGGAGCGCCGCCAAAGCTGCAAATTCAACGGAGCCTCCTACATCTCCCAGAAAGGTGCCCTAGCAGTCTATTCCGAAGAAGGCCAAGCCCAAACCAAAGCCACCATAGACTACTACCTCGAAACCGCCCGCATAATAAGAAAGAGTATGGAAGATTGCGGACTCAACCCACAAGGAGGCGAGAATGCCCCATACATCTGGGCCAAGACCCCCAATGGAATGGATTCCTGGGAGTTCTTTGATGAGTTGCTTAATAAAGCCCAGGTTGTGGTAACGCCAGGAAGCGGATTCGGTCCCGCCGGTGAAGGCTACTTTAGAATTACATCGTTCGCCGACCGCCAGCGCACAGTTGAAGCAATGGAAAGAATTAAAAATATGATAAAGCTAGCATAAGAACTAATATTATAGTCTCAAAACCCGTCGCCACCCTCGGCGCGTCAGAGGGAGGGGCCCGCCGCAAAGCGGTGGGAGGGATAGGGCCGCAGGCCCGTAGGTTTAGAGACTATGATATTAGTTCTTATCTGATGACAAATAAAAAATGGAGAAAGAAGCAATTCTAATTCTAGAAGACGGAACAAAGTACAAAGGTCGCTCGTTCGGATTTGAGAAATCCGTATCGGGCGAACTTGTCTTCTATACAGCCATGACGGGATATCCCGAAAGTCTGAGCGACCCGTCATACAAAGGCCAGATCCTAGTCCCCACATTCCCGCTGATAGGCAACTACGGAGTGCCCGGTGACGAGACAGTAAACGGAATATCAAAGTTCTACGAGTCCGATAGAATCCAATGTTCAGCACTCGTAATTGCCCAATACTCGGCCGAATACAGCCACTGGGACTCTGCCAAGAGTCTAGGCGAGTGGCTCAAGAAATGGGAGGTGCCAGGAATCTATGGAATAGATACCCGCGCCCTAACCAAGCGACTGCGCGAGAAAGGAGCCATGCTAGGCAAGATAGTGTTCGGTGACGAGGATATTCCGTTTTATGATCCCAACAAAGACAATCTGGTAGCCCAGGTATCCTGCCCCGAGATAAAGCACTACGGAAACGGAAAGTACAAGGTGCTTATGGTAGATTGCGGCATGAAGAACAACATACTGCGCTGCCTGCTTGACTACAACGTACAGATAAAGCGAGTACCCTGGAACTACGATTTCAGCGCCGAGGATTATGACGGCCTGTTCATATCAAACGGCCCCGGAGACCCCGCAATGTGCACCGAAACAATCGCTAATATCCGTAAGGCTCTGCAGCAGGACAAGCCCATAATGGGTATCTGCCTGGGCAACCAGCTGCTGGCACTTGCCGCAGGAGCCAAGACCTACAAACTCAAGTACGGACACCGCGGACACAACCAGACCGTACGCATTCCCGGCACCCATAAGTGCTTTGTGACATCGCAGAACCACGGTTTTGCCATAGATGACAGCACGCTGCCAGCTGATTGGGAGCGTATGTTTGAGAACCTGAACGACGGAACGAACGAGGGTATAAAGCATAAGTCAAAACCCTTCTTCTCAACACAGTTCCATCCCGAGGCATCAAGCGGACCTACCGATACAGGCAATCTGTTCGGTATGTTTGTGGAAAACATGATAGAGTATTCTAAAAAATGATGATGCTATGGAAGATGTAAAGAGAGTACTTGTGCTCGGATCAGGAGCACTCAAGATAGGTCAGTCAGGTGAGTTTGACTACTCCGGTTCACAGGCCCTCAAGGCTCTGCGCGAGGACGGCAAATACACCATACTTATAAACCCCAATATAGCCACAGTCCAGACATCGGAGGGTGTGGCCGATGCCATTTATTATCTGCCCATCACTGCCACATTCGTGGAGAAGGTTATCCAGAAGGAGAAACCCGATGGCATTATGCTGGCATTCGGAGGACAGACAGCATTGAACTGCGGTGTGGAGCTCTACAAGAGCGGCATACTGGAGAAATACGGCATCAAGGTGCTGGGAACTCCGGTCCAGGCCATAATCAATACCGAAGACCGTGAACTGTTTGCCGATATGATGCACTCCATCAATGTTAAGACACCTCGCAGCGAGGCCGTAAACAATATGGACGAGGCCCTTAAGGTAGTAAAGGAGATAGGTTATCCCGTAATAGTTCGTGCCGCCTATACGCTTGGCGGTCTGGGATCAGGTTTCTGCTCCAATGACGAGGAACTAAAGAGGGTGGCTGCATCGGCATTCTCATACTCTCCGCAGATACTGGTAGAGGAGTCACTCAAGGGCTGGAAGGAGATTGAGTATGAAGTAGTGCGTGACCGATATGACAACTGCATCACGGTCTGCAACATGGAGAACTTTGACCCGCTGGGTATTCATACCGGCGAGAGCGTGGTTGTGGCTCCGTCACAGACTCTGAGTGACCACGAATATCACAAGCTGCGCCGCATTGCAATAGATATCATCCGCCACGTGGGTATAGTGGGAGAGTGCAACGTTCAGTATGCTCTGGACCCCAATTCCGATGATTACCGCGTGATTGAGGTTAACGCCCGTCTGAGCCGCTCATCGGCCCTGGCATCAAAGGCTACGGGTTATCCGCTGGCATTTGTGGCTGCAAAACTGGGTCTGGGGTATGGTCTGGATGAGATTCCAAACTCCGTGACCAAGGTTACATCGGCCTGCTTTGAGCCAGCTTTGGACTATGTGGTATGTAAGATTCCGCGTTGGGACCTGGGTAAGTTTGAGGGCGTATCGCGTCTGATTGGCTCCAGCATGAAGTCTGTGGGTGAGATTATGTCCATAGGACGCACCTTTGAGGAGGCTATCCAGAAGGGTATGCGTATGATTGGACAGGGTCTGCACGGATTTGTATGCAACAACGTTCATGTGCCTGATATCGAGGCCGAGCTGGTGAATCCTACTGACCGCCGTCTGCCGGCAATAGAGCTGGCTTTTGCGCAGGGTTATACGGTTGACAAACTGCATGAACTGACCAAGATTGACAAGTGGTTCCTATGCCGTTTGGCTAACATCCATAATATCAAGGAGCAGCTGGCTGCCGCAGGTAGTCTGGAGAAGGTTTCTGCAGACCTGCTGCGTGAGGCCAAGTGCATGGGATTCAGCGACTACCAGATAGGTAAGATATGTATTGCCGGCGATAAGCTTAACCCGCATGAGAAACAGGCAGCTGTACGAAAATACCGCAAGGGTCTGGGCATTCTGCCGGTTGTAAAGCAGATTGATACGCTGGCAGGCGAGTATCCCGCATTTACCAACTACCTCTATATCACTTATAACGGAACTGAGAACGATGTCCAGTTTGAGCAGGACGGCAACTCCGTGATTGTGTTGGGTAGCGGTGCCTACCGCATAGGCTCATCGGTTGAGTTTGACTGGTGCGGTGTGGCTGCCGTCAAGAAGATTCAGGAGATGGGCTACAGGGCCGTTATGATTAACTACAACCCTGAGACCGTAAGTACTGACTACGATACCTGTGACCGCCTGTTCTTTGATGAGCTTACTCTGGAGCGTGTTCTTGACATATGCGATATGGAGGCTCCAAAGGGCGTTATAGTATCTACAGGTGGACAGATTCCAAACAACCTGGCTCTGTTGCTGGATCATGAGGGAATAAACATTCTGGGTACATCGGCCAAGAGCATTGATATGGCCGAGGACCGTCAGAAGTTCTCGGAGATGTGTGACTCGCTGGGTATTGACCAGCCGCGCTGGAAGGAACTTACCAGCATGGATGATATTTGGAGCTTTGTTGATGAGGTGGGGCTGCCTGTGCTTATCCGTCCGTCATACGTGCTGTCAGGTGCCGCCATGCGTGTGGTAAGTGACCGTGCGGAGCTTGAGACGGCGCTCAACAATGCTGCTGTGGTAAGTCAGGAGCATCCGGTTGTGGTGACTGAGTTCCTGCAGCGCGCCAAGGAGGTTGAGATTGATGCTGTGGCCCAGAACGGCGTCATAAAGTGCTACGCCATAAGTGAGCATATAGAGTTTGCGGGAGTACATTCAGGCGATGCTACGGTGGTGTTCCCGGCCCAGAAGCTCTACTACGAGACCATACGTCAGATCAAGAAGATATCCAAGAAGATTGCAGGTGCCCTGAACATATCGGGCCCGTTCAATATCCAGTTCCTGGCTAAGGAGAACAGCATAAAGGTTATCGAATGCAACCTTCGTGCTTCCCGCAGCTTCCCGTTCGTATCAAAGATTACCAAGTTCAACTTCATTGGTATGGCCACAGAGATCATGCTGGGCCGTGAGGTTGAGCCTTTTGGTAAGACGTTTGCGGACATCGATTATGTGGGCGTAAAGTGCTCGCAGTTCTCGTTTGCGCGTCTGCTCAAGGCCGATCCTATTCTGGGTGTCGATATGGCATCCACTGGTGAGGTTGCCTGTATTGGTGACAACTACCATGAGGCTCTGCTCAAGAGTATGATATCGGTTGGAACACGCGTTCCGTCAAAAGAGAAGGGCATCCTGCTGTCATCGGGCCCCACAAAGTCAAAGATTGATTTGCTGGATGCAGCACGTATACTGGATGAGTACGGTTATAAGATCTACGCTACAAGCGGTACGGCTAAGTTCCTTGAGGAGAACGGCGTAAAGGTGCAGGAGGTGTTGCATTGGCCGGATTCGGACGAGAAGCCTAACGTTATTGATTATATGCGCGGCGGCAAGATTGACTTGGCCATCAACATCCCCAAGAACAATACGGCGCGTGAGCTCCAGAACGGCTACCAGATAAGGCGTACGGCGGTTGACTTCAACATCCCGCTTATTACCAACGCCCGCCAGGCAAGCGCCTTCATCTACGCCTTCTGTAAGATTGGCGTGGATGGTCTGGCCATAAAGCGCATAGACGAGTATGTATGATAAAATGAGCAAAAGGGGTCAGACCCCTTTTGCACTTTTTTTAGCCAGCCGGATGATCTTACGCTTCTGACGGCGGTCTTTCCAGGTTAGCTTACCGCTCTCTATCTTACGCAGAGCCTTTATATCCTTTTTCATGTTATCAATGCTGAACCAGAATGTGGTACCGTCGGGCAACTCACGGCCGGGAGCCGGTTCGGCCACATAAAAGCCATGGTCCTTTTCACACTCTATGGTATAATTATCTATCCAGATAGTATCAGCACCCTGGTAAGAGTCAATAATACCCTGGAGTACGGCAATCGCCCCCTGTGGAGTATCGGCCAGATCAAATCCCCAGGTGGCATGGTTACCGTGGCCTAAAACAACAAACTTGTATATTGAATCCTGATAACAAAGGGTTGAAACACAACCATGATAAGGATTGCCCACAGTAAGGTTACCCAGGTGAAGGACTTGAACCTGAGCATTACTCATAAGACTTATAGCGCCCAATAAGAATACAAAAAGGTATTTTTTCATTGCTGTATAAGTGTATTATTCTACATAATCTGTATTAATGACGAAAGATACAGCATATTGTTAATACCCATAAATGCATTTAAGCACCGCCGGACTATGGGGTTGGGGAGACAGTTGCTCCGGGCTACTCCGGGTATCTCCGGACCCTAAACGGCGAACTCCTCCTTATTCGACCCCTATGGGGCCGAAACGTTCGTCAAACAAGCGCCGTTCTTAACGGGATCCTTCAACACCCTACGCTCACGCCCTCCACAAATGCTCCCCAATCCCATAGTCCGGCTCCTGCAAATGGGAAGATTCTTGCTGTAGCAACTGTAGCGTAGCAAAGCCTGTAATTAAATTAAATCATCGTCTATGTCGTAATCATCGGGCAGGCATGCGCCAACTCTTTTTCTGGAGATGTCACCCATGAACCGGATGTTATTGTCAATGACAATGCCATCCTTATAGAAATCGCAGGTATCTTTTATGAAAGCAATTCCGGACTCGGAAAATGGATATAGTGTTGTCTTGTTTTCTTTCAGATTCAAGGGGGTGCCGTCATACTTATGGTAGTACAGTATTTTAAGCCTTTTGTCTTTCAGGCCAAATATCTGCATCATATTGTCCCCGATGTTGTCCGAATACCTTTCAATGTCTATGGGCTTATATTTTATCATGTCCAGGCGTATTACTTTATCAGCCATAGCCAATATGTAGCCGTTTTCTTCCAGACGGTTTTCATATGCAGACCTCAGGAAATGCTGGCTTGAATTGTAATAAGCCTGCCGGCGGTTCTTCTCAAAACTCAGAAGCTTTGAATCTTTTCCTATTGAATAAGGCTTGTAGTAAAAATAGCCAAGCATATCGCACAGCGTATTACTGCCAATGCGTTCAACCGTGAAATGAACCAGATCCACATATAACACATATCCCAATAAAGGCAAATCTATGATTAAGGGTTCACTGGCCCAGGCCTTGAAAACAGACACTCCGTTGTAATTGGAGTTTTCAATCATAATGGCATTCTCATTCCTGATGGTTGCGTGCCGTCCCCATCGGTCATCGCCCAGAAACATGCTTTTGAAATAACTCAGGTCTTTCCTTTTCACTTTCTTGTCTGTTATCACAACCTCGGGCAATTCAATGTTTGGGTTTAGTTTGACCGACAATTGGCCGGGTTTACGGACAAAATCGTGTGCTTGGGGCTTATAACCTACAAAACTGAATACCACGGTAGCCGGGAATGAAACATCTTTCAGTTCAAAATGTCCATCGGCATCGGTAACAGTCCCCTTGGTAGTGCCGTTTATATAGACTGTGGCGAATTGTAGCGGCTCTTGTGACAGGCTGTCAAGGACTGTTCCCGTTATGGCGTTCTGTCCATGTACGGCAACAGGGATGCATAATGATGCAAACGCAATTACAGCCAGTACGGCAAGAGTTCTTTTCATTTTCCATTACTTAGCTTTCACGCAAAGTTAAGAAAAATCTTTTTCACTGTTTCGGTGCAAAAGGGGTCAGATCCCATTTGTACGTGTGTCATTCCTTAGGTGGATTGAATCCTATGGGATTACGCTTAGTCGTTTTGGGGCGTTCACTTTGGAGTTCAGCCAAAGCATCACTGATGGCATCAAGTTGAGCGCGGGTGCTCTCATTAATATCATTTTGGTCTGCCAATATCTCTTTCATCTCATCTCTCAATGCCTGTATTTCTTGACGTAGTTCTGAGTTACTGTCAGGAAGTGAAAGATTGGTTGCTAGGTGACGCATTTCCGTGAAGACACGCATAATTCCAATATTCACCTGAATTGCAATAGGGGATCTCAGTACACTACTTAGCATTGCTACACCATTTTCTGTAAAAGCATAGGGAGAATATCTTGTGCCACCTCGTTTGTTTGAGGTCACAATTTGTGACCTCAAACTTGTAACGTTCTTATATTCATCAAATTGTGAGATTGGTAATTCTGCCGACAATAAGTTCCATTCCTTTCTTGTGAGTTGAAACATAAAATCTTCAGGAAAACGCTCTATGTTACGTTTCACCGACTGATTGAGAGATTTTGTTTCCACTCCATAAAGCATAGCAAGATCGAAATCCAACATAACCTTCTTACCGCGTATGATGCGTATAAGGCTCTCGATATCCAATTTTTGTGTCATAGTACAATAATTAATTAGGTTCTTAAAAGTATCATCTGCAAACAACAAGGGGTATCCCAACCTGACACCTGTATGCCTAGCGGAATACCCCTGGTATCAGATACAGCAAAGATAGTGCAAGCTGAGAGAAGAAAAAAGAGTTTACCCGTTTATCTTCTGCAAATAACGGTTAGTTTATAACTAAGCACCGTCTATCAGACGCCGCTGTAGGGCCGTTTTTGTAAAATGTCCACTTTTTTGTCCGGCTTTTTGTTTGGACTTGATGTTATTGGACTTATAATTTTACATAATACATAAATAGTTGGCCCTTATTATTATGGGTGAACAGTATGGAATATAATTGGTATGAATAGAATGGAAAGAAAAAATGTTCAAGGCATCAGCTATGTTGGTGTCGGATTGACGAAAACAATTAATTTGAGATTTAATCCTTTTGTTGTACTTTTACATTGGTGATTATCAGATATCAAGCATGGTAGGAAATACTTATTTCCCTTTCCTGATGCTCTAATTATACGACAAAAGGATGGCCCATAGCATGACGGGAAAGGTCAAAGCCGCCAATGATGTTATAAAAGAACTCAAAGGTCTGGTGATGATGAGAAAGCTTGCAAGCAGCTTCCTGCTGCTTGTTGTAACTGGCTGTGTGCTGACGGGATGCGGGCAAAGCATTTTGCGTGAGGCCGAAGCATTGCTGGAGACAGACCTTAAAGCTGCCGATTCCATACTGACATCCATGCCTGTGCCCAAGACCCGCCGCGACCGCGCCTGGTACGCTGTGCTCAAGACTCAGTCGGACTACAAGAACTACCGCCCCCTTACAGACAATAGCCTGATACTTTCGGCCACAGAATATTACGGCACCAAGCACAAGAGTTATCAAGCCGCTATGGCTTGGTATAGTCTAGGTTGCTCCTATACTGATGCCAATAATGATTTGGCTGCCATAAATGCATACCTTAAGGCCCGTGACCTGTTCCCCGATACACTAATACGTTATTATGCACTTACTGAGCAGAATCTGGGTAAACACTATCTGAACCGTATGATGCTGCCCGAAGCCACAGAACAATACAAATGTTGTCTAATTAATTCCATTAGGGTGAATGATGATAGGGCGAAAAAAAATGCCATATATAAATTGGGGTGCTGCGCCTTATACAGCAAGGATTTTTCTAAAGCAGATAGTATTTTCAACTTTATTGTTACTGATAACTCTTTTTCTCTCGATCAGAAGATAACTGCTAAATTCCAATTGTCAAAAATCAGACTTCATTATGACAAAGATTACCACAGTGCATTAGAACTTATTAATGAGTATCTATTTTATCACAATAGATCAGACAATTCAGGTGCTGGTTTAAGCGTAAAAGCAGACATTTATAATGAAATGGGGCAGTTTGATTCTGCATACTATTACTATAGTAAGTCACTTGATTACAGTAATGACATAAACACATTATGTTCAAATTATGACTACCTTGCTCTAACGGCTATAGAATTAGGACATAAAGATGAAGCTATCCAATACTACAATGGCTATAAAAACACGGCAGATTCCATATACGAGCTACGCAATCAGGAACATATAAGAACGTTAGAGAGTGAACACAGGACAGAACTGGCAGAAAACCAGCTTCATAACAGAACAATCAGATTTACCATAATAATTGTGTCAATGCTGATTATTATGGTCTTTGTACTTCTGTACATTTACTCCACATTCAAGCACAGGGAAAAGGAACGTATCATGAAAAGGCAGCAGAAACTCCAGAAAGAAGGTGAGGCAATACGCAAAAGCACGATAGAATTGCTAGAATCAAAAATTAAGGACTACTCTACGCAGGACCCCGAAGCGCGTGCTGTCCTACTCAAGTCATATTCAAACCGCCTGCAGATGTGTACCAATGCTTTCAGGGCCACACCGGAGTACAAGATGCTCTCGTCTTACAGGCTTAGCGTGAAAGAACTGAACAGGAATGACAGGGATGAGCTGTTTAATCAGATTAAGCGTTCATATCTGGAAAGCATAACAGACATCAGGATAGAAATACCGGACATAGGCGAGAAAGACATCCTTACCGTTATACTTAGGAATCAGGGCTTAAGCATAGAACAGATTTCATCGCTTTTCTCCATCACCACAGACTCTGTAAAGAAACGTCTTTACAGGCTCTCGCAAAGAGCTTCATCAGATTTCCTGAATATCTACGGCGTTTAGTATCCCAAAACAAGGCTCTTCAGCCACCGCTGTAGGGCCGTTTTTGCAAAATGTCCACTTTCTTGTCCGACTTTTTGTTTGGACTTGATGCTTTGGGACCTATATTTTTGCATGAAAGAGTTGGCCATTATTATTATTATTGTGGACGAAACAGTATGAATATAAACGGTATGAATAGAATGGAAAGAAAAATGTTTATCACATTTGCGATGTTTGTTTTGTTGTTTGCTTCGTGCGGTGATGATAAACCGGGAGATCCGGAAGTTGAGACTTCGGATGAAGTGCTGTTAGGAAGTGTCAAGACTACTGCTTTTTCGGCTTCTGTCAGTGGTACGTTCATTGGTATTTCCAAGGTTGACCTTGCACTTGGAAAAAGTGGTGTGCTCTATTGTCCTAAGTCAGATGATGCAGCATCTAAATTCAAGTCTTGGCTTGACGGTAATGACAATCCGGATTGCATTGTATTTACCAATGGTGTTATTCAGACGAATGAGTATAAAGGCGTTATAACAAATCTTTATCCTGAAACAGAGTATGCCTATTGCCTGTTTGTTCAGAGTCAGGATTCAAAGACAAGAAAAATCAGCAGCATATCATCATTCACTACAGGCAGTTTTAATCCTGTGATTAAGTCTATTGATGAATGTATCGGATTATATGTGGGTGTTATGGTAACTTTTCAAAAGGTTGAAATGGATGAGTTGGATGAATCCGGTTGCACAATCGGGTTGCTGGTATCGGAGAAATCAGGAGGTGTGGCAGGTCCCGAATCCACATTGACACCGCTTAATGGAAATGTACAGTATTATGATGAGTGGAGTAATCGATATACCATGACTGGATATGGTGTGAAACCGGATAACAGTTACTATTGCCGTATTTACGTAAAGTATAAAGATCAGGATGGCAACGATGCGTACAAGTATGGGCCGGAGAAGTCATTTTCTGCAAGAACTTCTGAGATGCTTATTATAGATTTGGATCTGCCAAGCGGAATAAAGTGGGCGCAGTGCGATCTTGGTGAAATGGGTGTTCGTGCAATATCGGATGAGGGTTATCAGTATTTTCGTTGGGGATCGTTGAAAATGTTCAATGGAAATAGGGATGTGGCTGCAAACAAGAGCCAGTATGAGTACTGGGATGAAACCAGCAAAAGTTACATGAATATAGGTGATGATATAAAGAATACGGAATATGATGCTGCTCATATAATGATGGGCGGAAAATGGAGAATGCCTACTAAAGCCGAGGTTCAGGAGTTGATAGATAATACTACTATCAATACCTGGGGTGTAGGAAGTGAATCTTCAACTCAAGGCAAAAAGAGAGGAAGCGGTTGGCGCATGACACGTAGAATTGGTGATAAAGAAGTATCTGTATCATTTGTTATTGGAATAGGTGGTTTCTGGACTAGTACATATGAAGATGG
>Ga0310786_10007219_pt1 | contig 14537 bp, 16 predicted proteins | sample AusTroGonzalo_MG_FD_203881 | JGI IMG/M metagenome (GOLD analysis project Ga0310786, IMG submission 203881) | Bovine rumen microbial communities from tropical cattle in Woodstock, Queensland, Australia - Gonzalo_03 (v2) (version 2) | ecosystem: Host-associated > Mammals > Digestive system >... | reverse complement strand
GCTTTTCCATGAGTTCCAAAAATTGGCGTGCATAGGCGGACATGCTTTCCACATAGCGGCGTTGCCCTTCGGCATAGATAGTGTCAAATGCCAGCGAACTCTTGCCGGAGCCGGAAAGCCCGGTAACAACGGTGATTTGTCCTTTTGGAATTTTGACGGAAATATTTTTTAAGTTATGCCCTTTGGCACCGATAACGTGAATTTGTTTCATACATCCTCTTATGCTGCGGCTGTTTTTTTATGCGCGCAAGTATAAATAAATTATATAATTTATAAAACTATTTGCAGGAGCATTTATTGCGTGAAAAAATCGCTGAAATGTATTTTATATTGCTTAGGTATTTTGCTTTCACTTGGCTTGATTGCTTTAATGGTGTATCAAACCAAGGGGAGTTTCGTTAAGATTTGGCACGCTGTGCAAACGCGCTACTTGGTGCTGGCGGTGGTGTCGTCTGTATTTATTTATGTGTCCATGGGAATGAGCCTGTACGAAGTCTTGCGCATTATGGGCCGGCGTATCAGTATTAGTGCTGCGGTGGGTATTGCACTAGTATCTACGACGGTGAATTATGTAGTTTCTTCGTTTGGGGCGAGCGGATTTGCCTTGCGCGCGCACTTGCTCAATCGCCGCCGCGTACCGTTTGGCATGTGCGTGACGGCTAGCATTGTCATTTCCGTACTATTGTATTTTGTGCTTGCGGTGATTATTCTGCAAGGTTCTGTTTTGATGTTATTCAATGCTTCAGCCACAACTGCCCAACTAGTCAAAAATTTTCTGCTGATTGTGGTGATGTGCGGCGTATGTGCGATTGTGACGGCTTTTCTGTTTAATAACGAGTGGCGTTCCAAATGGATACGCAAAATTTTCCGCCTGATAAATAAAGTGCTCTACCACGTATTCAGAGCTTTAATTCCCAAAGGGCGCTACGACGATTTTATGGACCAGTTGGACGAAGGAATTGACTTGATCCACCGCAAGAAGAAAAAGATGACGCGCACGATCATCTATGTCTGTGCCGACTGGTTATTTACGATTTTAGTTTTGTTTTTTGCATTCCGTGCCGTTGGTGTACACATGTCTGCCGGCGTATTAGTGGCCGGTTTTGCGGTGGGAATGGTAACCACGCTGATTCCGTTGTTGCCCGGTGGATTAGGCGCGATGGAACTGGCTATGACGGCTGTTTATGCACAAATGGGCATAGACTGGGACGCTGCTTTAATGGCTACGCTGATTTACCGCGTGGTATATTACATTTTGCCCGGTATAGTGAGTATTTTTATCTATTGGGGATTACAGCTTTCCTCCCCGATGAAACCACGTAAAGGAGTCCGTTATGAAAGAACGCATTAACGAACTGGTGCCGTCTACTCGTTCCACGTGTTTTATCCACAAAACGGCTGTGCTAATTGGCAGCGTGACGTTAGGGGAAAATGTTTCCGTGTGGCCGTGTGCAGTGCTGCGGGGAGATATTGCCTCTATTACAGTGGGAGATAACTCCAATATACAGGAAAATGCCTGCGTGCACGTTAATTATGATGCCCCGGTATCTATCGGTAAGGGTGTGAGCGTGGGGCACGGTGCAGTAGTGCATGGTAGCAAAATCGGCGATAATTGCCTTATCGGGATGAATGCCGTAGTAATGGAAAGCGAAATCGGCCCCAACTGCATTATCGGCGCAGGGAGCGTGGTGCCGGCGGGGAAAAGCATTCCGGCCGGATCTTTGGTGCTGGGCGTGCCGGCAAAAGTGGTGCGCGCGCTGGAAGAAGACGAAGTTAACTCCATTATGAAAAACGCGCACGATTATTCCGATGCTATCCGTTTGTATAAAGACCATTGCGAAGAGATTTAATTATGAAAAAAGTGGTAATGATTGAAGATTCAAAAGTATTAGGTACTGCACTAGAAGGTGCTCTGAAAGTGGAAGGAATAGAAGTTCATTGGGCTCAGAACGGGGTAGCGGGTGTTACACTAGCCAAACAGATAAAGCCGGATTTGGTTTTACTGGATTTAATGTTGCCCAAACTGAGCGGTTTTGACGTGTGCAAAATGCTCAAAACTGACGAAGCCACGTGGCGTATTCCGGTGGTGATTATGTCCACTTTGACAGATGAAGAATCGCGCCAGCGCATTACGCAGGCCGGCGCCGATTATTTTATCCCTAAACCCTACGACTTGGTCTCCACCATGGCGGAGATAAAAAAATACCTCAACTTATAGGAGCAAGTATGGCAAGCACAAACAAGAAAACTGTTGATTTGTCCGCATTGGAAAATTTATTGGAAGAAAACCAGCCATCGTTGGTGCTGGAAAAATTGGCCCGTGTGCGCACCAAAAATGCGTCCGTTTGGTTTTTAACCGGCGAAGCACAACGCCAGTTGGGTTCTTTTGAACAGGCGCTGAAAAGTTATGCCCGCGGTTTAGCCATCGCCGACGAAGCCGAAGTGCGTATGGACACATTGCTTGCTATGGCCGCCTGTTACCGCACGTTGGGACACTCGGCCGCCGCATACGAACTGGCTGATGAAACCTTGCAAATGGCGCGGGAAATGGAATATGACGGATATATCGTGCGTGCCATGCAGGAAATGGCCATGGCATTGCGTGCCTGGGGGCGGTTGGAAGAAGCCTTAGAGTTGCTGGATGCCGTTTTGGCTGCTTACACCCAACAGAAGGATTACGCCGGAATGAGTTTTATTCATTGGGCCAAAGGGGGCGTTTACCGCTTGCAAGGCCAATTCCAAGAGGGCATTGCTCAGTTTAACAAAGCCGTAACTGCTGCCAAAAAAGCCGGCGATAGTATCAGCCTTGCGTATGCGTATTGCGGGCTGGCGGGCATCAGCCGCATTTGCGGAAAAGTGGACGAATGTGTTAAAAATTACAAATTGGCGGAAAAGATTTTCAAAAAGAGTGAAGACCTTTTCGGCAAGGCCTACACCAACTGCGGCATGGCCAACGGCTTGCGCCAACAAGGTAAATACGACGAAGCCCTGCGCCATTACAACGTGGCAGATAAACTCTATTCATCTATTCATGATACGGTAGATTTAGGTTTTGTGAAATGGGGACGCGCCGACATCTTGCGTCGCAAAAACAAAATGCAAGCTGCCTTGAAAGATTTGCAAGAAGCCAAAGAATTGTTTGACAATTCCGACGAAGTGCGCGGACAGGTGCTCACCAAACTTTCGCTGGCGCAGGTACTGTATGCCCTTGGGCAGACGGAAGAAGCGGAAGAATTATACGCAGCTGGTGTAAAACAGGCCAAAGCCGAAAAGTTACACACTTATTTGGAAAGTTATACTTGATATTTTGCCGGACATATTAAAAAACAACCCTTGCACAAAGCAAGGGTTGTTTTTGTTTACAAGTATGTACGTATTCTGGTACGCAAAAAAGCCGCTTATTAAAGCGGCTTTTTTGGTAAATAAAAGAGGAAAAACTAATTGATCTCTTTAATTTCCACGTCAAAATGGAGTGTTTTACCGGCGAGAGGGTGGTTGAAATCCAACACCACTTCTTTGTCGGTAATTTCCTTTACGATGGCGCGGAAAGTATGCCCGGCGTTGCTGGCACCCACCATGTCGCCCACTTTCAACGTGTCGGCACCGGCAATGGCTTCTTTCGGTACGCGGCGGATGGCTTCTTCCAACACTTTTCCATAACCTTCTTCGGGGGCTACTTGTACGGTCTTTTTGTCTCCCACTTTCATGCCGGTCAATTCTTTTTCCAACCCTTTAATAATGTGTCCGGCACCGTGCGTGTATTCCAGCGGTCCGCGGCCGGAAGATGTATCGGCTACTTTGCCGTCCACCGTAAGTGTGTAATCAAATTTTACTTTGGAACCTTCTTTAATCATGTTCTTCTCCTTGAAAGGGTTTTTTTTATTGTACCATTTTTGTTTATTCATTCCCAAAAACGGTATTCAACTGGCGGGATACCCGGTAAAACACCGCATGGGAGGGCATGTCTTGCAGACGAGACGCACCAATATAGGTCATGCAACTACGCAAACCGCCCAGTATGTTAAGTAAAGTGGGTTCAAGCGGTCCGCGGAAGGGCAGTTCCACGACTTTTCCTTCTCCGGCACGGTATTTTTTCAAACCGCCGTAAAATTTTTCCTGCGCGTAAGTGGAACTCATACCATAGAACGTTTTGAATTGCTTTTCTTCTACCCGTAGAGCGCGCGTGTCTTGAGAGGTGTTTTCCACTTCGTTGGTTTGGAAAGATTTGCTGCACAAATCACCACCGCTTTCTTCGTGGCCGGCTAACATGCCGCCCAGCATTACAAAATCGGCCCCGGCACATAAACTTTTGCAAATATCACCCGGCACTGTGCAACCACCATCTGCACAAAGCAGTCCGCCCGCTTCATGCACAGCCGTTGCACATTCCACCACTGTGGAAAATTGAGGGCGTCCTACCCCGGTCAATTTACGCGTTGTGCATACGGAACCGGGGCCAATGCCCACTTTCACAATATCTGCTCCGCTTTGCACAATTTCTTTGCACCGATCGCCCGTCACCACGTTGCCGGCCATAATTAATGATTTGGGCCATGCGGCACGTACTTTGCGGACGTATTCTATTAGGCAGGGGGTGTACCCGTTGGCAACGTCAATGCAAATATTTTCGATAAGGCCGGTTTTCATCACGGCGGAGAGTTTGTCAAAATCGTTGTCCGAAACGCCGGAAGTGATAAATAATAAATCGTTGGAAGAAAATTCTTCTTTATTTTGAGTCAAAAAGGAAATTAATTCTTTGGTAGAATAATGCTTGTGCAAGGCACACATTAAATGTTGTTTTTGCATCGCGCGGGCCGTTTCAAAAGTACCGGTTGTAGCCATGTTCGCCGCCACTAGCCCTGTGGCTGTAATCACATGCGGATACCATTTGAAGGAATAATCACGCAAAACCTGCACTTCGGAGCGAGAATAAATGGATGACTCTTGCGGGCAAAGCAGTACATCACAATAATCTAATTGGTTATCATCGTAAATTTTCATTGTTATTTCCTTTTTTGTTCAATTAAACGAACTGAACCCAACCATATTATCATACTAAATTATAGGGCGCAATATTGCAACTTAAAAAAAATTAGCACGAATTGCTTTTTTTTAGTTATAATGGGTATTGTCAGAATTTGTAAATTTATTATACTTATAATAGAGGTATAGGATCATGCAAGAAAAAGGTTTTACATTAATTGAATTATTAGCCGTCGTATTAATCGTCGGCGCATTGACGGCCGTAGCATTGCCTCAGTACAAGAAAAGTGTGGAACGCACACGCGTGGCCGAGGCATTGCAGATGTTGCCGGCTATTTATGAATCGCGTGAACGTTTGATTTGGGAAAAGGGTTGCACGTGGGCTAATACGGCCACTCCTAGTTGCCGATGTCCTTCGGCAAATGCAATTACATTTTCTAAATTGGATGTTACGATGAAAGGAAAACCTTCTTCCGGCACAGTTCAGGATACACCTAATTTTACTTATAAATTATTTGCTACGGTTGCGCCGGGAGCTAAAGATCGAGCCGTGAGTGCCACGTTCAGAAACGGTAGTTTACAAGGCGTCAAAATACTTTATGAGGGCACATCCAGCATATTTTGTTGTAATAAGCAAGGGGATCCTACGAATTATTGTGACCGGCTCAATCTAGCTACAGCCTATTCGGGTGCTTGTTCGGGTGAAATTTAATTTATGGTTTCTCATTAAAAGAGGATATAATTATGAAAAAAGGTTTTACATTGGTTGAGTTGTTGGCTGTTGTGCTTATTGTGGGTATATTAACATCAATTGGTTTGCCTCAATACCGCCGTGTGATTGAAAAATCACACGCGGCAGAGGCGGAATCTATGTTGCGTATTATTTACGATTCCGGTGAGAGATTGGCAGGAGAATTTGGCGCCCGCTCTTATCAAAAATTGTGGCAAGGCCCTGATGGCGCCGTTTCGCAAGCGAAATATAGTTTTAAACGGTTTGATATGTTTGATGAAAATAATTTGCCGAGGGGTTGCGATTTTTCAGGGGATAATCTGTTAGTTTGTCCGGAATATTCCTATCGCGCGATTATTCAAACGGGGCCGCATGACTATTATGTTGCTGCAAAAAAGTTGAATAAGCCTTTTGCCGGTCTTTATATTTTATTAGATCCTGATACATTGGAGTTATATTGTCAACCTTCGTCTCCGGACAAGGAAGATGAATGTGATGTGTTGGGATTAGATGTAAAAAATGTTGGGCTTTCATTTTAAGGAGCATATATGAATAGAAAAGGTTTTACACTAGCAGAAATTTTAGTAGCCGTATTGATTACGAGTATTTTGGTGACTATGGCTGTGCCGATGTATGACAAGGCCATTGAAAAATCTCGTATTGTTGAAGCGCGGGCTATGCTAAAACGCATACATGAGTCTAAAATGCGTTTATTAGAGCAGTATATGGATTCTTCTTCCTATGAAGGATATAAAACATCATTATTTGGGTTTGAGAACTTAGATATGGATATAAAGTGTGATTCCAGCACTTCTGAAAATTCTCACGTAATTACATGCTCCACCAAAGATTTTAGATATTCTCTTAACCCATCAGGCGGGAGCGGTACGGCAGATGCCGTTTGTGCCGTGCGGTTAAAAGGAGATAATGCAGGGGTTAATTTCTTATATTATGGGGAATTAAGAGCCTCTTCATGGACGCGTTTATTCTGTAACAACAATGGCGTTAGTAACGGATGCGATGCGTATGGGTTAGATTCTGATGGTAACACTGCTTGGTGCGGAAGTGCCAGTTAAGGGGAAAATATGAAGAAAATAGTTAAAGGAGGACGTATGCGAAACTTTATTGTAATAGTTAGTATGTTATTGAGTGCAACCGCTTTAGTATATGCGGATAGCTCGATAAAAATGGTGACGTATTTTCCTATACCGTACGCCAGTTATAACCGCGTAGACACCAACCACCGGTTAGATATCGGCCTGTCGGAGCAATCCACCACGCTTACTTTGGGTTCTGATAGAATCCCTGATGTAAACCGTGGATTAAATGTACAGGAGCAAACCAATATCAATGTAAGAACATTTAAAATAAATGCGGGCATGCTCGTGTTAGATGAGGCTGGGGACGGATTTAACTTTCCAAAAACAGCAACAGAAGGCGATCAGATCCCTTTAGTTGAATTTCAAAACTATGGGGGATTGTCTAATATCTTTGGTAACAGTCTAAATGTTCAAGATGCACAGCAGTATCATTTGAAAATCTTTGATAAAGAATTCCCTTCCGGGATGAACAGCACTTGTCGTGATAGAATGGAATGGAAAAGGTTAAAGCTTGGCCCGGATGAGAAAGAAGATTTGTATTTAACATGCGGCTTGGGAGATGGTAGACTGTGTACACCGGGAGAAACCAAAACAGTTAAATGTGGTTGTAACGGGAATGCAGAGCAAACAAAGACATGCCGTGCAGATGCTCGATCGTATGAGCTAACGGAATGTCCTGAAAAACCTTGTCCGAGCTATTGTTATTGGGACTGGATAGAAAACGAGTCTTATATGACTCTACCGACTGGTGGTAGAGTAAACACCTATGGTGCATTTTGGTGTAAAATGGATGCATGTCAATATCATCGTTTAAAAACCTATGGTGCGGTATATGAAAGTGATCTTAAAGAAGAAGATAAGTCCTACATGGCTGTACGCCCCCCTGTTAACTTTGGTGATCCAATCAGTAATCCTAGAGAACCGGGCATTACTCCCATACATCATGATCCTACCGTTGATCCTGGTATAACTTTGGATAGGAGAATTTTTACGACTTGTCCGTTCAGTGGGGAAGAACGTAAATGTATGAATAATCCTGTATTGGGTAATGATTTAAAACTGGCTTCTTATGCTAGCAACTCAGAATGTAATACCGGACTAAACGTTGATGGCGGCAGCGACGGTGGTAGCGGTCACTGTCCAGAGGCAACGCAGGAAACCGAGGGCACTTTCTGTAACGTGGCGGTCCCCCGGGGGAAGTACACCCCATTTGCTGACCCTTCTCCTTGTGATGACCATCCAACTCAAGCGAGTGGAGGAACAGCATATTATTGGATGGTGAGACGATATAAAGGAAAGTGCAGCTATCCTTACCAGCGGGGTGCGGGTGTTTATTGGGATTCCTTTTAATCTAGGATATTGTAAGAAGGTTTATTTGAATGTGGCCTTGCTGAAAAGCAAGGCCACATTTTTTTGCTTATACTCAATTTATAAGAAAAAACTTGACTTGGTGTTTTTTTATCTTATAATATAATAATATATCTCGTCGTTAGAGAGGCCTTTTTGCAGGAAAACGCGGTACAAAAAGTATCAACGATTTAGTGACTTTCCGAAGAGACATTTCCCCTTTACAAAAGACGACGGGAATAAGAGGGGCGGGAACCCGCGTTTTGCCTTTCTACGTTTAAATAATTTATAAGGAACAGGAAGCATGAAATTAAACAAAAAGAAAGCCTTTACCCTAACGGAGCTGTTAGTGGTAGTAATCGTTATTGGCACTCTTTCCGCAGTAGTATTGCCAAAATTTAATAAAGTGATGGAAACACGCAAGACGACGGAAGCGGAAGAAATAATGGCGGCGGTACGCACGGAAGAGGAAAGACGGTGTGCGTTAGATAAACGGTATCATACTAAGATAGACCAACTTAGCGAATTGGTGCCGGATGTTGACACAAAAAATTTTACATATGCCTTAACGACTACGGGGATGACAGCGACAAGCAAAGGCAAGTATAATTTTACATTGGAAATGCCGTCGTATGCGGACGGGCGTATAGCCTGTGTGGGGGGAGATTGTGAAAAGTTGAATAAGGTGTATCCGACAAAAGAAGAATTATTAGCCATGGCGGATTATCAGGTAGCACCTGCGGAATGTGAAGCAAAGACTTGTAAAGGCGACTCAACGCGGACGTGCGGATGGGACAATTCGGGCACGCAGACAAGGTCATGTAGTGCCGACGGAGAATGGTCTGAGTGGTCCACTTGTGCAATATCCGGTTGTAACCCGGATACAAAACCTCAGTATCAAAATAAACATGTAAAGTGTACTGGACAACATCAGCAATGTAACACTTCCCTGAAGTGTAATCAAGAAACACACGAGTGGTATTATGCGAGTGAAGCGGATGGCGTCCCACTTGAAGAGAAATGTTGTCATCATACTTTATCAACTTACTTTGATGGCTGGATTGGAGAATATACAGGTAGTCCAGGCAGTAGCTACGACGACTTACTGCGAGCATATTGTCCTTCCGAGGCTGCAATGAACGCGTGTGCCAACCGTTACGGAGAAATATGTACTTCACCTGTTGAACCTAGTGGTGACGAATCTCGTGCTGGTGACTATGTTTGTTTTGTTTCATGTCATAAGAGCATGTGGACTATGAAGGGTAATAGGCCATGGGCGAGACTACGCGGATACGGAATGTATTGTACCGAAAGTGTGGTACAAAATGTTTGGTATGACTAGCAATTTTCCTAGTTACTCGCTAAGGATTTTAAATGGATATCCCCGTGCAACAGCACGGGGTATTTTTATGATGCGTTAGATAACTGCCGGAGCATGCGCTCCGCGGCGGTGGCTATTTTAGGGCGATATTAAATTTTTGAGTTGGGGGGGACGTCGTGCGTGATCCATTTGTTGGCACCCAATACACTGCCGGAACCGATGGTCACGGGGCCGAGCACGGTGGTTTCGGCATAAATAATCACATGGTCGCCGATGTCCGGGTGGCGTTTAATGCCTTTGACGGGATTCCCGTTTTCGTCCAGAGGGAAACTCTTGGCGCCCAACGTAACCCCTTGGTAGAGTTTCACGCGCGTGCCGATGGTGCACGTCTCGCCGATAACTACGCCGGTACCGTGGTCAATAAAAAATTCCGGTCCTATTTCCGCCCCCGGGTGAATATCAATCCCCGTGAGCGAGTGGGCATATTCCGTCACAATTCGCGGCAACAACCGCACCCCGCGCACATGTAAGGCGTGTGCCAAACGCTGCAAAGAAACGGCCGTAACGCCCGGATAACACAACAGCGGCTCCACCGGGTTCACCGCGGCCGGATCGCCTTCATACGCGGCGTTTACGTCGCTTAATACTAATCGTTGTATTTCCGGCAATGTATGCAAAAAGTCAGCCGTTATATCCCGTGCTTTTAGCGTGCAGCGGGCGCAGTCGGCTTTTTCAGTGCATAAAAAACAAAGTGAATTTTTAATTTGTGTTTGCAAAATTTCGGCACATTGGGAAAGAGAAAGCGAATTTTTATTACCGACGAGCGGATATTGGAAAAGCATGTCTTTAAGTGCGCAAAAAACGGCAATAGTGTCCCTCGCGGACGGTACAAACTGGGCGCGTTCGTAGAATTGCCGGTCAAAAGTAGATTTTAATTGTGCGGATATATCTTCGTCCCAAGCAGTCATAACACCATTCCTACATTTTGAAATCTTCCCCAAGGTACAAACGGCGTGCGTCAGGGTTGTTAAGCAGGGTGTTTTGGTCGCCCTCTACTAGGATTTTCCCGTCGTAGATAAGGTAGGCGCGCTCGGTCAGCGGCAGTGTTTCACGCACGTTGTGGTCCGTAATCAGTACACCTAAGCCCTTTTCTTTGAGTTTAAAAATCATCTGACGCAAATCGGCCACGGTAATGGGGTCAATACCCACAAACGGCTCGTCGAGCAAAATGATATTAGGGTTGCTGATCATGCAGCGGGCAATTTCCATGCGGCGTTTTTCTCCGCCGGAAAGAGTCCATGCTTTTTGTTTGGCCAGTTTAGTAAGGCCGAACTCGGTAAGCAATTCGTCCACGCGGCGTTTTTGGGCAGCTTTATCGTCGGAAATACGTTCCAACACCGCCAATAAATTTTCTTCTACCGTTAAGCCTTTGAAGATTGTTGGTTCCTGTGCTAAATAACCAAGGCCGTGGCGGGCACGTTCAAACATAGGTAGCGAAGTGACGTCGCTATCATCAATAAATACGCGCCCTTTTGTCGGGCGGATAAAACCCACCATCATATAAAACGAAGTCGTTTTTCCAGCGCCGTTAGGCCCCAGTAGGCCGACGATTTCGCCGGAACTAACATGCAAATTTACCCCTTTAACGACCATGCGGTCCTTATACACTTTTACAATTTCTTCGCTGCGCAGTTGCATATTTACACCTAGAATTTGGAATTGACGGACGAGTCATTAATTTGGGGTGAAACTAACCACCCTTGTACTTGTCCATCCAGTAAAATTTTATGTCCTTCATTGTCGCTTTGTACTTTATCTGCTATTATAGCAAATGTACCTTGTTCGGTTGTGCCATAGGCCAACGGACGCGCACCGTAAGCATATGATGTATTATTTTGTCCGTCGTAAATGATAGTTTCGGCCAGTAGCGTACGAGAGCCGTCTGTCAATGTGGCATCGCCTTCCAAAATAGCATATTCTTGTATTTGTTTGAATGTGGCTTTTTGAGCTGTCAAAATTTGCAGTCCGGTTTCAGTTGGACGTTCAATGTGTACATTTTTTTGCAGAATAAAAATTTGTTCTGCCAAATCAAAATCTGCATTTTCTGCGGTAGCGGTTACAGTTTGTTGTTTAGGTGAAATATAAATTAGCTTAACCGGCTGTTTCTCCGAACCATATAATTGACCTTTTTGAGTTTTGTAATTGAAAACGGCGCGATTGGCATAAGCCTCATAGATGGTTCCGTCTTCTGCTTGTTGACGTAAAAAAACGTTTCCGCGCGCGGTAAAACGGTTGCGTGCCCGATCGGAAAGGGCATAATCGGCACGGAAAGTGTAATGGCCGTTGTCATAGGATACGTGCCCTTTAAATTCTTCCTGTTGTTTATCTTTATAGATAACCCAACTGTCACTTTGCACTAGGCCTCCCAGTACGGGGGGAATTTGAGAGGCAGCTTGTTGTCTATCTTTAAAAGATTTTTTTGCAGCCTGTAATTTGGGCTTAGCCGCAGGAATTGTGACGGCATCGGGACTGGTGTTGATTTTCATCGAGCAGGCTGTCATCCCAAGAGAGACGACCAGTAAATAGACAAATAGCAGGATATTTCTGTTCATTTTTTAAATTCCTGTGCTGTTTTGGGAATACGTGTGCGGTGTTGTTTTAATTCGATTTTAGTTAATTTGGAATCGGTTTCAATACCGCCGCGTGCAATCGACTGGCCCGTCCCGCGAGAAATGACCGTACGCCCGTCACTCCAAACGCGATCTTTATCCACATCGTAGAAAAAACGATCTGCTGTAATGGTGGCTTGTTCGGTAAGAGATACTAATTTAGTATTGCCGGAAAGCGTAACCAGTTTGTTGGTGTAATCAAACTGGCCGGTGTTACTGGTAATGCGGACAGAATCTTTTCCTTCTTGTTTCAATAATAAAATAGGGTTTTTGAGCGTGGCATTTTGCAAGTCTGCAAAGTCTACGGCTTCGGCGGTGAGGATCCATTGTTGTTGGCCTGTTTTTGATTCAAAAATGGACACATTAGACGCTAACTGCAACCCTTTGTTATCGTCGGGCGCAAAAGCCTCTTTTTGTTGACAGGCACTGAGTAACAGCAAACATAACAGACAGGAAAAAACTCTCATCGCTTATCCAATAATGCCAAAAACTCAATTAAATCTTTCTCGTCGATAATACCCACCACTTTACCGGTTTTGTCCAGCACGGGTAGGTTGTCTACGTGGGTGGAGTGAATCATTTTAGCGGCGTCAATGGCGGGGAGCGTATCCAACAGATGATACGGGTTCTTCGTCATCACTTCCGCGATATTTTTATGTAAAACATTGTCGCCTTTTTGTAATAAACGGCGCAAATCGCCATCGGTAAAATAACCTGCCAGTTTACCTTTTTTGTCTACCACGCTAGTGGCACCGGCTCCGCCCGTTTTTGTCATCACAAACAAGGCGTCTTTGACAGTGGCCGATAGCGGAACGGTAGGGTTGTTTTTGCCGGTACGCATCAAATCTTTCACTTGCTGGGTAAGTAATTTGCCCAAAGAGCCGCCCGGATGAAAAGTAGCAAAATCGCGCTTTTCAAAATGTTTGATTTTCATTAAACATAAGGCCAAGGCGTCCCCGATGGCAAGAGTAGCCGTAGTGGACGCGGTAGGCGCTAGGTTGTACGGGCAGGCTTCCCGTTCAATGTAAACGGGGATATGAATGTCGGCCAGTTTAGCTAGTGTAGATTGCGGGTGGCCCGTCATGGCAATAATAGTTAATTTGCGGCGTTCCAATGACGGCAAAATGCGGTTGATTTCTTCCGTTTGACCGGAAAAAGAAAGAGCCAAAATAACATCACCGGCGGTAATCATGCCCAAATCGCCGTGTAAGGCTTCTACCGGATGCACGAAGAAAGACGGTGTGCCGGTGGAAGCGAGCGTGGCGGAAATTTTCCGCCCGATTAAGCCGCTTTTCCCAATGCCCAGCACCACTACACGCCCTTTGCTGGCGGCAATCACGCGCACGGCTTTTAAGAAAGAATTTCCAATGCTTTGGCGGCTTAATTCCAAAGCTTTGTGTTCTATGTCCAAGACGTGGCGGGCTAACGTTTTAAGTGAAGCATCGGAAACGGTTTTATTCATAAGGCTCCTTTATTTGTGTACCCACGGAGTGGTCTCCGGTGCGGGATTACGGGGTTGATAGGGTTGCGGCAGGCGAACCGTAATGTAGGATAACACGAAATACGCAAGCGTGCATCCCAGTAACAAAAATCCGGCTACCCGCAGGTGCCATTTCAAAGTGGGTGTCCAAACTGGTTTTTGTGTCATAAGCAATTAAAATTTTTTCACTACCGTGTCAATGGCATGCAATTCTTTTAACATTTTTGCAGCAAACGGGAAATTCAGTGAGTTTGGCCCGTCGGACAAGGCTTGTTCCGGGTGGGGATGTACTTCAAAAAACACACCGGCAATTCCTACGGCCGCTGCACTGCGCGCCAGCACAGGTGCCATGGCGCGGTTACCCCCGGTGGCAGTGCCGAGTGCACCGGGTTTTTGCACCGAGTGGGTAGCATCAAAAATTACCGGATAACCGAATTGTTTCATCGTTTCCAGTGAGCGCATATCTACCACCAAATCGCCGTAGCCGAAACTGGCACCGCGTTCGGTGAGTAAAATTTGTTTGTTACCGCGCGATTCAATCTTTTTAATAATTTGCTCCATGGCTTGCGGAGCCAAAAATTGGCCTTTTTTTACATTAACAACTTTGCCGGTGTCGGCACAGGCCAATACTAAATCTGTCTGGCGACACAGAAAGGCCGGAATTTGCAATACGTCGGCTACTTGGGCGGCTTCTTCGGCCTGCCATGGTTCGTGTACATCTACCACGACGGGCAACTGGGTGAGGGCTTTTGCTTTGGCTAAAATTTGTAATCCTTTGGCTAAACCGGGCCCGCGGTAAGCGTCCACGGAAGTGCGGTTGGCCTTGTCAAAAGAGGCTTTCAAAATAAGCGGAAGCGACATTTTATTAAACAGGGTTTTTAATTTTTTAGCACAATCCAAATAATGC
>Ga0310786_10007218_pt1 | contig 14540 bp, 12 predicted proteins | sample AusTroGonzalo_MG_FD_203881 | JGI IMG/M metagenome (GOLD analysis project Ga0310786, IMG submission 203881) | Bovine rumen microbial communities from tropical cattle in Woodstock, Queensland, Australia - Gonzalo_03 (v2) (version 2) | ecosystem: Host-associated > Mammals > Digestive system >... | reverse complement strand
GTCACGCTTCTTGCGTAACTCTCTCAAAATCACCAACTTGATTTTGTGGACCAGCCAGGGCTTGAACCTGGGACCTCCAGATTATGAGTCTGTTGCTCTAACCAACTGAGCTACAAGTCCAGTGCAAATGTATTTTGCGGGTGCAAAGGTAATGAGAAAAAATGAAACAACCAAATATTTTTTGGAAAAGTCTCAATAAGTCCGACTTTTTTCTTACCTTTGCAGCGCAAAAGCGAAGAAAAAGATGAAGAGACTATACATTGAGACCTACGGTTGCCAGATGAATGTGGCAGACTCGGAGGTGGTGGCTTCGGTTATGAAGATGGCAGACTATGAGCCGACGGAGAACCTTGATGAGGCCGATGCCGTGTTTCTGAACACCTGCTCAGTACGCGACAATGCGGAACAGAAAATATTGCACCGTTTAGAAGCTCTTGCTGCCCTGCGCCGTCAGCGCAACAGATCCCTCATCATCGGCGTGCTGGGTTGCATGGCCGAGCGTGTGCAGGCCGAGCTATTGGAGAAGCATCATGCCGACCTCGTGGCCGGCCCCGACGCTTACCTGTCGTTGCCCGACCTCATTGCCCAAGCCGAGATGGGGCACAAAGCCATCAACACTAAATTGTCTGCACAAGAGACCTATCGCGACGTAGTGCCGATGAGGCTGCCTGGTGCACGCATCGGCGGTTATGTCAGCATTATGCGTGGCTGCAACAACTTCTGTCACTACTGCATCGTACCTTATACCAGAGGACGTGAGCGTAGTCGCGATATGGACAGCATCCTCAGAGAGGTACGTGACCTACGCGACAGGGGATTCCATGAGGTCACGCTTTTAGGGCAGAATGTGAACTCTTACAGGAGCCTCTCCTCCTGCCCTCTCCAAGGTGAGAAGGAGCTGAAGTTTCCGGAATTGCTACAGCTGGTTGCAGAGGAGGCACCGGAAATGCGTGTCCGCTTCACCACTTCGCATCCAAAGGACATGAGTGACGAGACGCTACACGTCATTGCTGATATGCCTAATGTGTGCCGTCACATCCACCTGCCTGTACAGAGCGGCAGCAACCACATCCTTCAACTGATGAACCGTCACTATACCCGTGAGTGGTATTTAGACCGTGTGGACGCCATACGCCGCATCGTTCCCGACTGTGGCCTCTCGACTGACATCTTTGTGGGTTACCACGACGAAACAGAAGAAGACCATCAGCTGTCACTCAGTCTGATGCGTGAAGTGGGCTATGACTCCGCCTTCATGTTCAAGTACTCAGAACGCCCAGGCACTTACGCCTCCCGCCATCTGCCCGACAATGTGCCTGAAGAGGTGAAGTTGCGACGGCTGAACGAGCTGATAGCCTTACAGACGGAAATCTCTGCACAGCAGAACCGCAAAGACGAGGGAAAAGTGTTTGAGGTGTTAGTGGAAGGTTTTTCAAAGCGCAGTCGCGAGAAGCTGTGCGGTCGCACGGAGCAGAACAAGATGGTGGTTTTCCCAAAAGCCGGCCACCACATCGGCGAGCACGTCGATGTCAGAATCACTGACAGTACCAGTGCCACGCTGTTGGGAGAAGCCATATAAGATTGAATGTATTCACATGCAGATAGTCTACGAGGACAACCATATTATAATAATAGCCAAGCGCAGCGGCGAGATTGTGCAAGGCGATAAGACGGGCGACACCCCGTTGTCGGAACTGGTGAAAGCCTACATTAAGGAGAAATACCAGAAACCTGGCGAGGTGTTCCTGGGTGTTCCCCACCGTCTTGACCGGCCTGTCAGCGGACTGGTAGTGCTGGCTCGTACTTCGAAGGCTTTGACACGCCTTAACGCCATGTTTGCCAAAGGAGAAGTGCACAAGACCTATTGGGCCATTGTGGAGCGCAGAAATGCAGAAGCACAGGAACACGGGCATACAGGAGTGCAGGAGCTGTCACACTGGCTGACGCGCAACGAACAGCAGAACAAGTCGTATGCCCACCTCAAGGAGGTGCCCCACTCCAAACTGGCCCGTCTGCAATACCGACTGCTGGCCACAGGTGATCACTATGACTTAGTGGAAGTGCAACTGCTGACTGGGCGGCATCACCAGATACGCTGCCAGTTAGCTGCCATTGGCCGGCCCATCAAAGGCGACCTGAAGTACGGCGCACGACGTTCCAACCCTGACGGTAGCATCTCACTCTTGGCACGCCACGTGGAATTCATACATCCTGTATCGAAACAACCCGTCAGCGTGGATGCTCCCCTGCCCGATGACCCTCTCTGGGAGAAACTGACTAACCAGCAATAGAAATGACCTTCAACTGAGACTATGCAGAAGAGCTACAGCGTGTGCTGTAGCTCTTACTGAGATTAATTGTGCACCAGCGTGCCGATGTCCTCGCCTTCCATTACCTTCTTCAGATTACCCACGACATCCATGTTGAAGACATAGATGGGCAGGTGGTTGTCCTGACACATGCAGATGGCTGTGAGGTCCATCACCTTCAAGCCCCGGTTGAGTACCTCCTTGTAGGTGATTTCGCTGAATTTCGTGGCGGTGGGGTCTTTCTCGGGGTCGGCGGTATAGACGCCATCCACTCGGGTACCCTTCAACATGACATCAGCCTCAATCTCAATGCCGCGCAGCGACGAGCCAGTGTCGGTGGTGAAATAGGGTGAACCTGTGCCGGCAGAGAAGATGCAGACATAACCCTGCTGCATGGCCTCAATGGCACGCCACTTGGTGTAGAACTCACCGATAGGCTCCATACGGATGGCCGTCAGCACGCGGTTCTTCACGCCCACAGCATCAAGGGCCGATGACAAGGCCAGCGAGTTGATGACCGTGGCACACATGCCCATCTGATCACCCTTCACGCGGTCAAAGCCTTTCTGTGAGCCGCTCAGTCCACGGAAGATGTTTCCGCCGCCAATGACGATGCCAATCTGTACGCCCATATCGTGCACTTCCTTGATTTGCTGTGCGTAGTCGCTCAGCCTCTGCGGGTCGATACCATGACCCTGTTGTCCCATCAGGCTCTCGCCTGACAGTTTCAGTAGAATCCGATTAAATCTTGCCATTTTTCTTTGTTTTTTCGTTATTCACGTTATGTCGTTATTAAATGATGAACTGCACCTGCTTGAACTCGCAGTTGCTGTGATGGTGCATTTCCACGCCACATTCCATCTGTGTCCAGCTAAGCTTCAGCCGGCCGAAACGGTCTACGCCCTCTACCAGACAGTCACGCACCTCACCGTCCTCAAAACGGAAGGGATAGACACCATTAAGGCGGTAGAGTTGCTGATGATAGGTATTATGAAGCATGGCATGGCAAGCTGCGTTGTCAGCCATCTCCAAACAGGTGTCGAGGCTTTTCAGGAGCTCGCTGAGAACAGTCTCGCGGTCAAGGATGCGTTGAGTCAACAGCGAGAGCGATGTGGGATTAGGCGCATCACTGACAAAGACACACTGGTTGATGTTCAGGCCTATGCCGATGATGCTGTCCTGGATGAGTTCTCCTTTGAGGCGGTTCTCAATGAGGATACCACAGACTTTCCTGTCACCGCAATAAATGTCGTTGGGCCACTTGATGCACACGTCACTCTCCACATAGCGTCCCACAACCTCATGAATGGCCAATGAGACAGCCATTGAAATAAAGAACTGGTCTCGTGCAAGCAGCGCATTAGGATGCCAGAGGAGCGATAGCAACAGGTTCTTCGACACCTCACTCTCCCAACTGTTGCTTCCACTGCCCATACCACCCGTCTGGAAATCTGCCCACACAGCACGGTCTTTCTCGGTGCGGTGCTTCCGCATCCAGCGGTTTGTGGAGTCTATTTCAGTAAGGTGCGTGAGCGGAAACATAACTTATTTAGGCTGATCAGCCTGCAAACGCTGGGTGGCACCGGTAAGCGGGTCAAGCCAGAGGTGCGTAGTGTAACGCTTGTTAAAGAGCGAGCCACTCAATAGCTCCACATTGCCGAACTGGGGAGCGGGATGCTCCTTGGTGTCTATCGGCTCTATGCCTCGGAAGATGGTGACTTTCATACGCCCCGGCACATTCACATAGACGCCCGCCTCGACCTTCTTTTTCTTGGCCTGGGCAGCCATAGGGTCAACAGGAGGCACGGTGTGCAGATCTTCCACCGTGATATAGAAGGGGTCGCCCGACAGGTCATCGCTGTCCACCATGCCGTCTGTCTGAGAGAGGCGGAACAGCACCTGACGGCCAATGGGGCCAGCAGGTATCATCCAAAGAATATGCTCTGTCGTATCAACTGTGGTCACCCCACGGAACATGGAGGAGAGGGCACGCTCCTGGTCATCCAGCTCGCGAAGCATCACCTTCAACTGTTCACCGTCCTTGGGGTTATATTCGGCCTGCCCCTTGATAAGCAGCGAACGGTTTTCACGCAGGTCGTAGATTTCCTGTGCCGTCAGCTCCGCCATCTTCGCCGTACTGCCTGCTGACAGGATCTCCTCGCCTAACAGCTCACGGGGATTGAGCATCGGCCGCTGCGGAGCTGGCAGGAAAGGTTCTGGCTGGGCAACATCCGCAACAGGGTCGGCATTGATGGCTAACAGGCAGCCGTCGGCCGAAAGCTGCGCCTGGGCAGCGATGCTGCGGATATCAAACTTCACAGCGTAGCATTTCGCCGTATCGGCCACAGCGACGGCTGTCTGGCTGACACCCACCACACGGTAGCCGGTAGAAGGCGCTTGGCTGACATCCGACAACCGCAGATAGCGCTGGGCATAGCGGGCAAAGTCGCCCGGCTGATACGTGGTCTTCTCCACCAGTACACTGATCCGGACGGCGGTCTTCGGCAGGAAATAGACCAGTCCTTCCTGAGTCATGCCCGGACGGTACTCACTGAGCTGGGTCTGCGCCCCTACGGGGCTAAATGATAAATGACAAATGATAAATGATAAAGCGATTAACAGTCGTTTCATTCACATTATTCTTTAAACATTAAACACTTTCAAGTTTCTTGAATGCCTGAGGCAAATAGCTGATGATGTCGCTGGCCATCAGACTCTCCTGACCTAATACCTCGGCGGCCAGGTCGCCGGCGGTGCCATGCAGCCATACGCCAAGACAGCAAGCCTCCTGCTGCGAATAGCCTCTGGCCAACAGTCCCAACAAGATGCCCGTCAGCACGTCACCACTACCGGCGGTGGCCATGCCGGCATTGCCAGTCGTATTGAAAAGCACATGCCCGTCGGGCATACAGATCGCTGTACGATGACCCTTCAGCACCACGTAACCCTGTAGCCGCTCGGCCAACTGACAAGCCTTGGTGAGGCGTTCGTAGCTATCCGTACAAGGACCTTCCAGACGATCCATCTCCTTGGGATGGGGCGTAATGATGACCCCCTTGGGCAATTGCTGTAGCCAGGCATGTTTGGCCGCAAGGATGTTCAGTGCATCGGCATCAGCCACAATAGGACATGTTGCCCGCTTCAGCTGCGAAATCATGGCAATGCCCGTCTGTTCCTCTTCTGACAGACCGGGGCCAATGGCCAGGGCCTGAAAATCCTCAGTAAGCACGGGAACCGTGAAATGATTCTCATCCCTGTCAGGCCATAGTACAACCTCGGGTACTGCTGTCTGTAACGGCAGAATGTTCTTGCGGGGCGTCACCACCGTCAGTTTCCCGACACCAGAGCGCATACAGGCCCGTGCTGCGAGGATGGCAGCACCAGCCATGCCGCAGCTCCCCGCCACCAACAGGGCATGTCCCATCTGTCCCTTGTGTGCAAAGGGGTCACGAGGTCGCAGCATCTGCCGCAGGCTGTTGGTTTCCATCAAGGCATAGCGGGCTTCGGTAGCATCGATGCCTTCCTGGCTGATGCCGATATTGAGGCACTCCACCTGCCCCACATACTGCTGGTTTTCAGCAAAGAGAAATGCTAATTTGGGCAGCTGAAGCGTCAACGTCAAAGTGGCCCGCACAATGTTTACCCTTATATTATAAGTATTGTCTTCGGTCATCAACCCCGACGGCATATCAATACTTACCACCTGCGCCCCCGACTGGTTGATGTATTTCACCAACGACGCGAAGCCACCGGCAAGGGGCTTGTTCAGTCCTGAACCGAAAAGGCCATCAACAACCAGCATACCCGGCTCCAAACGCGGCGGTTCGAACTCCAGCGTCACCTCTGTCAGCAGAGACTGACCATCCTTCTTCTCCATCAGTAGCTTGCGGTTGGCAGCACAGTCAATCGAGAGCTTGCCTGTGGTATTGAAGAGGAAGGCCTGCATTTGATAGCCTCTTTCGTTCAGCATCCGTGCCACGGCCAGAGCGTCACCGCCGTTGTTGCCCGGTCCGGCAAAGACCGTCACCGGTATGTCCTGCCCCCACCGGTCAGTGATGGCACGGGTAATGGCACGGGCTGCCCGCTCCATCAGATCAATGCTCTTGATAGGTTCGTGGTCGATGGTGTATTGGTCTAACTCGCGAATCTGGCTACTCGTGAATATCTTCATAGTTTTTTAGGTTGTGATAATCGATAGATAAATATCAATGGCGCGCTGCAGCTCGCTGATGCAGATGAACTCGTCGGCCGAATGTGACCGTGCCGACTCTCCCGGTCCGAGCTTCAGCGAGGGGAACGGCATCAGGGCCTGGTCGCTTAGCGTGGGCGAGCCGTAAGGCTGAAGACCCAGGCTAATGCAACGCCGTATGAGCGGATGCTCCAATGGGATATGCGACGAATGGAGGCGTGTGGAGCGGGCCTTCAGCTCGCAATGTCTCATCTGGCTTTGCAGGAACGTCAGCACCTCCTCATTCCCGTAATGTTCGTTGGTACGAACGTCGATGACGAAATGTAACAGGTCGGGCACCACGTTGTGCTGCGTGCCGGCCTCCACCTGGGTGACGCTCATCTTCGTAGGCCCTAACAGCTCGCTCACTTTGGGGAAGCGGTAGTCGCGCAGCCAACGCAGGTCGTCGAGGGCTTCATAGATGGCGTTCACCCCTTCGTTGCGGGCAGCGTGGCCGCTGACCCCGTGGGCGTAGCCGTCGATGACCATCAGTCCCTTCTCGGCCACGGCCGGTTGCAGGCCCGTAGGCTCTCCCACGATGGCAACATCGATCTGCCCACCAAGCTCCGCGAGTTGTGACTGCACAACCGGCAAAGCCCTGACGAAGCCATCTTTGCCCGACACCTCCTCCTCAGATGAAGCCAAATAGACAAGGTTGTAGGCACTCCGCACTCCAAACCGGAAGAGCTGCAGGAGGGTGACGAGGCCGCCGCCACAGTCATTGGAACCAAGGCCGTAAAGGCGGTCGCCCTCGATGATGGGCCGGTGCGGGTCACGTGTCCACGATGCAACAGGCTTCACGGTGTCGATGTGGGCATTAAGCAACAGGGTGGGCTTAGCGGGGTCGAACTCCGAAGGTAATGCCCAGAGATTGTTACCCTCACGCTGCGGGTTCAGTCCCCATTCGGCCATGCGCTGCTCCATCAGGTCGGCCGCCGCCGCCTCCTGACGGCTCACACGGGGAGTGGCTATCAGGTCTTTCAGCAGGGCGACGGCATCGTCGAGGAAGGGCTGTGTCAGCATAGCGCTTATAATGATTAACGGTCAATCGCCGACGGGGATGGCTATTTCGGCCTTCAGGTGACGCTCGTCGTCGATGACGCGAAGCTTGAGGCGGCCCTTTTGTTTGGCGGCCTGCACCACTACGACCAACTGGCCGGCAAAGAGCTTCATGGTAGGTTGGGTGAACGGCTCCAACGACGTGGCATCGCCGTTGCAGACAGCCTTGAAACTGCCTGCGCCTTCCACCTCAAACCGCAATTGGTCAGCGGCGGTGGGGATGAGGGTGCCGTTCTTGTCGGTCAGCGACACCGTGACGAAAGCCAGGTCCTCGCCGTCGGCTTTCAGGTCACTCTGCTGCGTCCACACGTCGAGTTGCAGACGGGCAGGCTTGCCCGCTGTATTGATGGTTTTTGACCCAGCCTCATTGCCCTGCTCGTCATAGACCACCACCTTCACCTTGCCCGGCTCGTACTTCACGTCGTTCCAGCGCAGGCGGTAACGGTCGAGACGGTCTTTGCTGTCCCATTTGCCTTTTTCCTCGTTCACTTTCTTGATGCGTCCCTGGCTCTTGCCATTGACAAACAGCTCGGCCTCCGGATAGTCGGTATAGCAGTAGACGGGTGTCACCTCGCCTTCGCGGCCGGGCCATGTCCAGTGGGGCAGCAGATGGATGGTATGCTCGTCTTTGTTCCAGTGCGAGCGATAGAGATAATACCTGTCTTTGGGCAGTCCGGCGAGGTCACAGATACCGAAGTACGAGCTGCGGCTGGGCCAGTACTCGTCGAAGGGTGTCGGCTCGCCTAAGTAATCGTAGCCAGTCCACACGAACTCGCCTATCACCCAGTCATAGTCTTCCTGCCAGCGCCAGTCATCGTCGGGCAGGTTTGACCATGCGCAGTATTCCACATCGTAGCCCGAGCATTGGCCGTCGGCATTCTTGATGGCGTTCGGGTCGTAACCCTTTGCCCAGGATGAGTAGCGGGCGTTGTCATCGGTCTTAACTGGGAACTTATAGACGCCGCGCGAAGAGACCGTCGAGGTGGTCTCCGAGCCTAACAGGAAACCATGCCACAGTTTGTCGTAGGTGTCTTGATAGCGGTGCAAGCGATAGTTCAGGCCCGGCACATCCATCGTCTGGAGGAAGCCTGTGCTGACAGCGTTGTCCGGACGGTCGCAGCCCTGCGTGACAGGGCGCGTGGGATCCAACTGGTGGCAGAGATCCTGCAAGTGGGCGGCCATCTCACGGCCACTCACAGCGGCCTGCTCAGGGATCTCATTACCGATGCTCCACATCACAATCGACGGATGGCGGCGGTTGGCCACCACGAGGTTGGTGATGTCGCGGTCGGCCCACTCCTTGAAGAAGCGGGCGTAGCCGTTCTTGCACTTCGGATAGACCCACATGTCGAAGCTCTCGGCCATGACCATCATGCCCAACGAGTCGCAGATGTCCATCTGCCATTGGCTCGGCATGTTGTGGCTGGTGCGTATGGCGTCGCAGCCCATCTCCTTCATCGTCTTGATCTGACGGATGAGGGCGGCCTTGTTCACGGCGGCACCTAAGGGGCCGAGGTCATGGTGCAGGCAGACACCCTTTATCTTGCGCGTCACGCCGTTGAGCTGGAAGCCACCTTCCTTCGACACGCTGACGGTGCGCAGGCCCACGGTGAAGGTTTTCTCGTCGATGACCTTGCCGAAGTCGTCGTACACCTTGTGGTCTTTGTCGCTCTTGCCGTCTAAGAGGACTACGCGTACCTTATATAAATATGGTGTCTCGGGTGTCCAGAGCTTGGCGTTTGGAATCATAAACTTGCCGACAGCCTTGCCGTCCTTCACAGGCGCGGGATAGAGATTGGCCACGTTCTTGCCGTCGGGGTCGATAAGGGTTATGCCCATGATGGGCTTCCCAGCGGCATCGGCCACGGGCAACTCGATGGTGAACTCGGTGATGTCAGCGCCGTTCTTCGTCTTTCCCTTGTTCAATGTCGTCGCTGTGGTGACACCCCAGTCATCGATGCGTGCCTGCTGCGGGGTGAGGATGAGCGTCACAGGGCGGTAGATGCCGGCGCCGGGATACCAGCGCGAGCTCTCCTCCACGTTCTGCAGGTCCACCTCCATGAGGTTCTCGCCGGGCTTCACGAAAGGCGTGATGTCCACACGGAACGTGTTGTAGCCGTAGGCCCAGTAGCCCGCCTTCTGTCCGTTGATGCTCACCGTCGGCTCGGCCATGGCTCCGTCGAACAACAGCTCGGCATGACCACTAAACTCCTGAGGAATAGTAATGGTACGCTTGTAGTGACCCTCGCCAATCCACGGCAGGGCACCCGAGCGGCCGCTTTTCTCCGTCGGCTCCTTTTCGCCGTTCTGCTCAATGGCCACCACCTGCAGATCCCATTTCTTGTCAAACGGGCCGCTGATGGCCCAGTCGTGCGGCACGCTGACCGTCTGCCACGACGCCTTGTCCTGCGAGAAGAGCCACCCGTCAGTCAGCAACATCTCCTGCCGTGTCTGCGAGAAGCCACTAACCGCCAGGGCCAAGGCCAAAAGTGAAATATAATATCGTTTCATAATTTCATAACCAACTATCGTCTGCAACTCCTGTAACTCCTGCGCTCGACCTCTGGTCGCTTGCTACCGCAGGGACGCAAGAACTCCTAAACTCCTAAAGTTCCAAGTCACCGTTGAATATCTCATGCCAGGGCAGCCCCTGCTTATTCAGCTGCTCCAAGAAGGGATCGGGGTCAAACTCCTCAACGTTATACACGCCGGGCTTCTTCCACAGTCCCTTGCAGAACATCATGGCACCAATCATGGCAGGAACGCCCGTGGTGTAGCTCACGCCCTGCATACCCGTCTCCTCGTAGGCGGCACGGTGTGAGCAGTTGTTATATATATAATAGGTCTGCTCCTTGCCGTCGTTGCCGATACCACGGATGCGGCAGCCGATACTGGTCTGTCCCTCATAGTTCTCTCCCAGGTCCTGCGGGTTGGGCAGCACGGCCTTCAGGAACTGCAGCGGGACGATCTTCACCTTCACCATTTGGGGAGTCTCCCCTCCCTTGGGGAGGGGCTGGGGGTGGGCCAACGGAGCCTCATAGATGACCTCGTCGATACGGCTCATGCCGATGTTCTGAATCACTTCGAGGTGCTTCAGATACTGCTGGCCGAAGGTCATCCAGAAGCGGGCACGCTTAATCGTCGGGTAGTTGATGACCAGCGACTCTATCTCCTCATGGTGCAGCAGATAGCTGTCGCGCGGGCCGATCTCCGGATAGGTCAGGTCTTTGTGAATCTCCAACGGTTCGGTCTCCACCCACTTGCCATCTTCCCAGTAGAGGCCTTTCTGCGTAATCTCGCGGATGTTGATCTCGGGGTTGAAGTTCGTGGCGAAGGCCTTGTGGTGGTCGCCGGCGTTGCAGTCCACGATGTCCAAGTACTGCATCTCCTTAAAGTGGTGCTTAGCAGCGTAGGCGGTGAAGATGCTCGTCACGCCCGGGTCGAAGCCACAGCCGAGGATAGCAGTCAGGCCGGCCTTCTCGAAGCGCTCACGATAGGCCCACTGCCATGAGTACTCAAAATGAGCCTCGTCCTTCGGCTCATAGTTGGCGGTGTCAAGATACGAGCAGCCGCAGGATAGACAGGCGTCCATGATGGTCAGGTCCTGATAAGGCAGAGCCAGATTAATGACCAGCTCAGGCTTATAGTCATTGAAGAGCGTCTTCAGCTGCTCCACATCGTCGGCATCCACCTGCGCCGTCTTGATGTCCATCGTGTAGCCCTTCTTATGGATAGCATCCACCAGCGCATCACATTTCTCCTTGCGACGGCTGGCAATCATAAACTCAGTGAACACATCAGCATTCTGGGCAATCTTGAATGCTGCTACTGTTGCGACGCCTCCGGCGCCAATCATCAGGATTCTTGCCATAGTTATTTCTTTCTTTTAGGGTTTAGTTGCTGCAAAGGTAACATAAAATACAGAAACAGCAAAAAAAACTGACTGAAAAGGAGAAATACTAACAAACTTTAATGATGTGATTGGCCATATACAGGTTCAACATGATAGCCGGATTGACGCAAGAGACTGAGCACACCATTCTCTCCAGGCAGATGGCCGGCACCGACAGCGAAAAGGGTTGGCTTCTGCGCCATAAGGGCAGGCATCTTCGTCAGCCAGTCGGCATTGCGCTTGTCAACAAGCTCTGCCACCTCTTCAGGTGAAGAGTCACAGCTGTTGTTCAGCTTCATGTCCATAGCGTCTTTGACAGCCTCCAAGTCTTGGGAATAGAATGCACGGATAATCCCCTCCATCATTTCCTCCATAAAAGCGCTATGATCCACCAGACACATCAGCAGTTCCTTCTGACGTTCCAGCGACGCACCATCCGTGAGCAGTTTAATCTGAAACGCCAGAGTCTCCAGCGCGCCTACATCTTTGCCATGAGCACGGGCATCCTTCTGGAAATAATCGTCAAAACCATTCTGGGCGTCTATGCTGCCACCCTTTTTGATACAGATAAGTGATGTCAGCATCTCAGACAGAGCCGATGGTTTCATCCTGCCCAACTGAGCTAACTGCGGATGGGTCATGTCAACGCCCAACTGGCTTTTCATGTAAACATTCAGACGGTTCATCTCGTCGGCAGAGAGCAACTTATCGATGGTCAGGCTGTCAGGCAGCATCATAGCCTGCTGTATGAGAGCCAAGCTGTCTGCGTCCGCCATTTCCCCCATCAGCAGTTCACCATAGACCTGCTGGCAGTCCTCCATGGCCTGACGGATGCCAGGGATGGAATCTACGAACGCCACATTGGCAAAATGATAAGTCCCGACGATGTAGGACGGCACCGTCAGTCCCTTGCCGCTGATTTTGTACAGCAACTGTGCATTCGCCATAACGCCAGTCAGGGCGAACAGAATTGTAAGGAAGATTTTCTTGTTCATGTTACTTTTCTTTTAGTTCTCTTATTTTCGTTTATAGTATTTCGCTGTTCATTCTTTGCTTATCGTTAATTTCTGTAAATTCGGCAGTTCCGACTGCCGAATTGTAGTTTTCCAACATTCTCCACTCCTCATAGAATGTACGCGTGTTCTTTAGGTTGCGTTCCGAAAAACCTTTCAGCCCAGGTAGTTCCCTCCTCAGTTGTTCACTGATTGTTGCCAAGGCTCCCTTACCCCAGTTCTTTTTTCTGGTATTAGCTGAGACGTAGCGGCCTATGCCATAGTAGAGGGCAAGCTGCTCTTGGTTAATTGCCTTTAGCGTCCTTTGTTGGCTTTGCAAGATGGCCGCCTTAATCACCTGTACGGCATTTGTCGTTACTTCAGAGGTTGTCAGCTCTATTGCGTTTTCTATTTCGTTCATCATATATTCTAATAACGTTTTTGTTTCTGATTCTATTGCTCATTCCATTCTAGGCGGCTTGGCAAGTACCTGTTCCTCAATGACATAGGAGAAGTGATTACGAAGAACCGTCCCCAATGACCTGCCAAAACAATCTGCCAACACTTATGTTAGTCATCGTTTACTTCCCAGTGCCCCCCTTTGTCAGGCCCAATACGTCGTATGACACCCCGCTCCTGTAGCTTCTTTATGTTTCTTGAAATATTTCTTCTGTCAATCCCTATAAGCGTAGCCATTTCGAGTGTAGTGATATTGGGATTATCTTTTACCAAAGCCACTATTTTCTGTTGCGTTTTCTGTGACGTTTTCTGTGACGTTTTCTGTGACGCACCTTTGGGCGCGTTTCCTTCAATTTGATTATTCACATTGTTTCTTTGGAAAGTCACCCTGACACCACCAAAAGCAGATTCTATCTTTGGCATGGGCAAACCAGCACCCTCGAAACCGTCACGAATCTTCTTGTATCCCCGTCCCCATGACTCAATGAATCCAGCCTTGAAGAAGGCGTATGCGATATTCCTATTGCGGGGTCGAGAGGAATGTTCTCCTAACAGGGTCTCTGGTGTGTAGCCAATAGGTAATTCACCCTCATTCCAGACCTCACAATAATCATCCCAGACTCGCATTTGAATATGTACACCCGTATAGTCCTTATGACAAATTGAGTTATAGAGTATCTCACGCAGAGCATCTTCCGGCACTTCGAGTGTTTCTATTCGTTGCATGCCCTCATAATGAATGGGAGACGTAAAGTATTTCGTTTTCAGGATTTCCACCACCCGGTCTGTCATCTGTATGATGTTGCCTTCTATCACATCTTGCGTAATCAAGTCTGCCTCATTTCTCCTGAAACGTCCAATCCTAAACTCCACACATGTAAAGTAGCGTTGAGGCTTCTTTGCAAAGAGAAGCAGAGCTGCATTTTTAAGCTTGCCGTCCTCATCAATCAGGTGTAGGTTCTCTAACACGGCTTGTGTCGAAGCATTTGACTCATCTTCACTGATTCGTCCAGCCTTGATACCCTTGCGCAGGAAATAGTCAATGGCACTGCGATCCAAATCGTCAATGGTGGCATAATCATTGGTAATGTCGTCCCACGAGCGCCCCATCTTCTTCAGTACAAACTGCTGGAGTGCTGGCCCACGCAACTCCTGCATCGTACTGCCAGAGCGATAGTAGTATTTCCCCTTGTAGTTGATGGGAATATTGCTCGGTTCAACAACAACTTCTATATACTCCAGCCCTTCCTGTTCATGGAGATTCACGTCCGCTACGATACCCATTGTGGTAACAATCTTGTTAGGAATATCCTCCATCAGCCTGTCCACATGTTCCAGACCAATCACTTCATGGTCATCGTTTACGCCGAAGTACATCACCGCCCCTTGTGCATTTGCGAAACCGCATATCCATTTCAGATATTCGTCGCGCCACGACTCTTTGTATTCTACGTTCTGACATTCCTTTGGTTTCATCTTTGCCATATTTCTATAACGTTTTCGTTTCTGATTCTATTGCTCATGCCATTCTATGTAGTGGGTCAGATGCTTGTTCCCCAATGATACAACTCTTCAGGAACCAATGTATCCTTTTTTCGCAG
>Ga0310786_10007217_pt1 | contig 14542 bp, 7 predicted proteins | sample AusTroGonzalo_MG_FD_203881 | JGI IMG/M metagenome (GOLD analysis project Ga0310786, IMG submission 203881) | Bovine rumen microbial communities from tropical cattle in Woodstock, Queensland, Australia - Gonzalo_03 (v2) (version 2) | ecosystem: Host-associated > Mammals > Digestive system >... | reverse complement strand
GAAAAAGATATAAGGAGATATCTCGAATTCACGGAAACTGAATGTCATCTCAGATAATAAACGTAGATATAAGCATCCGTCTCGGTCTCGATATCGATAAAGAAAGTGACATCATGATCGCCGTCGACCGCTCTGATCTCGGCCACCTCAGTGCCGTACATAGGGGAAGGCTTCAAGACTTCGGAATTAAAGAGCCCGGCCGCATATTCCTGGAAGGAGTCAAAGTCCATGATACTAAGTTCGCCTTCGTAATTATTGGCAATGACATTCAGCATATCCTCGGCCCTCTCAGCGGGGATTTGGATCTTGGCTTCATATGCCTTGCGGTAATAGAGTATTCCGACCTTATTCATCGCTACGACCTTCATATCGTCAGTGATCTCGATCTTCAAGGTCCTGTCTAAAACGAACTTGTTATAATCCCACACGAATCCGCCGATAAGGACTATCAGCAGGACCACGGTAACAACGATAAGTATCTTATCCTTTTTGCTCATAAACTTACTCCTTTATATCTCATATAATCTCAGAGCGTTCTCTGTGGTTATCCTCGCCATCTCTTCGGCATCGATGCCCCTGATCTGTGCGATCTTCTCGATCACAAACGGGACAAATCCCGGTTCATTGGTCCTTCCCCTGTTGGGTTCAGGTGTCAGATACGGGCTGTCCGTCTCGGCTACTATGCGGTCTGCCGGACAGGAAATGCAAAGTTCGATGCCTTTTCTGTTATTCGCAAAGGTCAAAGGACCGTCAAATCCGATATAAAAGCCCATCCTGATAAGCTCGGATGCTGCTTCCTTCGACATGGAACAACAATGGCATACGCCGGGGTTGCTTCTGAGAAAGCCTTCCTTATATGCCCGCCTCAGTATCTCGAGACAATCCCCCGTTGCATCCCTCTCATGAAGGATAAACGGAAGATCAGTCTCGTAAGACAGCCTTATCTGCTTTTCGAAAACATCCTTCTGCACATCCCTCGGAGACAGGTCATAGTAATAATCCAGACCGATCTCACCGACAGCGACGATTCGAAGATCCTGTTTGTCTTCTATCAGCTTTTTAAGTTCCTCTTCAACATTACCGTCGTAAGATGAAGCCTCGTGCGGGTGCACTCCGACCGATGACCAGAGACTGACACCTGCCGTGCCGTTATACTCACGGGCCATGGAGGAAGCGAGCTTCGATGTGGCAAGTGAGTCGGAAGGGATAACGATCTTATCGACTCCGGAAGCCGAAGCGTTTTCCAGGAGAGCTTCGATACTTACGCTCTTTTCTTCATACCTTCTGTCATAAAGATGTGCGTGCGTATCAAAGACGCCCCTCAGATTACCTTCATAACGGACCTTGTGCTTCTTGCTCATATCAGGAGATATCAGCTCCCGGCTTAACGTCTTCGTTAAGTTCGACGACTCTGTATCCGCCGTCCTCTGCTCTTGCAGAGAGGATCATGCCGTTACTCTCATAGCCCATCATCTTTCTCGGAGGGAAGTTTACGATCATCGCTACTGTCTTTCCGATAAGATCTTCCGGCTTATAGTACTTGGCAATTCCGGAAAGGATCTGTCTCTCGCCGAATCCGTCATCGAGCTTGAACTTCAGGAGCTTGTCCGACTTAGGAACCTTCTCGCACTCAAGAACCTTGCCGGCTCTGATATCGAGCTTCAGGAAATCATCGAAGACGCAAGGATCCTTCAAAGGTTCAAGATCCTTACCCTTCTCCTCTTTCTTATGGTTCAGCGCTTCGAGCTCCTTGAGCTCTTTTTCGATATCGATCCTGGGGAAGAGGACTTCTCCCTTCTTAACTTCAACATCTGAAGCAAGAGCGCCTCTTACAGAAGCCGCCTCAAGAGTCGTATTCTCATCGGTTGCACCGATCTGCTCGAAGATCTTAGGGCATACGTGAGGCATTACAGGGCTCAAAAGGATCGCTGCTCTTCTTACGCAATCGAGCAGATTATAAAGGACCGTTGCAAGTCTGGTCTTCTTGCTGTCATCTTTTGCAAGGACCCATGGAGCAGTCTCGTCGATGTACTTGTTTGCTCTTGCGATGCATCTGAAGATCTTCTCGAGACCGTCAGATATATGAAGCGTCTCAAAGTCCTTGATGACTTCAGAAGGGAGCGCATCGAACATCGAGAGGAGATCCTCATCCAATGCCTCCGCTTCTCTCTCGGAAGGAAGCTTGCCGTCAAAATACTTAAATACCATCGCAACCGTTCTGGATACGAGGTTACCGAGATCGTTAGCCAGATCGCTGTTGATCCTGTTGAACATCATCTCGTTTGTATACGGACAGTCGGAACCGAACGGCATCTCGCGAAGGAGATGATATCTCAAGGCATCCACACCGTATCTGTCGCAGAGGACAAACGGATCTATGACATTTCCTGAAGACTTGCTCATCTTGCCGCCGTCAAAAGTGATCCAGCCGTGGCCAATGACCTTCTTCGGGAGAGGAAGATCCAAAGCCATAAGGATAGAAGGCCAGATAAGAGTATGAAATCTTACGATCTCCTTAGCCATTACGTGAATATCAGCAGGCCAGTATCTGTCGTAATCGTTATATTCGCTGTTGCCGTAGCCGAGTGCCGTGATATAGTTCGAGAGAGCATCTACCCAGACATATACTACGTGGTTGGGATCAAAAGTGATCGGGATACCCCACTTGAAGCTCGTTCTGGATACGCAAAGATCCTGAAGACCGGGCTTAATGAAGTTGTTGATCATCTCGTTGACACGTGACTTCGGCTCAAGGAAGTTGAGCTCTTCATCCGTTAAGAGTTTCTCGAGCTTAGGTCCGAACTGTGAAAGCTTGAAGAAGTAAGCCTCCTCCGAAGCATCGACACATTCTCTGCCGCAGTCCGGGCACTTGCCGTCAACAAGCTGGCTCTCCGTCCAGAAAGATTCGCACGGCTTACAGTATTTTCCGGTATATTCACCCTTATAGATATATCCTCTGTCATAAAGGTCCTTGAAGATCTTCTGAACGCTCTCGACATGGTAAGGATCTGTCGTCCTTATGAATCTGTCATAGCTGATCCCGAGCGTAGCCCAGAGCTTTTTAAAGTTTGCTACGATATCATCAACATACTGTTGAGGAGTAACGCCTTCCGCTTTGGCCTTGTCTTCGATCTTCTGTCCATGCTCGTCAGTACCTGTTAGGAACATTACATCCATGCCCTGCATTCGCTTGAGTCTTGCAACTACATCGCATGCCAATGTCGTATAACAGTGACCGATGTGCGGATTTCCCGAAGGATAGTAGATGGGCGTTGTAATGTAATAAGGTTTTTTCTCTGACATGATAAAAACCACCTCCTAATAAGATAACATCTTATTATAGATTGTCTTCCTATATAAGTCAAAAGAGCTCTCTCTTTTTCGAAAACTTGAAAAAATCCGCTAAATCTGAATAATAAGAGCGTAAGGAGAGTAAAAGATGAATATCGTTATAGCCATGGATTCATTCAAAGGGAGCCTGACTTCCACCGAAGCCGGAAATGCCGTTAAAGAAGGCTTTCTGAGCGCAGATCCGTCTCTTCGGATCAGTGTCCTTCCGCTGGCCGACGGCGGCGAAGGAACGATAGACGAACTTATGCCCTACGTCGGAGGTCAAAAAAAGCATCTTACCGTATCGGACGCGCTCGGAAGACCCGTTGATTCATATTACATGTTCGCAGGAAAGACAGCCTATATCGAGATTGCCAAAGCCTCCGGGATCACGCTCATAGATAAACCGGATGTGCTTCATTCCACGACTTACGGGACGGGCGAACTCATAAGGGATGCTCTTCTAAGCGGCTTCAAAAAGCTCATAGTATGCCTCGGGGGAAGCGCCACAAATGACGGCGGCGCGGGAATGCTCCAGGCTCTCGGGATGAAGATGACAGACAGGAACGGAAATGATATAAAGCAGGGCGTCATCGGTCTTAAGGACCTTTACCGGGCAGATACTTCTTCCATGATGAGTATTGATGCGGAGATCGTGATCGCCTCAGACGTTACAAATCCGCTCTGCGGCCCCGACGGGGCAAGCTATGTATACGGTCCTCAAAAAGGTGCGGATAAAGAAGACGTTATCTTAATGGACAATCTGCTTCAGGGATTTGCGGATTTCTTCTCAATGGACCCGGCGGAAAAAAGCACCGGAGCCGCAGGCGGCCTGAGCTTCGCACTTAAGAATTTTCTCGGGGGAAAGATCGTCTCGGGCGCAAGATTGTTTTCTGAAGAAGTCGGTCTTGAAGGAGCGATCAGGAATGCCGATATCGTTATAACGGGAGAAGGTCGAATGGATGCTCAGACCTGTAACGGCAAGGGACCGATGGAAGTAACGATGCTCGCGGGAAAATATAACAGACCCGTTTATGCCATTTCAGGTTCTTTGGGCGACGGATACGAGAAATGCCTCAAATCAGGTGTCATTCATATAGAAGAGCTGTCTGATAAGAGTCTTGATAAAAGCTCCGCCTTAATGAACGTTAAAAAGGCAGCAGAAAGACTTTGGACGAAGATATCAAGACTAAGGGATGCCTCTGAAGTGACAGTATCACTATAGAGACATCCCCGAAAAAATCGTTAAAGACTTCCCGAACAGGCTTATCTGTCTATGGAGTAAGCTATGCAGATATCCGAGAATTCCTTGGAGTCAACAAAGCAGTCAAACAGCTGATCCTTGGTCATTCCCTTGTCCATGGAATCCATCCAGAATGCCATTCCTTCCTCTTCAGGATCTCTTCCCAGGAATGTCTTATACATTCTTGTTATGAGTTCCTTGTTACTGACATTAAAACTGTTGAACTCTGCTGAATAGAAGAATTCACGAGCAGCCTGAGAACCGGAAAGATCGAGATTGGTAAGGCCATTGCTCCAGAACTTAAGTCCTTCTTCGTCAGGTTCTCTTCCGAGACATTCGGTATAGAGCCTTGTTGCAAATAATGTTGCATTATTTGAAGGAACAGTCGCCTTTGCTGTCTTTGCTCCCGATTTTATACCATATGAAGCACAGACATCACACCACTCGGACGAATTTATAAATCCTTCTACAACCGCATCTCTTCCCACTTTTTTAACGCTTTCTGTCCAGAACTTTAATCCTTCAGGATCGGAAGCCGCATCTCTGTCAAAGAGAACATCGTAAAGTACCGTCACAAATTCTTCGTCTGTCAGTTCCCTTTCCTTGAATTCATCGCTCATCAGGAAGTTTCTGACGCAGTCGGCACCCGTAAGTTCGCCTCCTTCTACCTTAGGGATCCAGAATGACTTACCGTCAGGATCGGAAGGACGGTCAAGTATATCTTCATATATCCTCTCAACAAAAGAATCAAACAATGCTTCCGGCTTTTGAACTTTCAATGTAGAGACATACTTGGCAGTATATATAGCGTCTCCCGTTACCTCGGATATCTTCGGTGTCCAGCCGTCAAATGTGTAAGTGAATTTATCATCTTCAGCCTTGACAGGTGTAATTCCGGTATAGACAGGCGTAGTCCCGTATTCGGCTTTCCCGTTCTGAAGCACTGTTCCGTCTTCATCAAGGAAACTGATCTCATATTCTTTCAATGTTTCTTTGAAGACAGCAGTATATGTAACATCTTCCGTCACTTCGGATATCTTCGGTGTCCAGCCGTCAAATGTGTAAGTGAATTCATCATCTTCAGCCTTGACAGGTGTAATTCCGGTATAGACAGGCGTAGTCCCGTATTCGGCTTTCCCGTTCTGAAGCACTGTTCCGTCTTCATCAAGGAAGTTGACCTCGTACTTGATCATATCTTCAAAAAAGACGGCTGTATATGTTACATCATCATAAACTAAAGGAAGAGTCTCTTCCGGTCTGTATGTATTCTCACCATCAGTCCAACCGATGAAGGTATATGAGAAGATCTCATTCGGTTCCCTTGTAGGGACAGGCCCGTTATATACAGGAGCCGTCATCAGATCGAAAGAGCTGTTTTGAAGCTCAACTGTTTCTCCGTTTTCTCCTTGCTTACAAAAGATAACCTGTTTCTGTTTGATCTTGAAATCGACATCGATCTTAACACCTTCAACGGAGTCAGGCATCTCACATTTGTACTTACCGTCACCGTCAGGAAGGATCTCTTTAACATGATCTTTTGAGTAGGTCATCGTCACTTTATCGATCTCGTAATCGCTTTCCGGTACGATCTCAAGTTCCAATTCATCTCCGCAATAAGACCTTGTTTTCCCCGTGACTGTTCCGTAATCGTTACATGTATATTCGACGTCATAGTAGTAACAGTACTTAAGTGCCCCGGTACTCCTGTAATAAGCAAAATTATACTCATTTATGTAGGATTCGGAATTAAGAACTACGGTCAGAGGTTGGATGCAAGAATCAAAGCAATGCCCCGGGATCTCAAAATCAGGATTATCAGGCAGCACTATCTTTCTTAGATTCTGGCACCCCGGAAAACAATTATCCAATGAAGTTATACTGTCAGGGATAATTACCTCCCTAAGTTCAAGACAATCCTCAAAAGCCTTGGCTTTAAGAGTAGTAAGAGTTGAAGGCAGGTTTATTTCTTGGAGACATATATCTCTGTCAAAAGCATTGTTATCTATTGATGTTAACCCTTCCGGTAAGACCACCTTCTTAAGACCATCACAAGCTTCAAAGGCGCTGAGTTTTATAGAAGTAACGTTTTGGGGAATAGTTATTTCCGTAAGTCTCACGCAGCGAAAAAAACAATTCTCACCTAAATATGTTAAACTGTCCGGAAGATCAATACTTTCAAGTTGTCCGCAACCTTCAAAACAAAAATCACCTATCGATGTTACACCCTCAGGGATAGTGATATTTCTGAGAGCGCCGCAGGCTCTGAAAGCGCCGAAGTCGATAAGAGTAACACTGCTCGGAATGGATATACTTTTGATCTGGAGTCCTCTAAAAGCATTTCTACCGATCGAAGTACAGCCGTCTTCGATTACCACGTTTTCTACAAGGCCATTCAAATTCGACCAGGGACTATAAGAATAATCCGTCATCTGGCCTGTCCCTTTGATAGTCAGCGTAGATATTCCGTCAAATTCCCAATAAAGGTTTTTACCACAGTAATGTTGATCAGAAAATGTTGCGCATATCGTAACAGGATACTCGGTATCAGGCATCACATAAAGGCCGTTCTCATCAGCGTATAACGAGCCGTTGGATCCGTTTGCGTCATACCAGCCTAATCTTGCAAGATAGTATCCGCTTTTAGGATTGATGTTCAATTTTACAGCTTCACCGCCGTAAGTTCTTGTCTCGCCCGTGATCGTTCCGTTATTATCACCAACGTAATCAACGTCATAATAATAATGGAATTTTATGCCAGAAAAAGCATTAAAAAGCTCAGGATCCAGATTCGATTCGGAATTGAGAGTTACCGATTTAAGATCGCAAGCAAAAAAACATTCCTCGCCGATCGTAAGATCTTTTCTGTCAGGCAAGGTCACTTTTGAAAGTGACGTGCACGCCATAAAAGCTTGGTCCTTTATCAGCGAAACACCGTTAGGAATAACTATTTCCTGCAGGCTCGCACAAGCGAGAAAAGACTCGGTTCCTATAGTGGTAAGGCTGTCAGGAAGGATTACCTGTGTTGCGTGCGTGCAACCGAAAAAAGCCATACTGCATAGTCCTGTAATTCCCTCTTTGACGACTATGGACGTTACTGTCTCTCTGTAGTAAAGCCATGGTATCGATTGATTAAATCCCACAAAAGCGGGCATATCACCCTCTCCTTCTAAGGTCAGTGTTCCGTCACTGTCGAGTTCCCATGTGATCTTATTATTGATATTGCCACCGGTTACTTTGTCGGCAAACACCCTTTTTTCCGGAATAACAGCAAATACCATCAGTATCATGATCAATATTGCTATTATCGATCTTTTTGTCCTATTCATATTAAGTTCCCCCATTAGGTTTAATACTAATTAATAATCAATCTGCGGCTGATTACTCGTATTAATGGGGCACCTTCTTTTTTTCGCTAATACGCACAAAGGAGCATATGATCATTTGTGTATTCTGCTTACATCTTTTATCTTAAAACATCAAAGATATATGATGTTTTCTTTCCCTTTCTTGACTTACAAATGTAAAATATAGATATAAAAGCGGCATTATGTGGAGGAGAGGTCTATGGAAAATGTTTTCGAGAGGCCTGATGTCAGGGAACTTATAGATATCTGTAAAGGGCACCGGGTCTTTATTCAAACGCACAATATTCCGGATGCCGATGCTATCGGTTCCGCATTCGGTCTTCAGCAGTTTCTTCTGGAATTCGGGATACATGCGACCATATGTTATGACGGCGACATCGATAAAACAAGTTCTTCAAAGCTGCTGGACATGTTCGGGATCACGATGTATCCCGATCAGGATATCTCCTCGGAAATGAATGAAGACGACTACATCATATGCGTCGATTCTCAAAAGAGAGCCGGAAACATAACCGATCTCAAGGGAACCGAGATAGCAGCGATCGACCATCATCCGACGACTTCGGTCAATTCAGGCGTGGAGTATCTCTATAAGGACATAAGGATGCTCGGTTCATGCTGCTCAATGATCACCGAGTATTACCGTGATCTTCTGATAACACCGACATCCAATGTGGCAACTGCTCTTTTATACGGCATCAAGACAGATACTCTCAAGTTTACCCGCGGAACTACAGAAACGGATATCTATGCATTCGCCTACCTGTATCCTCTGGCAGACAGGAATAAGCTCAAGAGCCTGGAAATGAACAGCCTCGAATTCAGCGACCTCAAGGCTTACGGAGCCGCCATAAGCAACATTCAGGTATTCGGCTATCTCGGGATCTCATTCATACCTTTTGACTGTCCCGATTCCATGGTCGCCATAGTAGCGGATTTCATACTGTCTCTTATAGAAGTTGAGGTCTCCGTCATCTACTGTGAGCGTCGTGACGGACTCAAGTTCTCAGTAAGATCGGAGCGTAGCGATGTCAACGCGGGAGATCTCGTCGCCCGGGCATTGGAAGGCATCGGTAACGGCGGCGGTCATTCCACAATGGCAGGCGGCAGGATACCGTTATCTTCACTGACGGGCTTGGGAGAATACAGCAACAACATAATAGCCGAACGCTTCATAAAGGCTCTCGGCATGGATTTTTGATCCTGCTTCTCGAAAACAAGTCATCATCTGTCTATCGCATAGCTTACGCAGATATCCGAAAACTCCTTGGAGTTTACGAAGCTGTCAAACAGCTGATCCTTGGTCATGCCCTTGTCCATGGAATCCATCCAGAAAGTAAGACCTTCATCTTCAGGATCTCTTCCAAGGAATGTCTTATACATCCTTGTAATGAGTTCCTTATTACCGAGGTTTAAACTGTTGAATTCTGCCGAGTAGAAGAATTCGTGTGCTGCCTGTGACCCTGTGATCTTGAGATCTGTAAGTCCCTGACTCCAGAACTTGAGTCCTTCTTCGTCAGGTTCTCTTCCCAGACACTCCGTGTAGAGCCTTGTTGCAAAGTCAGCGGCGCTGCCTGTGACTGCTTTCGCTGTTCCCGGCTTAACTCCGTATTCGGAACAAAGATCGATCCATTCAGGTGAACTTATAAATCCTTCTATTATGTTTTCTCTTCCGGTGACCTTGAGGCTTTCCATCCAGAAGTTAAATCCGTCAGGATCGTCCTTTGCGTCTCTGTCGAAGAATGCCTTATAAAGTACTTCTACGAATTCCTCGTCACTTAAGTTCCTGTCCTTGAATTCCTGACCGTTAAGGAAGTATCTTGCACAGTCTGCTCCGGTAAGTTCACCGTTTATTACCTTGTCGGTCCAATATGTCTTTCCTTCAGGCTCGGAAGGACGGTCAAGGACTACGACATACATCCTCTCCACAAATGCTTCAAAAGAAGCCTTGATCTCGGGATCGATAACAGCCAGTTTTTCTTCGGGCTTAAAGACAGCAGTATATGTCACATCGTCATAAACGGCAGGAAGAGTTTCATCCCGACCGTATGTATCAGTTCCGTCTGTCCAGCCTGCGAAAGTATATGTGTACTGAGCATCTGCAGGTTTGGTGGGTGTTCCACCGGCGTATTTAGGAGATGTTCCATAGTCACAAGGATCCGACTGAAGGGATGTGCCGTCTTCGTTACAGAAAGTGACAACTTTCTGAATCGGCTTGAAATAAGCCTTGAACTTAACTGGAACTGCAGAATCAGGCATTGTATATGTGTATTTGCCGTTCTTGTCAGGATCGATCGGTGTTTCCTTATCATTGGAATCAATAAACGTTATCTTATCGATCGTATAATTATCTTCAGGTTCAACAGTCAGTTCAATGACATCATTGATGTAGGATCTTGTTTTACCCGAGATGGTTCCCGGACCGTCAATGTCATATTTAACATCGTAGTAAAAGTATCTAACAGAGTCTGGTACATAATTTAAATCTGTAACATCCGGGTTTAGAATTACATACTCAAGATTGTTGCAATTATCAAAAATATCTTGTCCGATTATAAGCTCTGGATTATCCGGAAGATAAACAGTATTAAGGTTGGCACAACTCTTAAATGCATAATTCCCGATAGAAGTAACGCTGTCAGGGATAGTTACCTTTTCAAGATTTGTGCAGTAGTAAAAAGCACTCATACCTATATTCGTTACACCATCTTCGATGACCACAGTCTTAACATCAGCGCACCTATACCAAGGTGAAAGATTGTTGGTAAAATCCCAATCTTCCATTTTTCCGTTCCCGGATATGGTCAAAGTACCTTCGCTATCAAATTTCCATGTTACATTCTCACCGCATTTGCCGCCCGGCATGAATGTGGCCTCGATCGTAACGGAATCTTCTGAGTCAGGCATAGTGCAGATATACTTGCCGTTCTCATCAGAAAGGATCTCGTTGCCATTAAGCGTCACTTTATCGACTATATAGTTTTCGTCAGGTGTAATGTCCAATTCCAGGATATCGCCTGCATATGATCTGCTTTTACCTTCGACAGTTCCGTTTTCGGCAGAGTATATAACGTCATAATAGTAATAGAATTCAAAACTGCTCGGGCAGTCGGAAAAGACGACAGGATTCAGTTCTGCTTCAGAATTAACAATAACAGTCTCAATACTGGTGCATCTTGCAAAGCATGATTGATCGAATTCATAAGACTCTTTATCCGGAAATACGATCTTCTTAAGACTGCTGCAATCATTAAAAGCATATTCATCGATTGAAGTAACGCTGTCAGGGATAGTTATCTCTTTTAATCCGGAACAGCCATAAAAAGCTCTATTACCAATAGAGGTAACGCTGTCAGGGATAGTTATCGATTTAAGGTTCTTACAAAACGAAAAAGTACCTTCGCCGATTGAAGTAATGCTGTCAGGGATAGTTATCTCTTTTAATTCGGACCAGCCATAAAAAGCATATTCACCGATTGAAGTAACGCTGTCAGGGATAGTTATCTCTTTTAATCCGGAACAGCCATAAAAAGCTCTATTACCGATAGAGGTAACTCTGTCAGGGATAGTTATCTCTTTTAATCCGGAACAGAAATAAAAAGCATAATTACCGATAGAAGTAATGCTGTCAGGGATAGTTATCGATTCAAGTTTCTCGCACCACGCAAAAGCACCATTGCCGATTGAAGTAACATCTTTTCCGATGACCACAGTCTTAACATCAGCGCACTTATACCAAGGTGAATGATCGCTGGGAATAATATTCCAATTTTTCATTTTACCTGAACCTTGGATAGTCAATATTCCTTCACTATCGAGCGCCCACGTTATGTTGTCACCGTTGGCACCGCAAGTGCCTGATTCTACGATATCTGCATTTGCCCCGGAACCCGGGAGCAACATAACGGCCAGAAAAGCTGCCAGAAGAAGGGAGATCATACCTGATAAGAATCTTTTCATACCGCACCTCGAAAAAGCATTATATTTATTATGTTATATTTCATGATTTTACTCTCTGTCAATCATGTTTTTTTATCATATCAAAAACGCTGCCCCGGGTTTATCCCCACGGGACAGCGCCTGAACCTTTTTCGCGAAAAGGAATTATCTGTCGATGGCGTAGCTTATGCAGATGTCCGAAAACTCTTTGGAATCTACGAAGCTGTCAAACAGCTGATCCTTGGTCATGCCCTTGTCCATGGAATCCATCCAGAAAGTAAGACCTTCATCTTCAGGATCTCTTCCGAGGAATGTCTTATACATCCTTGTAATGAGTTCCTTATTACCGAGGTTTAAACTGTTGAATTCTGCCGAGTAGAAGAATTCATGTGCTGCCTGTGACCCTGTGATCTTGTGATCTATGAGTCCCTGACTCCAGAACTTGAGTCCTTCTTCGTCAGGTTCTCTTCCCAGGCACTCCGTGTAGAGCCTTGTTGCAAAGTCAGCGGCGCTGCCTGTGACTGCTTTCGCTGTTCCCGGCTTAACTCCGTATTCGGAACAAAGATCGATCCATTCAGGTGAACTTATAAATCCTTCTATTATGTTTTCTCTTCCGGTGACCTTGAGGCTTTCCATCCAGAAGTTAAATCCGTCAGGATCGTCCTTTGCGTCTCTGTCGAAGAATGCCTTATAAAGTACTTCTACGAATTCCTCGTCACTTAAGTTCCTGTCCTTGAATTCCTGACCGTTAAGGAAGTATCTTGCACAGTCTGCTCCGGTAAGTTCACCGTTTATTACCTTGTCGGTCCAATATGTCTTTCCTTCAGGCTCGGAAGGACGGTCAAGGACTACGACATACATCCTCTCCACAAATGCTTCAAAAGAAGCCTTGATCTCGGGATCGATAACAGCCAGTTTTTCTTCGGGCTTAAAGACAGCAGTATATGTCACATCGTCATAAACGGCAGGAAGAGTTTCATCCCGACCGTATGTATCAGTTCCGTCTGTCCAGCCTGCGAAAGTATATGTGTACTGAGCATCTGCAGGTTTGGTGGGTGTTCCACCGGCGTATTTAGGAGATGTTCCATAGTCACAAGGATCCGACTGAAGGGATGTGCCGTCTTCGTTACAGAAAGTGACAACTTTCTGAATCGGCTTGAAATAAGCCTTGAACTTAACTGGAACTGCAGAATCAGGCATTGTATATGTGTATTTGCCGTTCTTGTCAGGATCGATCGGTGTTTCCTTATCATTGGAATCAATAAACGTTATCTTATCGATCGTATAATTATCTTCAGGTTCAACAGTCAGTTCAATGACATCATTGATGTAGGATCTTGTTTTACCCGAGATGGTTCCCGGACCGTCAATGTCATATTTAACATCGTAGTAAAAGTATCTAACAGAGTCTGGTACATAATTTAAATCTGTAACATCCGGGTTTAGAATTACATACTCAAGATTGTTGCAATTATCAAAAATATCTTGTCCGATTATAAGCTCTGGATTATCCGGAAGATAAACAGTATTAAGGTTGGCACAACTCTTAAATGCATAATTCCCGATAGAAGTAACGCTGTCAGGGATAGTTACCTTTTCAAGATTTGTGCAGTAGTAAAAAGCACTCATACCTATATTCGTTACACCATCTTCGATGACCACAGTCTTAACATCAGCGCACCTATACCAAGGTGAAAGATTGTTGGTAAAATCCCAATCTTCCATTTTTCCGTTCCCGGATATGGTCAAAGTACCTTCGCTATCAAATTTCCATGTTACATTCTCACCGCATTTGCCGCCCGGCATGAATGTGGCCTCGATCGTAACGGAATCTTCTGAGTCAGGCATAGTGCAGATATACTTGCCGTTCTCATCAGAAAGGATCTCGTTGCCATTAAGCGTCACTTTATCGACTATATAGTTTTCGTCAGGTGTAATGTCCAATTCCAGGATATCGCCTGCATATGATCTGCTTTTACCTTCGACAGTTCCGTTTTCGGCAGAGTATATAACGTCATAATAGTAATAGAATTCAAAACTGCTCGGGCAGTCGGAAAAGACGACAGGATTCAGTTCTGCTTCAGAATTAACAATAACAGTCTCAATACTGGTGCATCTTGCAAAGCATGATTGATCGAATTCATAAGACTCTTTATCCGGAAATACGATCTTCTTAAGACTGCTGCAATCATTAAAAGCATATTCATCGATTGAAGTAACGCTGTCAGGGATAGTTATCTCTTTTAATCCGGAACAGCCATAAAAAGCTCTATTACCAATAGAGGTAACGCTGTCAGGGATAGTTATCGATTTAAGGTTCTTACAAAACGAAAAAGTACCTTCGCCGATTGAAGTAATGCTGTCAGGGATAGTTATCTCTTTTAATTCGGACCAGCCATAAAAAGCATATTCACCGATTGAAGTAACGCTGTCAGGGATAGTTATCTCTTTTAATCCGGAACAGCCATAAAAAGCTCTATTACCGATAGAGGTAACTCTGTCAGGGATAGTTATCTCTTTTAATCCGGAACAGAAATAAAAAGCATAATTACCGATAGAAGTAATGCTGTCAGGGATAGTTATCGATTCAAGTTTCTCGCACCACGCAAAAGCACCATTGCCGATTGAAGTAACATCTTTTCCGATGACCACAGTCTTAACATCA
>Ga0310786_10007216_pt1 | contig 14544 bp, 16 predicted proteins | sample AusTroGonzalo_MG_FD_203881 | JGI IMG/M metagenome (GOLD analysis project Ga0310786, IMG submission 203881) | Bovine rumen microbial communities from tropical cattle in Woodstock, Queensland, Australia - Gonzalo_03 (v2) (version 2) | ecosystem: Host-associated > Mammals > Digestive system >... | reverse complement strand
CCACTTTATATCGAGCATACTTACCACCACACAACAGAATGCTGAATAGGTTAACACATTCCTATATGAAAATCAAAACCGATACTGCCGAAATATTGAACTTTCAGTCCCTTCAAGAATCAAAAAAAACCTATAAATTACATTCCTAAAATACTTTGTAATCTGATTACCTGATAAAAATCTTTACGAATTATTAACCAATACTTGCGAGAATTGTTCAGGTTTTTGTAGTAAGGAGTTCGCCATGAAATGGTTTGCCAAAATGATATTTGACGGGGGGGGGGTAAAGACCTAAAAAATCAAACAAAATCAAACGGTTATTTCTATAAAATCCCAAATATCACAAAAAACTTTATCAAAAAAATCATCTTAAGAATAAAACGCAAATCGTTGGATAGATGTACTCAAAATACCGCATCCAAGCTCAGCTTGGTTAAGAAAATATTAACATTTTCGGTGTACTATAAAATTAAAGGGGTAACACCTCGCTCCCAAAATGATCTTAGAGCCAGCTATTTAAAGTGCTTCTTAACCACGGTATGTGAAGAAATCAAAAAAATCGTTTCAGATAAAAAGAGCAAACTGTTGGATAGATGCGCTGAAAAATACCGCCTGCACGGGCTCTGTGCCAAACTGCCAGATAGATGTAACAAAAAAACACTGGATGCAACGTCACGTTGCCTCCGTTCAGCAAATTGTGGAGCAATTCTAATCGAATTCGCAATCTGCATGCCGATTTTGATTATTTTATTGTTTTATATTCATGATTTGATGAGAATTAAAAGACTTTACTCGCAAACAGAGTTTGTAGGGCAACAAATGGCGAATATCCTGCAGAATATTGCGAGAACTAAAAAAATCACAATGAATGACATTAAATATGCGGCGTCGTTAGCTTACTTAACTATATATCCAGGAACGACTATGTTTACTACGACGCCGGGAAAAGAATACCATGTATTTACTCATCAACCGAGAGTCTACATGCATTATGTAAAAAGCGGATCCGAAGGAAAAGCTTCAAGTGTATGGATGCTTTGGGTTCGGCCTGGATCAAGTACAGATCCCAAAAACTGGGATAGTGAGGGCGCAGCCGGAAAATATGCTGGTAGTGTTGTCCAGTTTAAAACGAACGTGACTCCATCAAGTATTTATCCAACGTTAAAAATGGACAGTGGACATGATAAGGTAATAATAGAAACACAGATACGTTGGGATTCGAGTGGGCAACGAAACGCAAACGGAAAATTACTTAAATCTACCAGAGAAGTATTCGGATGTTATTTAGCAAATATTAAACAAAGTAAAAACTACTTTGTATCAGTTGTGATATTTACTCCGAACAGCGGATTTACCGAAGACTTACCAACATAATAACCCCCAACAACCATCCAATTTTAAGTTGCACAAATTTGCAATTTGATTTCAAATCTGTGCAGAAAATAAAATTTTCTCAGATCGAATTTCTTTTTATTTAAAATCATCTCTAAACAATGTATGAGGAATTGATTTCATTAATTTCAACGCCTTCGGAGTTGGGGTGACGAGAATTTTTTTCGCCGCTTGCAACCAAACGGGAACATCATCAACGCTGTTTCCTGCATAATCAAACCCACTTTTTTGAAATGTCTTCGTCAGTTTCTCTGCCTTGTTCTCTCCGATGAGATTTATCTCCTGATCACTTGCGAAAACGCCATCAAAAACCTTCAGATAATCCGCAACTTGATTGGCATATTTTTCTGTGGCACCAGTCGCCAAATAAATTTTGCACCCGTCAGACTTTTTCAAGGTAAGATAGGAAAGAAAGCTGAAATTGTAAGGCAATATTGACGGATCAAGTTCAACTTCTTCCGCTACTCTGTATTTAAGATACTGAATTCCCTTAAAATACCAAACAGCCAAACGAAAAATATTGAAGACATTTTTCCGAACAAATTTCTTCGCAGCTTCTATCGATAAATCGGAGTTTATCAGCGTTCCGTCAAGATCTACGCAAATTACTCTTTCCGCGCCTTCCACGGCTATGCCTTTTTAGAAACGCTCACCATTGCCGGACGCAATAACCTGTCGTGATATTTGTAACCAGTCTGAAAGACTTTTACCACGGACCCTGCCGGATGTTCGGCATCTTCAACTTCGCACATCGCTTGATGGAATTCGTGATTAAAAAGATCTCCTGCAGAAACTTCCACGCGAGAAACTCCGTATTTCTGGAAAGTGGAAAGCAATTCCTTCTCACAAATCGAAATACCCTCAAAATAAGCTTTCAAATTAGGGTCAGCATCGATTTTATCTTGTACCGATTCTTTTCCCTTATTAATTCTCTCGAAATTATCCAGAACCGCCAGAAGATCGCGAGCAAAGCTCTTGTTAGAATATTTCACTGCGTCGTCTTTTTCTTTCTCAAGACGCTTGCGCAGGTTCTCAGATTCAGCTGTCTTACGAAGCAAAGTATCTTTCAGAGCCGCTATTTGCTCAAGCAACTCAGACTGAGGATCCCTCTCCTCCTCCGAACTTTCAGAAACATCTTCTGAAACTTCCGCCTCCTTCTGCTCTTCTAAATCGTCGGTCTTCTTTTCCATAATTCAGTCTCTTCCAAAATTATTTCTCGGACTTATCCCAGAGAGCCTTCACAGGACGTGGCCTGCGGTTCTCATCAAGTGCCACCATTATAAATGTTCCCTTAACTGCGTGCAACTCCTCGCTACAACCCTTTCGGCGAATGGTGACATAAACATTTAAAGTCATAGAAGTATTTCCGATTTTCTCAAGTTCTGAATAAACCGAAACCTCATCTCCCACAAAAATAGGAGTATCAAAAGTAACATTAGTAATCGCTTTTGTAGCGATAGACCCCCGAGCTAAACGAGCAGCTATGCTTCCTGCGGCAATATCCATCAACGACATAATCCAACCGCCAAAAATATCTCCCCATGGATTGGTGTCTGCCGGCACAGCAATTGTTCTCGAAACTAAAACCCTCTCTTTAGTAGTCATTGCAATCTCTCTTAACTGATAGGGTTGTATTTTAACACTTTTAACCAAAATGTCAATCTAACCAAAATTGTTTTTTAACACAAAAACAGTCGAGCCAACCCGAGAAAGACAACATATCCGGAAACGTCTGTTATTGTTGTGATTAAAGGTCCGGAACTGAGTGAAGAATCATATCCGAACCGATTGAAAATTATCGGTAGAGCAACTCCGAGAAAAGAAGCCCATGTGGCGCAGAAGGTCATAGCTCCGCACAAAACAACGGACAATTTCCAATCATTAAACCAAAGCAAAGCTGTAATTCCCAACAATGTACCTATAACAAGTCCATTAAAGATTCCCATCAAAGTTTCGTTACGAATCACTTTTGCGTATTGTTCTTCTCGAAATTCTTCCGTAGAAAATGCTTTAATAATGACACTCGCCGTTTGAATACCGATATTTCCTCCGAGCGCTCCGGCTATCGGCATCAGCACCGCCAGAGCCACAATCTGCTGAATGGCATCCTGAAACAGAGAAATAATGAACGGCGACAACAAAGTATTAACCACAGCAACTGAAAGCCAACGCAATCTTTTTATGCAACTCGGAAGTAACGGAGCGTTAATTTCATCATCTTCTGTTCCAACCAATTGATTGAAATCTTCGGTGATTTCTTCCTGCGCGATATCGATAAGGTCTGAAGCCCGAATAAGTCCGATCATATGTCCATTTTTATCTACTACGGGAATTCGAACGAAATGATATTTGTTAAACAAATTATGAGCTACTTCTTGATCATCCGTCGCCGAAATCTCCACAATATCCGGACTTTCTATATCCCTAAGTTTTTTCTTTTTATCTGATTTCAAAAGACGGGTTAACGAAATCAGCCCTACAAGTTCATGATTATTATTCTCTGTAAAAATCTCCGAACAACTATCAGGAATCTCTTTCTTTTCTTTCAGGTATTTTAAGGCTTCCTCTACCGAAAAATATTCCGGAATTAAAACGAAATCAAAGGACATATTTCGCCCGACGGAATTTTCTGGATATGCCATAAGAAATTTAACAATGTCCTTCATTTTCTTAGGCATCATCTCTATAAAGGCCTTACGATCTTTAACGTTAAATTGCTCAACCAATTCAATTAATTCATCTTTTTTCAGTTGATTTACTGACTTCCGAAAATGTTCTAAACCAAAAAAAGCCAAAGTTTTTGTTCGATAAGGATTTACAAGATTTACGAGAACTCGGGAATCTACAAAATGCGGAGTCAATTTAAAAAATACTTTTCGGGAATCAGAATCCAAATCTTCAATAAGATCTGAAATATCAGCAGGATGTTTATCTCTCAGTATGAGAGTAATCTTTTTAATCCTTAACTCGTCACTGTACTTTTCGTTGTTTATTATATTGAATATTTTTCTCGATATTTTAGCCATTCCCTACTCTAATTCTCTCTCCTGTTTATTGTTCCAACACAGTCTCTTATAGAGCGAATTCTCATAAAAAAAGGTTAATAATCCCATAAAATTTGAGAAAAATCATAAATAAAGGTTATTTTTAACACTTATCTCCTTAGTTTTTCGCGTTTTATCAACTTTTTTACACAATTGATCTCATATTTTAGATTCGGGTACTTTTTCTTCATTTTAGAAGGCCATTCATTTGCTTGAGTTTTGATCCATTCGGCACTATCAAAAAAGAAATTGCGACATTTTTCCAACTTCTTCTTCTGATCCGAATCAACCAACTGTATTGCAACTTCACAGCTTTTGCCGTAAAGCTTCAGTACAACATTTGAAGCCAATGAAATAATATCTAGAGATTCATAAACTTTTGTAAGCTCAAACAACACCTTTAATAGACACAAATCAATCTGATCTGATAATTTAGAGATTTGTTGATAAAACATATATAACTGAATAGGTTTTTTTAAATTCTTCGCCAATTTGGCTCGATCAGAGATTAATCGATACAAAGAATCTATTTCTTTAACTAAAATCTCATGACCAAATTTCCATCTACGATTGTTTATAGACGAAACTAATTGCCGAATACTTTCGTTTAATTCTGTTTGTTTAAATTCAATGCCATTAACCAATTTTTCTAAGTCATCATCAAACAACTTTACAGCTTTATCCAAGATACGGTCTATCTCTTCTTCAGAAAATTCCGAAAGCAAAATATTTTTCGGCAGGTCATTTTCAGGAAAACACATTGAACCTCCCAACTATTTTTTTTACATCGTACAAATGTTACATCGATTTTTGTGAATTTATCGTTAACAACAATTTATTATGGTGTTAGTATGGGGGATATTATTTGTTGTTGAGATGAAAATATATCTGGTTGGTGGCGCAGTAAGAGATAAACTTTTGGGAGTTGTTCCCAATGATAATGACTACGTTGTGGTTGGTTCCTCTATTGAAGATATGCTTCTTAATGGATTCCGCCCTATAGGAAGGAGTTTCCCCGTATTCATCAAAAAAAAAGGATCGAAAGATGAATATGCGTTAGCTCGTAAAGAGATTAAATTAGGTCCGAAACATACCGATTTTGGATTCATTTTTGATGAAGAGATCACCTTGGAAGAGGATTTAGTCAGGCGTGATTTCACTTGTAACGCAATGGCATATGATCTGGAGGAAGACAGGATTATCGATTATCACGGCGGAATTGAAGATATTCAAAGAAAAATTCTTCGCCATGTCAGCCCTCACTTCGTTGAAGATCCGTTGAGAGTAATAAGGTTGTGTCGATTTGCCGCTCAGCTGGGTTTTTCTGTCGCAGAAGAAACCATGAACTTGGCTCGCGATATGGTTTTACAAAATCAGCTGGATCATCTTTCTACCGAAAGAATTTGGGCTGAAATAAAAAAAGCTTTGCGCTATCCGAATTTTTACAGATTTCTAGAAGTAGCTCACGAATGTTTTGCTCTGAAAAGAATTTTATCAGCAGTAGAGCAACTTTGGTTTGTTAAAAAAGATTCTCAAGGAAAAACTCTTGCTGAACACGTAATTGAATGCTTAAAACACGTAAGCAAAGACAGTGAAATAGTAAAATTCGCAACTTTGTTACACAGCATCGGTGAGACGAGCTTTTTAGGGATAAGTCATCCTCAAGAGGAATCTGAAAAACAAGGGGTGAAAATAATTAAAGATATCTGCCGAACACTTAAAATTCCAAATGACTATCAAAGCTTTGCTGTATTTGTGTGCAGAAATTACAAAAAACTTGGGCAAGTCGGCAGAATGAATTTGGAACAATTGCTGGATCTAACTGATGATTATATGAAAAGAACACCAGCTGATTTTGAGAACTTCATGGCAATCTGCAGAGCAACTGTGCCCGACTCAGATTTCGGAAGTTCTGAGAGAAAAATTCGGAATATTTACGGCATTTTGTCCCATGTCAGAGCAAATCAAATGCCGAACTTTAACACGCTGAAGAAGGATGCATCTTTCAAAGAGGAATATCGCAAATTCAAATTGAACATCCTCAGAGAACACGGTCTCTAAAAACATCTATCTTCAATTATTTGTAAATTAACAAGTGGTTGTTAGTTCTGCAAAATTTTCGTCAACAGCTCTACATCATCATGAATGGCTTTATCATTCTTGTACGCGTCTTGAATCTTCCGAACGGCGTGCAACACCGTAGTATGATCTCTTCCTCCGAACCCCCTTCCGATATCCGGCAGAGACATGGAAGTTAGCTGTTTACACAGATACATAGCAATCTGCCTTGGAACAGCAATCCCCTTGGATCTCTTAGAAGAGAACATATCGCTAAACTTTACATCATAATGATTGGCGACTTTTTTTTGAATCTCTTCTATCGTCAAAACTCTGTCACTGGCACGCACCAAGTCGGCAAGTACTTCTCGTACACTGTCCACAGTAACCTCTCTCCCGAGGAAAACAGCGCTCGCAATAACTCGATTCAAAGCACCTTCCAGCTCTCTAACGTTACTGGTAACCCTATGGGCTATAAATTCCAAAACTTTAACAGGTATTTTCAGCCCCGGATTATTAACACAAGCAACAGATAGTTTAGACTGCAAGATTCCTAATCTGAGCTCATAAGTGGTCGGATGAATATCAGCAACTAATCCCCAACCAAGACGGGACTTTAACCTTTCCTCCATATCTTCCAAATCTGTCGGAGATTTATCAGCCGAAATTATAACCTGCCGATTATTATCTACCAACGAATTAAAAGTATGAAAGAATTCCTCTTGAGTGGAATCCTTACCACATATAAACTGAATATCATCAATCATCAACACATCGACCGAACCAAACTGCTCTTTGAAAGCCACTGTGTCTTTAAATCGCACCGACCTAATAAACTGATGCATAAATTTTTCAGCCGACATATATACGATGCTTTTATCTTTATTTTTTTCCCTTATTCTCCAAGCAATAGCGTGCATGAGGTGAGTTTTTCCCAAACCAACTCCACCATACAAAAACAAGGGATTATAAACAATCGAATCTGATTCTGCCACTCTCTGAGCAGCAGCATAAGCTAACTCATTCGGTTTACCTACAATAAATTTTTCAAAAGTTAAATCTGGATCCAACGGAAGACTGAAATCATCCTTCTCCTCCGACGTATCAGTGAACTGCAACGCAACTTGAGAAAATTTAGAATCCTTTGATTCAGATTGTTCTACTACCTCAACAGAAATTTTGATATCTTCAATCGGTATCTTTTTACCGGCACAAATCTCCAAAATTTTGGAGACATAATTGTTTACAACCCAATCTCTCAAAAACGCAGTCGGAGCATTCAAATACAAAGTCTTGTCGACATATCCCTCAAAACGCAAAGGAGCGATCCAGCTATTTATAACAGGATCGCCTAATTCTTTCTTCAGCTCGGAACAAACAACACTCCAGTACTCCGCGATATTGTCGTTCCCGTCTGTCATTTTATTTTACTTCTGAAGCTTTCAGCATCTTATTCAAACGAGAAATTTTTCTTCCTGCGGTGTTTTTATGAAGAACACCTTTCGTAACACCTCTTTGAATTTCAGACTGAGCCACCTTAAAAGTAGCCTCTGCATCCTTAGATCCCAAGGAAGAAATAAACTTCTTGATAAAAGTCCTTATACGACTGATTCTGTCTTTATTTCTTGCTGTTCTCACTTTCGTTTGCCTTATTCTCTTTAAGGCTGATTTATGATCTGCCATTTTACCCCTATAATCCAATCATAAAAAAACAACGCACCTAAGCGAAACTAACCTCTCACATAGAAACTGTCAAAATCTTTAGATACATTCTCTAAGAGGATTTTATCAGAAAATACTGGATGTTCAACAACATTTTCATCTTTATCTCGACATTTCTGAAGAACCATCTTCCTTACACCCATCTGACAGAGGTCCCTTAATACCTCAATAACAGTATCCTTTTCTATCGATTCGTGTAAAGTCATGCGCACTTCATAATCCACATTCGACGCAAGCAGAATCTTCAGGCTTTCCAAGGCCTTCTCTCCACTTCCGGGAATATTAGTAATGAGCTGATAATCATTGAAAGATTGCTTAACATCGAAGCCGACCCAATCAACAAAAGGCACAACCATAGCAAACCTGTCCGGATAGGATCCGGCAGTATGTAAACCAATTTTAAATCCCAACTGCTTTACGTCCGCAATTGCCGGAAGCAAAGCCTCTTGAAACAACGGTTCACCGCCACTAAATACCACTGACTCTATAAAACCTCTGCGCGTATCCAATAAATTCAACACATCTTCCCAAGGAAGAGATTCCTCCTGAGAAATCGTCTGCAGATGCGGATTGTGACAATAAACACACCTCCAAGGACATCCTTGAAGAAACACAACCGCTGCCAAATGATCCGGATAATCAACCGTAGTAAGCGAAACGACTCCGCCAACTAATAATCTATTACTATCCATAAATTACTTACAATCGCAACAAGTAGACTTCTCTTCAAAGTGAACTCTCTCTTCGTGTTCACCTTGCTTACCGATGTTAAAAAAAGAAGTAGGACGGTAATATCCCATAACCCTGGTCCAAACCTCGCACTTCTGCCTCTCTTCTTCTTTCAACTCAACACCATCGACAACCTTATTATTATTTTCTATCATCCTACTCTCCTCTTATGAGAAAATCTAAACAAAAATTACAAACCAAATCAAGCGGCTTCTCTAGCTACTTCCTTTTTTTTTCGCTCCGCAATCTCGGCATCACACTTAGGACAGAATTTATGCTCTCCGGCTAAGTACCCGTGTACCGGACAAATCGAAAAAGTTGGCGTGATCGAGAAATAAGGTAGTTTGAAATTCTCAACAACCTTTCGAACCAACTTCTTACAAACCTCAGAACTGGAGATTTTTTCACTCATGTAGAGATGGAACACCGTACCACCAGTGTATTTTCTCTGAAGATCATCCTGCAAAGTCAAAGCTTTGAATGCATCATCGCTGAATCCGACCGGCAACTGACTGGAATTTGTGTAATAAGGCTTCTCATCAGTTCCCGCGTGAAGAATGTCCGGAAAGCGCTTTATATCTTCCTTCGCGAATCGATAAGTCGCACCTTCTCCCGGAGTCGCCTCAAGATTATACATATTTCCGGTCTCCGCCTGAAATTCAAGAAGCTTTTCTCTTGCTCTGTCAAGAATTCGCAACGCCATTTTCTGACCGTAATCGGTCGTGATGTCATGTTGATCATCCGTGAAGTTCCGAATCATTTCATTTATACCGTTAACTCCGATTGTGGAGAAATGATTCTTCAAACGACCCAAATATCTCTTGGTGAACGGGAAAAGCCCATTATCCATGTACATTTGAATAACTTTTCTCTTAATTTCGAGACTTTTTCTCGCATAATCCATCAATTCATGCATTCTTGCGACCAGAGCCTCTTCGTTACCTTTGTAAAGATACCCCAAACGAGCGCAATTTATAGTAACAACTCCGATCGAACCTGTTTGTTCCGCAGAACCGAACAAACTATTACCTCTTTTCAACAACTCTCTCAAATCAAGCTGCAAACGACAGCACATTGATCGAATCGAAGCCGGATCGAGATCCGAATTTACATAATTTTGGAAATAAGGCAACCCGTATTTTGCGGTCATTCCAAATAAAAGATCGGCATTTGGAGTATCCCAGTTGAAACTTTTTGTAATGTTGTAAGTCGGAATCGGGAAAGTAAAAACTCTTCCTCGACAATCACCTTCTGTCATAACCTCCATGAAGGCGCGATTAATCAGATCCATTTCTGCCTGAACATCACCGTAAGTGAAGTCAACTTCCTCTCCTCCGATCAATGGAACCTTATCCTTAAGATCATCCGGACAAACCCAATCAAAAGTTAAATTGGTAAACGGAGTTTGTGTTCCCCATCTTGATGGAACATTCAGATTATAAATAAACTCCTGCATGCCTTGCTTAACTTCTTCATAGCTAAGACCGTCCACTTTCACAAACGGAGCAAGATAAGTATCAAAAGAACTGAAAGCTTGGGCACCTGCCCACTCATTTTGCAAAGTCCCGAGAAAGTTAACCATTTGTCCTAACGCACTGCTGTAATGCTTTGGAGGTCTTGCCTCTGCCTTACCAGGCACTCCGTTAAACCCTTCGTTAAGAACTGTTCTCAGAGACCATCCGGCACAATACCCACTGAGCATATCGAGATCATGAATATGAAAATCCCCGTTTCGGTGAGCCATAGCGATATATTCCGGATAAACCCTGTTCAGCCAATAGTTTGCGATCATTTTTCCGGATATGTTGAGGATCATTCCTCCCAAAGAATACCCCTGATTCGCATTTGCATTGACTCGCCAATCAAGCTTGTCCAAATACTCGTTGACAGCCATTACGACATCGACCATATTCTTCTTATCACGTCGTGCTTCACCTCTTTTTTCACGGTATAAAATATAAGCACGAGCTGTTTTAAAATAATTTTCATTGATAAGAACTTGCTCAACAATATCTTGAATTTTCTCAATTTCAGGAGTTTGCTGGTCAAAACGATGTGTCAATATTTTTTTCACAATAAAAGCCAGGTGTCGAGCCTCTTCTTCATTAAATTCTTTAGTCTCCGCGCCTGCTGCTTTTATAGCATTCACTATCTTCTCAAGATTAAAAGGAACCTTAGCTCCATTTCTCTTGAAAACATGGCTTAACTTCTCAAATTTCAAATTGTTATTCTCAGATGACACAGCTTAAACCTCCGAATTTATTTTAAGATCTACATTTCCAACGCCTTTAGTATATATGATCATTTTATAAAAACAACTGATTGATTTTTTATTTTTCATTCATCCCTCTCTTGATTTTCGTTTTATCTTTTTTTTGTCGAAAATTTGACCTTAATTATCAGTTAAATTACGATTTATCCGCTCCTCTTAATAAGTTAAAAATACCTTTTAACATAAGGCTCTGTTTAAAATTCATAGGAACGTCTTTGCAACTAACTTCGCTGATTTTTTCATTTTTTAAAGCGAAATCAATTTTTATTTTATCTAACATATTCAAATAGGTGCTTACCTTTCCTGATGCGTTTTTCAAATTTTCATTCAAAACACTTTTCGGAATTTCTAGTTTGCGGTATCTTTTCGGAACAAACATTGCTCCGATTTTAGCATACTGCGGAAAATACTCTTTCTTCAGAACGATTTCCTCATTATTCACGATAACTCTGCATCCATCGTTAAAATATTTTTCAAGAATCCTCTGCAATTCTTCAGAATTCTTAGATTTCTCCGAGACTATCTCTTCCTGCAGATTCTGTATAACCTCGACATCTGAAACCTGTGCACTGACACAAGAACAAAACAGTAAACTCAATAGAAATTTTTTCATAAAAAGCCCAAACAAAAAAACACGCACCCAAAGGTACGTGCAAAAAAACGAAGAAAAAGATAACTTCTACGCCGCCTTGCTTTCCAACATCTTCTTCATCTTACGAAAACGAGATGAAAGCAAGCAATCGCAAGTATTTCTTAAATAGTTGTCGATACCGCCATTCTTTTCGACAGTACGAACCGCATGAGTCGACAATCTGACTCTAACCCTAATTCCCAAAGCTTCACTCAAGAAAGAAACATTCTGTAAATTCGGCATAAATCTGTGTCTGGTCTTGTTATTAGCATGGCTAACTCTGTTACCGTACAAAACCTTCTTACCTGTTAATGGGCATACCCTAGCCATTTCAAAACCTCTTTTCTTTTTAAATAAGCGTATGTACTTATACTAAACACTCGCTTTTATGTCAACTGGAAATGTTACAACTACCATTATTCGAGAATTTGTTATTGATGTATTCCAAACTTTCTTTTGTTTTCCTTGTACAGTAAAGTGATTCTTGGTGCTCGAAATCTCCAAAAGATAATTGAAACTTATTGTGATATTCGATGGTTTTTATAGTTCTGATCCAACGATTCCACCAACGGTCACCAGAAACGTAGAGGTCACGACAATGTATCAGGGTATTAATTATATACGTTGAAATATAAGCTACTGCAGAGATTATTTTGCTTTCACATTCTATCAATAATAATACATCATTGTACGTATATTTTATTCCCTTTTTATTTTCTGAAAGATATGATTTTATACTTACTACCATGCACTTTCTTTCATTATAAATTCTCCCGTTATAGTTTGTAATTTCACCTTTTCGGGAGAGGTGTAATTTAATCGATTTCAATGTATTGTTTCTCATTTCCTTTTGCACTCTAAATATAGCCTCTCTCCATTTCTTTTGTCTCGGATATTTTTCTTGAAATATAGCTTCTTTTCTTTTTCTATATTCTTCCCCTATTTTTCGTTCTTCCTCTTGGAGAGCTTTTATTCTTTCAAGTCTTTTTTGTTCCAACTCGGGAAGCATTAAATTATGAAAAAAGGACCTATTATTCGAAACCTTTTTAATAAAATTTTCTTTGGTGATATACATACAGCAGTGTATTAAACCGTAATTTTCAAATTTTTCAGGAAATATACAGTATAGCCACTTTTTTTGCTTATCGTTCTCATTTTCAGAATAACTGTGCAACCCAAAATCAAAAACAACTGGAACAAAAGATTTTAACCACCTTCCTGGGAAACAATTGTAAAAGTCTCTAAAATAAAAATATCCTTTATGTTTTTCGCTTTTCTTTAACTTGTCGATATGCTCTTTAAAATTCGGATAATATTCTCTTGCATCAATTACCCAAACCATATTTTTATAAAAATTTTCTCTGGAAATTTGTTCTTCTCGCTTCATCGGTGAATGCTGAAACTCGATTACAAATCCTGTTTTTGTTTTTACATCTGCGACATGTTTTTCTCCTGTTTCATTATCGTACATGATGATTTCCTGAAACTCTTTAGAAAAACAATCCTTCCACTTTCTGTGCCATTCGGTTTCGCTTTCCCACCACGGATCACAATTTTGCTTAGTTTTATGAGCCCAATGATGCATTTTTACACTTCCGCATTTAGGTATAACTAACTCTCCGCAAATAGGACAAACTGCACCAACGATCCCTTTTTTAGGCTCTATTCTTTCATCGTTTAAATTTGCGTATTTCATAAATTCCACTCCTTTTGACACTGTTTTATTTTTAATTTAAGCCTTGATATAAGCTTATCAGCATCCTCTATTCCCATTTGATTAATTAGAAGTTCTCCTAATTCCTCAAATAACCATTCTGGTTTTTCATACTGAGGTCCGAGAATAGCCAAACATATCGCTGTAGCTTGAGATCTTGGGATTTTTGATTCTTTTATTAAAGAATGTCCAACAAATCTAAACACTTCTCTGATTGCTGCCGCATTATCGGAAGAAGTCCCTCCCGCAAGATTTAAAGCCGAGATTATATGTGCAGATAAATTTTTCATATTCTGTACAGCTTTTTTTTGCTCAGCAACCAATCTTCTCGGATCGTTCGTAGTTTTCAAATCTTCGATACTATCACGACCTCTATAAACATCATTTTCAAGAGAATGAGGATTATCGTAAAGCTCTAACTGAAAAGCATCCAAAGCTCTTAACGCACAACTATAATCAGCTTCCGTCCAATTTGGTTTTAAATCAACAAATTCCTCCAGAGTCTTTTTTATATCTTCAATACTTCTCGAACCCAAATGACACCAACCTCGGAACTGCCAATCTCGTAATATAAGATTCGCTTTTTTCTTTAATTCCTCTTTCCTACGAAATCGAATCTGCTTATCGTTATTTGATAACACCATAATTTTCCTCTAATCTAATTTTATAACTAATATATAAGGTTACATAATCGAGATCAATATCAAAAACTACAAAAGAACATAAAACCACCGATAACTCTAAGTTTTGGATTAAAATTTGAGTGTTTTATAGAATTTAATATCGAAATTGATTTAAAAACAGGAGACGAACCCGACAGGCACTTCGGAATAACTCCTTAAATTTGTTCCTGTAACCTGCCGTCTGTTTATTCAAAATGTTAATACTTTTTAATTCGTTTAGTTCTCATCCAACTTCTGAGCAGCGAAAATCGTTTCCTGGATTTGAGAAGCCAGATCTTTCATATTTCCTGGAGTATGAG
>Ga0310786_10007215_pt1 | contig 14546 bp, 15 predicted proteins | sample AusTroGonzalo_MG_FD_203881 | JGI IMG/M metagenome (GOLD analysis project Ga0310786, IMG submission 203881) | Bovine rumen microbial communities from tropical cattle in Woodstock, Queensland, Australia - Gonzalo_03 (v2) (version 2) | ecosystem: Host-associated > Mammals > Digestive system >... | reverse complement strand
GCGCTTCCCGCGCCGTTGATGACGACCTTTACCTCGTCGATATTCTTTTTTACGACTTTCAGCGCGTTGATCAGTGCCGCTGCGACGACCACGGCCGTGCCGTGCTGATCGTCGTGGAAAACGGGAATGTCACAGAGCTCTTTCAGCCGCCGCTCAATCTCAAAGCAGCGAGGAGCGGCGATGTCCTCCAGATTGATGCCGCCGAAAGAACCGGAGATCAGATAGATGGTCCGGACGATTTCATCCACATCCTTGCTGCGGATGCAGATCGGGAAAGCGTCCACCCCGCCGAAAGCCTTAAACAGGGCACATTTGCCCTCCATCACCGGCATACCGGCTTCGGGACCGATATCGCCGAGACCGAGTACAGCCGTCCCGTCGGTAATGACGGCGACCAGATTATGCCGCCGGGTCAGGGTGAAGGATTTATCATAATCTTCCTGAATGGCCAGGCAGGGCTGTGCTACACCGGGTGTGTAAGCCAGGGACAGGTCATCTTTATTCTGAACTGGAACCCGGGAGACCACTTCGATTTTTCCATGCCACTCACCGTGCAGGCGTAAGGATTCTTCCGCGTAGTTCAAAGGGGGGCACCTCCTGCGTTTATATCGTACTTTCCTATTTTACATATCTGAAAGGATTAAGGCAAGCGAAAGCTTGCGGGTGGGGCTGAAATAAAATACAATCAGCATTCGGGCGAACTGAAGCGGGACCGCCTGAAAAAATTTTTTGAAAAAGCTTGTAACGAAACCGGATTTCATCCGTCTAATCAACGAAACCAGCCGGAAAGGAGGTGATGATGTGTGAACGCGCAGGCCAGCGAGAAGATGTACGAAGCGTACTACATGCGGGTGTACTCTTACGCGGTGACCCTTTCCGGAAGCCGCGAGCTGGCGGAGGAAATCACCCAGGAGACTTTTTACCGGGCGATGACGAAATCAGGTTCGAAGACAGCCTCCTTCCGGAGGGAGGCGGACGAAGTGACCTGGCTCTGTACGATCGCGAAGAACCTGTTCTACGACGAGAAACGCCGGCAGAAAAAGACGGGACCGATCCCGGAGGACGCCGAAGCGGACGGGAAGAGTATCGAGCAGATCGCGGCAGACAGGGATTCCTCCTTTCGGGTTCACCTGGCGCTGCACGCGCTGGAGGAACCCTACCGGGAGATCTTCGAGCTGAGGGTGTTCGGTGAACTGGGATTCCAGCAGATCGGAACGATCTTCGGGAAGACCGAAAACTGGGCGCGGGTCACATATCATCGGGCCCGGCTGAAACTTCAGGAAAGGATGAAGACGGATGAAAACTGACTGCAATGTGATCCGGGATCTTCTGCCGCTGTATGCCGACGAGGTTTGCAGCAGCGAGAGCCGGGAAATCGTGGATGAACATCTGGCGGAATGTCCGGCCTGCACGGAAGAGCTGGCGCGGATCCGTGAAAATGAGATTGAAAGCCATCTGGCAGCGGAAAAGGAAGATGTGATCCGTTACCAGAAAAAGAAATTCGGCCGCAGGTCGGCGGCAGTGGGTTCGGTCATCGCCTGGATCCTGATGATCCCCGTGGTGATCTGCCTGTTCCTGAACCGGCTGGAAGGCGGAAGACTTGACTGGTTCTTCGTAGTGGTTGCCGGCCTGGCTGTGGCGGCTTCGGTAATCGTGGTGCCTCTGATGGTGCCGGAGAACAAACTGTTCTGGACCTTCTGCGCGTTCTGCGCAAGTACGGTGCTTCTCCTCGCCGTGACCTGCATCTATTCCCACGGGGACTGGTTTTTCATCGCGGCGAGCGCATTCCTGTTCGGCATGTCGCTGTTCTTCCTGCCTTTTGCGATCAGGGCAAAACCGCTGCGGCCCTATGTGCCTGAGCGAAAGGCCTTCACGGTTGTCGCCGTGGATGTGGTTCTGTTCGCCGTGATGATGGAATGCATCAGCATCCATAAAAACGGCCTTGGTTTCTGGCGGGGCGCGGTGCTGGTCGGCGTACTGATTGGTCTGGTGGTTGCCATAGTGATTCCTGAAATGAAGAAAAGAGGTATTATCAAATGAAAAAGGTTTTGATTCTGGTTCTGGCTGTCATGATCTGCCTGGTGGCTTACTATACCTGGTCTTTCGCGGACGGGGATTTCACCTCCGGCAACGCGACGATTACCGATGAGGTGGAGAGTATTGATATCGACTGGACTTCGGGTTCCGTGACCGTTGCGTATCATGACGAGGATACCGTGATCCTGGAGGAAACTTCTGACCGCCCGATCAACGGGGATGACCGGATGCGCTGGAAGATGGACGGAAAAACCCTGGTTGTTGAATACAATACCCCTGCGCTTTTCCGCTTCTTCTCCCCGTCCAAAGCTCTGACCGTGACCCTGCCAAAGGGCAGAAGCCTGAAAAAGGCAGAGATCATCGCGACCAGCGCGGATATCCGCGTGCCGGAACTGACCGCTGAGGAGATTGCGCTGGGCTCTACCAGCGGCGATGTGGACGCCACGGTGAGCGCTCCGATCGTTTACGGTGAATCGACTTCCGGCGACGTAACCCTGAAGGTGACCGGCAGGACGGACCGGGTGAAAATGGGCAGCACGTCCGGGCGCCTGAACCTGACCATGGAGGAGGCGGAAAAGGCGGAACTCGGGACGACTTCCGGCGGGATCCACCTGGAAGCGAAGAACGTGAAGCAGGCTGATCTCGGCTCCACCAGCGGCGATATCAATGTCAAGACGGGAAGCTTTGAGCAGATGAAGATCAATGCGACCTCCGGCAGCGTGAACGCGGAGCTTTCCGCGAATCCCGGTTTTACGGCAAAGGTTTCCCAGACCTCCGGTAACTTCGACAGCGCTCTGCCTCTGGCTAAGGACGGGGATACCTGGTCCTGCGGCGACGGCAGCGCGAAACTGGAGATTGGCACAACTTCCGGCGACGTCAGGCTGACAGAACTGAAATAAGAAGGTGCAAAATGACAATCCTTGTGGATATGGACGATACGATCGAGCAGTTGCTGGAAGCCTGGGTCAAACGGGCCAACGAAAAGTATCACCGGAATGTTTCCCTCGACGAGATCACGGAATGGAACGTGGCGGCTCCTTATTCCGGCATTTCCCGGGAAGAGATTTACGGGGTGATCTATGAACCCGGATTCTGGGCGGGGATCAAGCCCATGCCGGGAGCCGCGGAAGCCCTGAAGCATTTCATGGACAAAGGGCATCAGGTTTATATCGTTACCGCAACCGAGATTGAGCACGTGGAAGAGAAGATGAACCGTCTTCTCTTTCGCTGCTTTCCTTTTCTGTCATGGAGTCAGGTGATCATCACCGGGAGAAAGCAGATGATCCGCGGGGATGTGCTGATCGACGACGGGATCCACAACCTGGAAGGCGGGAACTATAGGAAAATTCTGTTCACAGCGCCGCACAACAGGTTTTATGACGCGGAGGCCAACGGCATGACCCGCGTGCATACCTGGGAGGAAGTGGTTCGGATCATTGACGCTATGGAAACCCAGTGATGCTGAAAAGGATCTCAAAGAGATACGGAAAGCGATGAGCATTATGAAGGAGCATGCAGACGGATGAATGACAGACCAGAAAGCATCAATCAGATGCCGGCTTCGATTGCTGCTGTCCTTGGCAATCAGACCGGAAAAACGGACGGACTTGGAAAATCCGGAGCGCAGGTATTGCTTTTTGATGATTATGTGCTGAAGATCCGGAGTGCAGATGACTGGGATACAGCAGATGTGCAGATTCTGCATTGGCTTGCGGGAAAAGCGCCTGTTCCGCAGGTGGCTGCCCATGAGGTTTGGCATGGACAGGACTGGCTGCTGATGACGCGCATTCAGGGAAAAGAACTGTGTAAGCCTGACGTCATGAACAATCCCGTCCTGTTGCTGGACTGCATGGCTGAAGCGCTGCACACATTGTGGTCGATTCCTGCGGCTGACTGCCCGTTTGAGCGGACCGTGGCGGATAACCTTTCTCAAGCCGAGGCGGCGATTCTGGCCGGGCGTTTTGATCCTTCTGACTGTGAACCGGAGACTTTCGGCCCGGGCGGGTTTGAAAACCCGAAAGCGCTTTTAAGCTGGCTGAAAAGTCACCTGCCGCAGCAGGATCGTGTGGTAACACACGGGGACTTTTGCCTGCCGAACATCTTTACGGACGGAAAAAGGTTTACAGGATTTATCGATGTGGGCAACGCCGGAGCCGGAGACCGCTGGATGGATCTGGCCCTGGGCTGGAGAAGCCTGAAACACAACAGTGACGGCCATTACGGCAAAACTTATCCGAATATCAATCCGGACGATCTGTTCCGCGCGGCCGGGATTCCGAAAGACGAAGAGAAACTCCGGTACTATATTCTGCTTGATGAACTGAACTGAGGACGGAGAGCTGACAATCAATGCGATTATTTGTCGGGTTAAGGCCATCTGATGACTTTCGTGCAGCACTGTCAGCGCTGCAGGGGCGGCTTCATGCCGCAGGAATAGCAGGCCGGTATCTTGAACCGTCCAATCTGCACATGACACTGGCATTTATCGGAGAATGGCAGGAGGATGTTACCCCTGTTCTGCCGCAGGTTGAGTGTCCGTTTACCATGACGCTGTCGCATTTCGGCATATTCTCCGAAGCAAAGGTACTCTGGGCGGGGGTGGAAGCATCCGAGACGCTGGATCATCTGGCGCAAAGAGTCCGGAACAATCTGGCTGAATGCGGGATTCCCTTTGATCCGAAACCGTTCAATCCGCATATTACGCTGATCAGGAAACCGGCGGTGCCTGGAGATATCATACTATCAAAGATCGAAGTTCCGCCTGCCACAATGCCGGTGCATGAAGTATGTCTCTACAGTTCCGTTCATGGTGAGCGCGGAATGGAATACACAGTAATAGGAAGTACACGAACATCCTTCTCCAAGGGAGAGTGCATATGAAACTGAGAAATATGACGGGGATCTATCTTTCCTGTAACGGACAGATGCTTTTGCTGTATCGTCAGGGGGGAAGAGTTGTTTCAAATCAGTGGATTGCATCTGCCGGCGGTCATTTTGAAAAGGAAGAACTCAATGATCCGAAAACCTGTGTTCTTCGGGAACTGCAGGAGGAACTTCACCTCTGCGAAGAAGATCTGACTGATCTGAAGATGCGGTATATCGGACTGCGGAATGTCAACGGTGAAATCCGGCAAAATTATTATTTCTTTGCAAACCTGAAACCTGAGCATTATGAGCTTTTTACATCAAACGAAGGCAAATGCAAATGGGTTGATTATACGGATATCATGGATTATGATATGCCGCTGACTGCCAGATTTGTAATGAATCATTATTTGCAGACGGGACAATATACTGATTGTCTGTACAGCGCAATCGCAGACGGACAGGGCTTTCAGTTCGTCCCTTTGGCGGAAAGCGGGTCTGTAACGATGAAAAAAGAGATCATTGTAAGAAAAGCGGAAAAAGAAGACGTCAGGCAAATAGCGGAAATCCTTGTTGAAGACTGGCAAAAGGCATATCGAGGTATCATTGACAGTGATTTTCTGGATTCCATGAATGTGGATCAACGATACGAAATCGAAATAAAGAGATATCAAAAATATGCGGTTGCAACTGACGGTGATGAGATTTTGGGATATGCCTGGCTGGAGACGGCAGAAGACGGGGAAGCGGATTGTGAAATCATTGCGCTGTATGTCAGATATTCAAACAGAAACAACGGCATCGGGAAACTTCTGTTTCAATATGCCATGAGGCATTTCAGGGAATCCGGAAAGAAAAGAATGATCATATGGTGTCTGAAAGAGAATGACGAAGCCAGAAGATTCTATGAAAAAGTTGGCGGGCAAGAGTTCCGGACGGGTTCTCATTATTGGGGCGGCAAAGAATATGATATGATTTCCTATCTGTATGATTTAGCGCACATTCTTGGCGGAAACGATTGAGCCCTAAGCATAAGAAACCATCGAAACGGAGGAAGACACATGAACAGGATCGCTTACCTGTTCCCAGGCATTGGCTATACCTGCGACAAGCCGCTGCTGTACTATAGCTGGAAGCTGCTCAAAGGACTGGACTGGGAAGTTGTTCCGGTTCCGTATACCGGCTTTCCGTCCGGTGTAAAGGGCAATGCGGACAAGATGCAGCAGTCCGCGCATATGGCGCTGGAGCAGGCCGAGGAGATACTTCAGAATACCGAATGGAGGAATTATTCCGACATCCTGCTGATCGGCAAGAGCATCGGAACCGTTGTGTGCGCCGCGTATGCGCAGCGCCACCGCCTGCAGTGCCGCCAGATACTCTTTACTCCGGTGGAAACAACCTTCCAGTTTGCAAGCAAGGAATCTATTGTGTTCCACGGGACTGCAGATCCCTGGGTGAACACCAAGGTGATCGAGGATTGCTGCTACCGGATGGGCATACCGCTGTATGAAACGGAAAAGGCGAATCACTCACTGGAAACCGGGGATGTTGATTTTGACATTAAAAACATACGGAAGACGATGAAAATCGTCAGGGCTTATGCACTCGGGGAAGATCTGCCGTGAGGATATGGAGGTAAGGAAGTTTGATCGAAACCGAACGCCTGCTCTTGCGGGAATACACGCAGGACGATTTTGACGCTCTCTATGAGATCGTATCCGATCCGGAAACGATGGCGCACTATCCCGCGCCTTTTGATGAAGACCGTACCAGACACTGGATCGACTGGAATCTGGAAAACTACGTCCATTACGGCTTCGGCCTATGGGCGGTGGTGCTGAAGGAGACCGGAGAATTCATCGGAGACTGCGGCATCACTATTCAGAATATCGACGGAGAAATGATGCCGGAGATCGGGTATCATATCCACAAGAAATACTGGCGGCGGGGTTTTGCCAAAGAAGCAGCCCAAGCCGTACGGGACTGGGCGTTCCTGAATACAGAATATAACGTGCTGTATTCCTATATGAAATATACCAACGAGGGCTCCTGGCGCACGGCCCTGGCCAACGGCATGAAAAAGGTGAAGGAATACCCTGATCCGAAAAACATAATCTCTTATGCCTTCTCAATCACGAGGGAAGAATGGACCCAAGCAGTACTGTCCTTCCGGAAGTTTTCAGATTTTGACAGGGGTATCTTGTACAGCATTCTGACGGATGCGTATTCTTTTGACGAACGCTGCGCGCAGTGCTGGGACGAGAACTGGAGAGAATCGGATGACTTCTTTTTCGACCATCCGGAGATTGCAGACAAGTACGGTTTTGTCACATGCTTCCACGGGGAGCCAATCGGCTTTATTTGCTGGGATCCCAGGAATCGGCCGGAATATGTGGAAATCGGACATAACGCCATCAGAACAGCGTACAAAGGAAACGGATTCGGTAAAGCGCAGCTCGCGGAAGCGCTCAGCCGCATCAGGGAATATGAAGGGCTGAAGGAAATCCGTGTGCGGACGAACAGCAATCTGATTGCTTCGAAAAACTATGAGAGTGTGGGATTTGTCCTGTATGACCGGAAAAAGAATCAGGGAGAAACGGCGTTTTCCGGGGACGATCTTTATTACAGAATCAAGCTGCAATAAAGGATATGGGAAACGGGAGATATCAATTCTACCAGCACTTCTTCTGTCTGGGATGCAGTCAATCAGTTCCTGCGGGTTATGCTTTGAATTCCCACCCATGTTCCCCATGATAGATCATGAGTTTTGTCATGCCGCCGTCGATGCAGATGTTTTCCCCGGTAATAAACCCTGCCTTCTCAGAGCAGAGAAAGAGAACCATCTCCGCGATATCTTCCGGTTTACCGACTCGCCCGACAGGTTGCTGCAATGCATCCGCGCCAGTGATGCTGTTGCCGGTGGTGTCGATCCATCCAGGAGAGATACTGTTGACCCTTGCTTTTCCGACCAGACTGATGGCCATGGCATGGGTCAGCGCGGCAATTCCACCCTTGGCAGCGGTATAGCTCTCTGTCTGGGGCTGGCTCATCCGATCACGGGAAGATGCAATGTTAATCACAGCTGCCCCTGATGCGAAATGCGGCATCAGCAGCTTTGTCAGATAGAACGGAGCAGTCACACCGACGGCCAGTGCATAGGAGAATTCTTCCCACGAGCACTCGTCTATGCCCTTCATCATCGGCAGGGCATTGTTGATGAGATAGTCAACATGACCGCTTTCCAAAACAACAGATTTAGCGAACAGTTCCAGTGTCTCTTTATCGGATACATCGCCGACAAACCAGTTGCCGGACTGTTTGTCAATAATATGGACAACAGCGCCTTCACGGATAAATTCATCCGCGACGGCCCTGCCGATTCCATGGGCTCCGCCGGTAACGACTGCAACCTTTTTCTCAAACATCATAGCTGTTCCTCCAATCATTCCTTCCTGTCTTTCAACTACACCTGAATCTCTGGCAGATGTTCCTAAGATTCCTGCATTCCGATCTGAGACATCCGTTCCGGTTCATCCGGATTCTTCCATGTATGTCCGATTCGCAGATCTTCCGGAGGCTGGATGATCAGCGCTGTTTTCATTCATCAAAGCTCGATGGAGAACACTCTGTATTATACCATTTTCCCGGGCAAACAGGTAGGGGAAAAGAGGCTCTTCAGATCCCTGAAAATGAAAAGACCGCCATATCAACCATCCCAGTCTGTGTGGCAGATGTCAGAACGGCAAACCGTACTTCGCCGTTTACAGCAGGTCTCGAACCTGTTATTATTTTGTCGGCGAACTGCGTTTCATTCACTATAACGTTTTCCGTTCCAAGGGACACACGATGATCAAATTGGAGGATGACTATGTTCAGGCCAATGAGACGATTCAAACAACAGATCAGCGATGCTGACTGCATTCGGATTCTGCAGGAAGAAAGACGCGGCGTGCTTTCCATGCTGGGAGAAGGTGGCTATCCTTATGGCATTCCGCTGAATCACTGGTATAATCCTGAAGACGGGAAAATCTACTTCCATGGTGCAAAGACAGGACATAAGATTGATGCCATTTCCAAGTGCGACAAGGTCAGCTATTGCGTTTGGGATGCCGGATACCGCAAAGAAGGTGAATGGGCACTAAATGTGAACAGCGTGATCGTTTTTGGACGGATCAGCCTGGTCACAGATGAAGAAAAAGCAAAACTGATCGGCTATAATCTCTGCCGCAAATTTACGGACGATGAAGAATACATACAGCATGAACTGCAGAACGCGCTTCCCCGTGTACAATGCCTGGAACTGACGATTGACCATATGACCGGGAAACTGGTAAATGAATCATGACTATTACGATTACTGATGATTTTGATCTGGAGAAAATCGCCGCAAGCGGGCAATGTTTCCGTTGGCAGAAAGTCAATGAAAAGACCTGCCGTATCATCGCCGCGGATCACTGTTTATACATCTCTCAGGATGTGAATCAGACTTATCAGGTGGATTGTGATGAGAGCACCTTTCAGGCCGAATGGTATTCCTATTTTGATCTGGATGAGAGCTATCAGGCAATCCGGGAACGTATTGCTCCGGAGCAGGATCTCTTTTTATGGCAGGCCATGGAACATGAAAAGGGAATTCGTATTCTTCGACAGGATCCCTGGGAGATGCTGATCACTTCTGTCATCACGCAGAACAGAAATATCCCGGCTATTCAGCGCTCCATAGAGCTGCTTTCTCAGGCGTGCGGGAATCATCAGTATGATTCCAGGGGCCGCGAATTCTACGCTTTTCCGACTCCTGATCAGATCATCACGCTGAACGAACACCAACTGCTTGACTGCAAGCTTGGCTACCGCTGGAAATATGTACATGCAGCATCTGAGGCAGTCATGGATGGGGAAATAAACCTCCTGAAGCTTCAGAAAGCAAGCTGTGGCGAGGCAGTCCGGCAATTGACCGGAATATATGGAATTGGGAATAAGGTTGCAAACTGCGTCGCTTTGTTTGGCCTGCATCAACTGGATGCGTTTCCTCAGGATGTATGGATTAACAGGGTTCTGGAAAATGAGTATCCTAACGGATATCCATTTAAAAACTACAGTCCGTATAACGGGGTTTATCAGCAGTACATGTTCGCATATTACAGAAATCATCCATGTAAATTCCTGACGAATACCAATCGCAGCGAACGTTGAAAACAATTGGTACACAAGGTGGGATTCGAACCCGCAGGACTTCGGTTCTTAGCCGAAGATGTCTTCCAGTTGCATCACTTGTGTATATGGTGTGCAGGGCGGGATTCGAACCCGCAAGGCCCTGTTCCTGAGACAGAGATGTCTTCCTTTGCATCACCTGCACATATGGCGGAGTGGGAGAGTTGGCATCTGGAAAAGGATTCGAACCTTTAACTGCCGGGTCAGAGCCGACCGTGTTGCCGTTACACTATCCCGATATGCAATCCCTGCGGGGATCGAACCCGCATTAGCGCCTTGAAAGGGCGATGTCCTGGCCGTTTAGACGAAGGGATCATATCAGCCCCGAAGGGCTGAAGCTCAGGCACTTCTGGTTTGGTTTGCCGCTCCAGTCCGTACGATGATGGAATCCAACGTTGTTCCGAATACAGCAGCCAAGACCACCAAGTTATCCAATGTGGGCAATGTCACTCCACGTTGCCAGCGATAGATTGCCTGGGGAGTATTGAAACCGAATATGTCCTGCAAATCCCGGACAGTCAATCCGGCTTGTTGTCGCAATTGCGTGATCCGGATCCCGGTTGCAGTCAAATCGATAGAAGGCAAAATACACACGGGAATACACTCCTTTCTGAAGTTGATAACGAAAAATGAGGCCGCCTGCCCTGATCAGCAAGCGGCCTCGTGAACAATCCGATGATGCGATTACAGCATACGGTGTCTCAGGTCTTTTTCATGCGTCTTATCAGGGCACAGCAAAGCGAAGCACAGTTCTTCTTTAAAACTGCACTGCAGGAATTCGAGGTGCTTATGACGCATGGTAACAGTGTAGCGGTTCATAATGAATTCCTCCTTTCGCTCTGGGCCATGCCCTTGATTTCATGCATATCATATCGTGCCGACTGCCGGAAGTAAAGAACCCTGTAGTATAATCCGTTTTCTTTTCCGCAGCCTTGAAGTTATACACCGGCTTAATGATCTCTACGATGTCCGCTGTTTCCCGGATGGCGTCAATGATAGTTACGCGCAGATCGGCGCATACCGTTCGCTGAGCAGGACTTCCTTCATCAGCAAAACCGGATCAAACTTTCCGCTGGCCACCATGGAGAAGATCCTGGGCGTGCAGCCGCTGATCAGGATCACACCCTGTTCATTCATATGGACAGGCTGCTGCTGATTCCGGCTCTGGACGTTCCAGAAAACGACCTTCGGCAGCTGATAACCATGACCTTCATACAGCTTTTTCGCGTATTCGAAGTTGGTCAGGCTTGCATCATTCGCGCAGGAATCAAACTCCATGTCGGAGATGAAGTACAGCGTTTCCGGCAGATCCTCCTGCGGCAGCTTGTTCTTGACTGCCGTGGAGAGAATCAGCTCGAACACCTTCCGGATGTTGGTGTTCGCGCACTCATTGAAGGTTTCGCAGTACCGCACCTTTTCCACCAGATCATTCCCTTTGATCTCCACCAGTTTCGGGTTATGGGAGAAAGTAATGAAATGGTTATGGAATTCACCCTTACAGCGCTCCGCGAAATACATGCCCAGGGACAGCGCGACTGTTGCCGGAGTTGGTGTTCCGTCCCAGTACATGGAACCGGAACCATCGATCACGCACAGCGCGTTACCCTGCGGCGCATAGTCCTCCAGCGCGTTCCAGGTCACATCCAGAGCTTTCCGCTCCGTTTCATCCCCGCGGAACCGCAGCGCCTTCTCTACGATGTCATACGGATACAGCGTGCCGGTATGAATGGTTTTCTCTCCCTTGGAGACCCGCTCCAGGAATGCGGTATACCGTTCTTCATCGTTCCGGCGGAAGGCTTTGCGGTATTTCAGCATCGCCTTGGAAGGCTGAGCAGAATACTCGAAGGTGTAATCCTTCTGCCGCAGGTTATTTTCGATGATGCGGATCTTTGCGCGCAGCTTTACCAGCGTTTTGCGGTACTGCGCTTCCGTCATGCCGAGAGCTTTCGCGATGCGCTTTGCGTTTTTCACGGCGTCAGCATTGGACGTATTGACAGACGGCAGCCATTTTGCCATCAGGGAAACATTCTCCCCGGCATCCAGTGCAGCCAGGTCCTTTGCCAGCCGGTCCCGGATTACTTCCATGGCTTCCTTTTCGCACTTGGTTCCGAACAGAATCGTCAGATCATCCCAGCGTCCGTATTCGCTGACATAATGCAGATTCTTACGGACAGACTCCGCCTGCGCGTCCGCCAGATACTTCAGGATCGTCCGGAATACCCGGCGCTCACCGAGGCCGCCGCGGATATCACGGCTGTAGAACAGCATCTTCATCGCCAGATCACGGTCTTCAGCATACGCGCGGGAAAAGCGGACGATGATCTCCTGATCCTCGGCATTCCGAAGCGCACCGATGGTCGCAAACAGGTCCAGACAATCCGATCCGGTAGTCCGAAGCGTAGCAGCGCCATTTTCGGTCAGGGTACGGTTGGCTTCGAGTTTCAGTTCATTCAACATGTTCATCGCCCTCCTTTGCGTGAATCATTCAGAACACAAGACGCAGTTTTGATAGTTCCCCAAACTATTGCGGATCGCATAATTGCTGGCTGCGTCTTTGAGAACAAGGCGCATTTTAGCTCTTTTGATTATTAGTCAAATGCTTACATTGCTGTGAGCGCCTTTGGATCATCCGGTGATCCTCTCTGCAGCATGAAGATTATCAGGTTTTTATAATAAGTTCATGGAAAAAAAGTTGCGAACTCTTCTTTTTCAGGAAAAATCGTACTGAAACTGCTTTTCAATCCGTTCCCGGATGAGTGATGAAAAGCTGTCAGGCTCCACAACTTTCACCAAAGGGCCGAAGGAGATAATCTTGATCAGCAGTTCCGTTTCGTCCTCCTGTCGGTAATTCAATGTCATGCGGAAGGCTTTTTCACCGATTCGTTCCGTGCGCTTAGCCAGGTACGAGAACTGAAGCATGGCCCGTTCCAGGGCATTCCGCTCATTTGTGATTTCCAACGTTACGGATTCGTTTGTCAGTTCCGGCACAGGATAATCATCCGGGTCAAAAGTCCCCCACAGGCGGACATACGAGATTCTGGAAAGGTTCAGCGTCCGGTTTCGCCATTTACCGCTGTGGCAGAGCAGCCGGAATTTATCATCCGTGGATGAATACTCCAGGCGGTACGGAATAACGGTCCAGTTGTTATGCTTTCCCCTGTGACTATCAAAAATGACCTGCACCTTTCGGTGCGTCTTGACTGCTTCCAGTAGCTGCCGGAACCGCTCGATATAGCTTTCGTCCTCAAAAGAATCCCCGTTGCAGTAACGGTCATACCATACGATCTTTGCCGGATCGAACAACGGTGCAACGTCTTCCAGGCCTTTATCCGTCAGACCAAACAAGCGGATTCTCGGATCCAGCAGCAGCGTTTTCAGCCACCGCTTTTGCAGCAGGGTTGTCGGATGCGGAGGAAGATGGCGGACCGGTGTTTTGCAATCGGGAGTGATCAGCGGCCAGTTGCCGTTCCGCAAGTTGGCCGGAATGGTCAGAACACTTTCACCCAGGCCCTGCTTTGCTGCGATTTCGCTGATTTTTTCCTTTGTCAGCGTTCCTTCCACGGCTTCGGACAGGATCTCTGCCACGCAGGCGAAGTATGCACCGTAATACTCACTGAACAGCATTAGGGTTCACCTCCGTACAAGCAGCGCATCTTTTCCAGATCCTCCCGGAAAAGTCGGGTGACGTTTTCGTTGAAGCATTCCAACTTCACGATCCGCCCGATGAAGGTCCGCAGCCATGGCATCATCTCGGATGCATCATAGACATCAGCGGTGAATTTCCAGGTTTCATCATCGATTTGTTCTACAACACCGTGCCGTTTTTCCCGTTTTAACCGGTCTGCTATAAACCATTCGTTCGGACCGGCATGCACATGCATTTCAATATGATCCAGTGTATGTTCACCAGTGGATACACCCCACAGGTGCTGATCAAAGTCCTTCCAGAATTCTTCGTATTTTTCCGGATTCGAATCCACATCCATAGGCTTGATCTTCCGGATACCATCCAGCCTGAAAAACATCGGCTTTCTAAACGCATAATGGCGTCCGCTTTGCGTGGAAAAATAGAACCGCATCGGATAAACCGGATGTTTCAGTTCCTGCTTTTTCCGCCGCGAGAAGATGGTCAGTTCCACGCCCCGATGTTCTTCCATACACTGGCACAGATCAAAGAGCACCTCGCTGTCCAACGCACCGAGGAAATACTGATGCTTAAACTCAAAGGCGGATTCATTCTTCTGGGGGAAATAGCTGCCGATCACGCCCAGCGGCGCTGTTTCGGAAAAGAAATCGATGGCATCCCGCCAGGCGGGAAGCTGCCGGAAAGGCTCGGAAAGCGAATACACCAGCGTGCGTCCGTTCTTTTCGGAATGGAGAATGCCTATCTTTTCATATTCCTTCAGCTTGTTCCGGATCGTTCCCTCATCCGG
>Ga0310786_10007214_pt1 | contig 14548 bp, 12 predicted proteins | sample AusTroGonzalo_MG_FD_203881 | JGI IMG/M metagenome (GOLD analysis project Ga0310786, IMG submission 203881) | Bovine rumen microbial communities from tropical cattle in Woodstock, Queensland, Australia - Gonzalo_03 (v2) (version 2) | ecosystem: Host-associated > Mammals > Digestive system >... | reverse complement strand
TATGTTTCTTTTTCAAAAGCAATGTTTTGAAAAAAGTTATAATCAAGATTAAAGCACCGACAACTTTTTATTTGTTCCACGATTTAAAAAAAAACAAAATTTCCCGCGAAAACATTTGACAGAATATTTCGGGATGATATAATGGCCTCAAATCACATAAAATTTTTATACGGAGTCTATTTCTCATGTATATTATCGGTATTGAAACTCAAGGACTGGGCACAAACAATCAAATGCGCGGCGTTATCATGCAAGGCGCTAAATTGCGCAAAAAAGGGCAAAAAGTGCCTGTTTCGCGTGAATCTTTACTTAAAAGTCCTGACAACATGCTTTTGCATCCGAAAAATTTTGAAAGCAATGCCGCTTTTGAAAATGCGGTTAACAAAGCCGTTGATGCCTATTTAGCTCAAAACGAAACCCCTGATTTTATCGTTTTGCCGTTTGACCATGCGCACGGCGCAACAGAAAACAAAGATGTTGATACCTTATCGCGTGCAATCAAAAATGCTTTTGCCACGCATGGATATCAAATCAAAACAATGGTTTTGGCAAGCAATCTTTATGATTATCAAAATGTAGATTTAATCCACGTTGGTAAACACTTGTTGTCCGCTCAAGATGAACAAGTTTTAAGAACAAATCCGAACCTTGCTTTGAGAGTTGTTGAAACTTTGGGTGTGCCGAGTAACATTTCTTGGTCATCTATCCGCAACTTGGCCAATCATCCGGCAGCTCAAAAAGTGCTTAAAAAATATCAAGCCTTCAAAAAAGTTTTGGATGGCAAACTTCTTTATACGAAAGCAGGCATCTTACAGGCACAAAGGAAGAAAAAAAATGTTTTATTCTCAATTGGCGGTATAACGGATAACGGTACTATCGGGTTTGATTTAAATGATGCTCAAAGGCTTTTTATTCGTGCCCGAGCCCTAACGGAAATGAATTATAACGTTATTATCACCAATTCTCCGAGAACGCCTTCCGATGTGACGGACTATTTATTTGAAAAGTGCGTTGAATTTACGCTCAAAAGAGAAAACTTAAAAGAAAAAGCCCCTCTTTTTTATAAAAGATATAAAAATTGCAGCGTAGAATTTTTCAATTCCAAAAAAATAGCTCAAAACGAAGAAGATGCAAAAAATTTTCGCAATTACAGCGGCAAATACAAAGAAGAATTTCAAAAGCAAGCCGAAACGGTCGGCAATATTTATCCGGCTGTTTTGGATGTGTGCGAATTTGTGGTCAACACGCATGACAGCTTTTCATACACATCGGACGCGGCGGCGCTGGGTATTCCGAGTGTTGTTTACACGGGCAATTTCATAGACAAAGAACGTCGCCCCGATTGTTACAAGCTTTTTGATTTATGTTATGAAGACGGTTATGTCCTTTCGCTTGATGAAGCGATTGATAAAATCGAAAAAGGCGAAGTACTTAAAACAAAAAAAATGGATGATGTGGCAACACAACTTGTAAGAGCAATGGATAAATCCCTCTCAAACACAAATGCTGCCACAAGATAGAAATTTTAAAAGGCTACGATAACCGAACACCAAAAAATCAATGTACAAAACATAACAAATAAATTGCTTGACAAAAACAATAAAAAAAATTATAATACGCTCATTGGAAAGTTTAACAAATTTTTATGTATAATTATTGGGAAAATTATGACTGGATTCGGGTTTATTCTTCGAACAACATATTTTTCCCTCGTGGATGTCTGCCCTAAGGAGTAGGACCACGTAGAAAAAAAATCTTTTCAGTTATGAAGAATATCATCATCAGCTCTTCCTTCGGTCACGAAATCATGGCTTGCAATTTTGCAAAAAGCTATGGCATCAAGGTCCTCATCGCTCCCAAAAAGGATGTCAAAGAGGAATACAACACCGAAGCCGAACGGATTTATTCCGTGATGAGCTTTTTCTACGATAAGATGGAAATCGTTCCTTTCGAGGAGCGTAATACCGTCGATGCGTGGGACATCATCGCCGAGCTCAAGGCCGGAGCGCTCTCCGACGAGGAGGTATGGGCTGACTTTTTCAAGTCTACCCTCACCCCGACCCGCAAATTTCCCGTTTACGCGGAGCTCAAGGTCAATTCTGTCTTGTTCGTTCCACAGAAGCTCATCAGTGATGGAGCCTGTGGTCTGAATGCCGCCCAGCAGAGCCTGACGCCTGCCGTGTTCAATTTTCTGAAGAACACCGGCAAGCAGCTGTGGTTGGGTCAACACTTCAACAGGGTGACTGACAAGCCCGCCGTGGATGCCCTGGCCAAAGAGTATAACCTGGTGGTTCCTGGTACCATCAGTCATCCTGAGGTCTATGGCATCAGGGGTGTTGCTCATGAAGAGCTCGCTGCCGTTTACGGTGGTTGCGACTATTGCGTCGGTATCCCCGGTACCCACACATGGTTCATCTTAACGATGTGTCCGTGGGTCAAGATGGTGATTGTCGCCAACAAGAACCTCACCGAGCCCTGGAGAACCATCGTTAAGGCCGCCCGTGCTGCCGGTCGCAACATCCGCCTCGTTGAATTCGACGAGACGATGACCGGTCAGGAAATCTCTGAACAGGTGCAATGCGCTTGCAAAGAGATTGGCCTTTAAGCCCGAATCACCCCTAAAAGTCGCGTTTGAAAAAACGCGACTTTTTTTATCCACTTTTTCATTAATCTAAAAAAAGTATTGACAAAATCATAAAAATATGCAAAATTAAATCAGTTTCATCTTATTATAGATAGCATTCACATATTATTCCCCCGAGGGAAATCTTGACATAGAAATGTTTCATTTAACTCATTTACAATATGAAAAAGATAATCCTTCTTTTAGCTTGCATCGCAAGCATTGTTTGCAGTTGCACCTCTCCCAACATGAAAAGAGCACAGGAACTTATGACTGCATACAGCCAAAAGGCTGACAGTGTTGCAGTTGTGATGAATTCCATTGCCAATGTTGTTGAGATTACGCCCGACGAAAAGGCATACATTGAATCTCATGCTTACACGATTGCTTACCTCTATGCAATTGTGGTGGCCGAAAATTGGAACTTAACAACCAAACCTCTCATATGCGAGGTTGAAAACAGAATGGAGTGTACAATAGATTTACATGTCCCGTTAACTCCCGAAAAGCAGGCGTATGCTTCAATGTATGATGAAAAAGTCACCTACGAGGTCATTTCAAAGCTTTTTGAAAGATGGGTGCAAATTCATCAATAGGCGCAAAAGCAGACAAATCTAAAAAAAACCGTGTTTGAAAAAACGCGGTTTTTTTTATTTATCAGATTTTTGATGAATATTCAAATAACACTTGACAAAATTATCAACAGGTTTTAGAATGCTTTTAATTTCAAATTATTTCAAAAATTATTTCCTTCAACGGAAATCTGATCATAAGAACTCAATTCAACTTAATTAATCAATTATGAAAAAGGTTTTCTTTTTGCTCGCATGCGTTGCGGGCTTGGTATGCAGCTGCGCCCCGAACACTGAACTGCAGGAATACTACGCAAATGAAGCTTCTTGCATGTATCAAGAGCTCAAAAATGTGGAGCTCACGCATTCTCAGTGGGTGTATATGGACGCAATGAACAATGTCATTGCATGCGAAATGTTCATGAATCTTTCCCCGAAAATCGGAAAAGACATCGCGAGCTGGGAATATCAGCTGTATGAAAAGTGGACAAAGCGCATCAAGATTGAAGAGCTGCTCGCAGACCGCCCCGACGCCGGAAGCGTAGATTACGAGAACATGGTAAAACTTCAGAAGTGCTATGCTTACAATGCCGTCTCTGATGTTATCAAAACCTATCAGAACCGCACCGACAAAAGCGTCGGCATGGAATATCAGGAAATCTGTGACCAAGCCATCACCGAAGTAATTTCGAAGTATCCCATCATTTTCAAGTAAGAAAAAAGCCGCATTAAAAAAATGCGGCTTTTTTTATTAAAATCGATTTTAAGGCCGTTTTTTTGCCCGTAGAGAAAAAAATAGTTAATTTTTATGGGTATAAAAAGCAAAAAAAAATTCAAATAAAATCCTTTTTTTGGTATTTTAAGGGCACTAAAAACACAAACATAAAAAAAGGAAAGTTAAACAATGGAAGAAAACGAAATTGCCTCAATTCCGCAGACAGCCGAAAACATCACACCAACAGGCATTTGCGAAGAAATGCGCCGTTCATATCTTGATTACGCCATGAGCGTTATTGTCTCGCGTGCCCTGCCTGATGTGCGCGACGGCTTAAAGCCTGTGCACCGCCGCATCTTGTACGGCATGTATGAAAACGGCTATGACAGCACCAAACCTTATCGTAAATCAGCTCGTATCGTCGGTGATGTTATGGGTAAATATCACCCGCACGGTGACAGCTCCATTTATGAAGCCATGGTGCGTATGGCACAGCCTTTCTCAATGCGTCTGCCGCTTGTTGACGGCCAAGGCAACTTCGGTTCCATGGACGGTGACAGCGCCGCCGCCATGCGTTACACCGAGGCAAGGCTTGCCAAAGTTTCGCAAAAGCTCATTGAAGACATTGAGTTTGATACGGTTGACTTTATGCCCAACTATGATGAATCACTTCAAGAGCCGACCGTTTTGCCGGCACGTTTTCCAAACATTTTGGTTAACGGCACAAACGGCATTGCCGTCGGTATGGCCACCAATATGCCGCCGCACAATTTGGGCGAAGTGATTGACGCTTGCTGCGCTTATATTGATAATCCGGACATCACCCCCGAAGAACTTATCCAAATTGTTCCCGGACCTGATTTTCCGACAGGCGGCCTCATTTTAGGCCAAACGGGGGCCAAACAGGCTTATTTAACGGGCCGCGGCTCGGTGATGATGCGTGCCAAATGCACCATTGAAGAAATCCGCAAAGATAAAGAAGCCGTCATCGTGCACGAAATCCCCTATCAGGTCAATAAAAAAGAGCTGATTATCCGTATTGCCGAACTCGTTAAAGAAAAACGAATCGAAGGTATTTCAGATATCCGCGATGAATCCGACCGTCAGGGTGTGCGCGTCGTCATTGAAATCAAAAAAGATTTTCAGGCCGATGTTGTCTTAAATCAGCTTTATAAATATACGGCGCTTCAAACAAGCTTCGGCATGAACATGCTTGCCATCAATCACGGCAAACCGATGATGATGACCTTAAAAGAAATCATCAGCGCCTTTATTGAGTTCAGAGAAGAAGTTATTCGTCGCCGCACAATTTATAAACTCGGCAAAGCTCGTGACCGTGCCCACATTTTGGTCGGTCTCGGCATTGCGGTTGAAAACTTGGATCCGGTCATTGAGCTTATCCGCACGGCTCCCTCTCCTGTTGAAGCAAAAGAAGCTTTGCTTGCACGCAGTTGGCCTGCACGCGATATTGAGCCTTTGGTTGAGCTGATTGCCGAACCCGACCACAAGGTTGAAAACGGCACATACCGTTTATCCGAAGACCAAGCCAAAGCTATTTTGGACTTAAAATTGCAACGCTTAACCGGTTTGGAACGTGATAAAATTCACGAAGAATTAAGGAACTTAGGCGAAGATATTAAAGAATTTCTTTCAGTTTTAGCCAGCCGCGAAAAACTCTATGGCATCATGAAAGACGAACTGATTGAAGTCAAATCCGAATATGCCAAACCGAGAATGACCACCATTGAAGACATCGAATATGACACCGATGTTGAATCGCTTATTCAGCGCGAAGAAATGGTTGTCACCGTTACCGAAGCCGGCTACATTAAGCGCGTGCCGCTTAACGCTTACAAGGCGCAAAAACGCGGCGGTAAAGGCAAATCCGGCATGACCACCAAAGAAGAAGATTTTGTAACACGTTTGTTTGTAGCTTCAACGCACACACCTGTGTTGTTCTTCTCATCCAAAGGCTTGGTTTATAAGATGAAGGTTTATAAACTGCCATTGGGCTCGCCGACTTCAAAAGGAAAACCGTTTGTGAACTTACTTCCGCTTGATGAAGGCGAAAACATCACCACCATCATGAAGTTGCCCGAAAACGAAGCCGATTGCAAAGATTTATCCATTATGTTTGCAACATCCTTCGGCAATGTTCGCCGCAACTCGCTGATGGACTTTGTAAACGTTCAATCAAACGGCAAAATCGCCATGAAATTGGATCCGGGTGACAGATTGATTAATGTGGCACTTTGCACCGAAGACAACGATGTTATGCTTGCCGCCAAATCAGGCAAATGCATCCGCTTCCCCGTTACCGATGTGCGTGTGTTCGTCGGCCGTAATTCCACCGGCGTTCGCGGCATCAAGCTTTTGGGCGATGACGAAGTTATTTCAATGTCTATCTTAAAGCACATTTCCGCCAATGCCGATGAACGTGACGAATATTTGCGCATTTCCTCTGCCATGAAGCGTATGGCTCAAGAAGAAGGCACGGATGTTTACACAAGCCCCGAACAAACAGGACTGCTCAACTTACTCACGGCTGAAAAATTCAAAGAAATGGAAGAAAGAGAAGAATTTATCTTAACCGTCACCGTCACCGGCTACGGCAAACGCTCATCTTCTTATGAATACCGCGTCACGGGCCGCGGCGGTCAAGGCATTGCCAACATGGAAATGTCGCCGCGCAACAAAGAAGTGATTTCATCTTTCCCGATTGAAAACGACAATCAGATTATGATGGTTACCGACGGCGGCAAGCTCATTCGCATGCCTGTTGAAGACATTCGTATTGCAGGCCGCAAAACGCAAGGCGTCATCTTGTTCCGCACGGCCGAAGATGAACGCGTTGTTTCGGTCACATGGCTTAACGCCGATGAAGGCGATGAAGAAGACTTGGAAGATTCCGAAGGCTCCGAGGTTTTAGGCGAAAGCGCCGTTGAACCGGAAGATACCGTTGAGGTCAACGAGCCCGAGCTTGAATCCGAAGAATAATGCTTCTAAATCACTGTTCTAAAAAATGCCTAAATCAAAAAGTTTAGGCATTTTTTTAATTTTAAAATCCAACTTGACTCTGCCTTCCTTTTAGTTTATCCTACAATGTATTGAATTTATCATTATATCAAAATATCATTCATTTAAAAATATTATTACCTATGCGAACGAGAAAAACAAGAATTTTAGCGCATATTTATCGTATCATGCGCTGGTTTGGTTTAACTGCAGAAGACATCAAGACCTACGCCGCACAACGTGAGCAGTCTTCCTCTTCTGAAAAGCCCAAAGTTAACGAAAATGAGGCTTTTGACTTGCTTTGCATCGTCAATGGGGCAAAAGTTCGCCTTTCGTTTTCACTCAGACACATGGGCGAGCCGATTGGTATCTTTCCCTTTAAGGATGAGCCTGAATATCTTGAACTCATAGAATATCACGGCACCACACATGCAAACGCAAACCCCAAACATTTGCCGAGCGTCAAGTTCTTTGAGCGTATTTACCCTATCAAAGATAGGCTGAACAAATGCTTACAAGAACTCAACGAGCCGATTTTGAAAGGCTTTTACCTGGCAGACAATTCCCACATGCCCGGGTGCGGTTGGATTGTCGGGTTTGATGCCAACAATGCAGGCCTCTCAAGCGACTTCTATGGTGGCAAGCGAGCCGCCAACCTCCGCTACATCGGAAGATTCGACAGCTAATTTTCTTAATCCCTTGCTTCTATGATGTTGCAAGGGATTTTTTTAAATAAAAATTTAGATTTTTTCCCTTACGATACAAAAAACATTATCATAGGAGAGCACACATGATTTTAGACGCCATTAATCAAAACGGAAAAGAAATCAAATTCAAAACGGAAGATTTAAGAGGCAAAACAACCGTTTTGTATTTTTACCCGAAAGATAATACGTCGGGTTGCACGAAAGAAGCGTGTGATTTCAGAGATAACCTAAACCGCTTAACACCTCACGCCACAGTTATCGGGGTCAGCCCGGATAGCATCAGCAGCCACAAAAAATTTCAAGAAAAACAAAACCTTAACTTCATATTGGTATCCGACCCGAACCATGAATTGGCCGAACAATACGCGGTATGGAAAGAAAAATCCTTATATGGGCGCAAATATATGGGCATTGAGCGCTCAACTTTCATTATTGATGATAAAGGCAAAATCGTCAAAGAATGGCGCAAGGTCAAAGTTTCCGGCCATGTTGATGAAATTTTAGCCTTTTTATCAGATATCAAATCCTAATCGTCACCTATTCTCAAAGCCTCAATAAACGCAGATTGCGGCACCTCAACCTTGCCGAACTGGCGCATACGTTGCTTGCCTTTCTTTTGCTTATCCAAAAGCTTGCGTTTACGCGTCACATCGCCGCCATAGCATTTAGCCGTCACATCTTTGCGCAAAGCCGAAATTGTTTCGCGCGCCACAATGCGCCCGCCGATGGCCGCCTGTATCGGAATTTTAAACAAGTGCCTCGGGATTAAGTCTTTTAAGCGCTCACAAATTTGACGTCCTCTGCCCTCTGCTTCCGTTTTGTGACATAAAAAGGCGAGCGCGTCAACCGGCTCTTCATTGATTAAAATTTGCACTTTCACCAACTCGGATTCCTGATAACCCGTCAGCTCATAATCAAAGCTCGCATAACCGCTTGTGATTGATTTCAATCGGTCATAAAAATCAAACACAATTTCGTTTAGCGGAATATTATAAACGACCATCGCGCGGCTACCGACGTATGTCAGCTCTTTTTGCTCACCTCTGCGCTCGGTGCAAAGCTTCAAGACAGCGCCCAAATAATTATCGGGCACCAAAATCGTTGCGCGCACCATCGGTTCTTCAATCGCGCGCACGGTTGATAAATCGGGCATATCCGCCGGATTATGAAGCATCATGTCTTCGCCGTTTGAAAGGTGGATTTTGTAAGCAACCGACGGCGCGGTTGTAATAATATCCAAATCAAACTCTCTTGAAATGCGCTCTTCAATAATCTCCATGTGGAGTAACCCCAAAAAGCCGCATCTGAATCCAAGCCCCAACGCCTCGGAATTTTCGTTTGTGTAGTTAATGCTCGCATCATTGAGCTTGAGTTTGGCAAGCGCATCTTTTAAGGCCTCATATTGGCTCGAATCTGTCGGAAACATCGAGCAAAACACCACGGGCACCGAAGGCTTAAAGCCGGCCAAGGCTTTATCGCACGGATTTTTATTGTCGGTAATCGTATCGCCGACGCTGCAATCGCTCACAGACTTAATACTTGCGGTAATAAAGCCGACTTCACCCGGATAAAGCGCATCGATATCCTGCATTTTCGGGGTAAAAATACCAACTTTATCTACCTGATAGGTCGCACCGTTAGACATCATCTTGATGTTTGTTTTCTTTCTTAAAACGCCGTCATGAATGCGCACCAAAATAATCACACCCAAATAGCTGTCATACCAACTGTCAATCAGCAAAGCTTTAAGCGGTGCGTTTTCATCACCACGAGGCGCCGGCAGTTTTTGAACAATCGCCTCTAAAAGATTTTCAACCCCGGCGCCGGTTTTGCCTGATGTTTCAACGGCATCGGAGGTATCAAGCCCAATCACATCTTCAATTTGTTCTTTCACTTTTGCCACATCGGCCGAAGGCAAATCCACTTTGTTTAAAACGGGCAAAATTTCGTGATTATTGTCAATGGCCAAATAAACATTGGCAAGTGTTTGCGCCTCAACCCCCTGCGTGGCATCCACCACCAAAACGCTCCCCTCGCATGAGGCAAGCGAGCGTGAAACTTCATACGAAAAGTCAACATGCCCCGGCGTATCCATCAGGTTCAGTTGGTAGGTTTTGCCGTCTTTGGCCTTATAGTTTAAGCGCACGGTTTGTGCCTTAATGGTAATACCGCGTTCTTTTTCAATATCCATACTGTCCAAAACCTGCTCGGTCATTTCGCGCGCGGTCAATCCGCCGCAATACTCAATCATGCGGTCGGCAAGCGTAGATTTGCCGTGGTCAATGTGTGCAATAATCGCAAAATTTCTGATTAAACTTAAATCCGTCATAAACTTTTTTTCCTTGCTTATTTTATCCATTCATAAAATAATTTCATTTTGTGTGCAATAATTTATTGAAAATAATTCAAAATTATGTTTTAATAGATTTAAATTTTACAGGAAAGGACACCCTCTCATGAAGAAAATGATTGATGTAGAGTTCGGATCCTCGCGTTATGATGAGCTTGTCGAGCTTCGTTATAAAGTTTTGCTTGAGCCTTTGGGCTTAAAGTTTTTGGATTCATTTCGCGATAAAGAAATCTCGTATTTGCATATCGGCTGTGTTGAAAGCTTGGACGGCAAGCTTGTCGGCGGTCTTATTTTGGCGCCCGTCAATGACAAAGAGATTCGCTTGATGCAGGTTGCGGTAGATACCGTTCATCAAGGCGAAGGTGTCGGCCGCGCGCTTGTCGAATATGCCTTAAAGCGTGCGAAAGAAGCAGGCTTTTCAAAGGTTGTTATGCACGCGATGATTTCGGTTGTCGGTTTTTATGAAAAACTCGGCTTCAAACAAGAAGGCAGCCTTTTTGAAGAACAAGGCATTACCTTTGCAAAAATGGTTAAAAAGATTTAAGGAGGGCTCAAATAATGGCAGACCAAAACGAAATCTTTGAACAATACGCCCTGTTACGTTTGCTTGAAGATTCTGACCTCACGCCGTATGAATATCTTGATTCGTCCGAATTTCATTTGGCTAAATCTCCCTCGCTTGAGTTTTTAGCAAAAGAAACCGATGTTACCTTACAAGAAGCGGCATCCAAATGGATTACCGAAGACAGCACCGAAGAAAACGGCGGCGATTATTACCGTGATGAACCACAAAGAGTTTTGGTCATCAAAACGGACGAGATTTTGCAAGCCCGCCGCGAAAATATCAAACGCATTTTGCCCAAACTGCCCAAGCATCTTGCCGAAAACATCAAAGCGTTTGAAAAAAACACCGAATATTTGTATGCCAAACAATTTTCTTCAACAAAAGAAGTTATGAACGGGCTTGAAAAGGCGCTCAATCAGTTTGAAAGCAACAACACCGTCCAAAGATTAATCGTTATTCATGCCAAACGTATTGATCCCACACCCTCCAAGCGTGAACAAAACAAAATTAAACAACTCACGCTCAAGGAAGCCGTTAAAGAAGAAAAACAAAAACGTTTTTATCAGCTGATTGCGGATATTCACAATCCACGCAATAAAGACAAACGCACTGCCTTATACGAAAAACTCTTAAAAGCGCTTAATAACAGAGATCCCGAAGATATTCGCCATTTTATGGGCGATGAAAACTACAACAGGTTGTTCACGCGCATCAGAATCAATTACTTAAAGAAAAAACGTGACCTCAATGAGTTGCCGCCCAAAGAAATAATCAAGCATGTCAATAAAACAATTCTTCGTTTGGCAACAACCGAGCTCAAACGTGACGTGTATGAGCAGCTTTGTAAACTTTATAAGGCCGAGATGAATTCCAAAGCCAAGTTTTTTGAACAAGATTTAGAGGCATACAACAAAGCTTGCGATCGTTTTGCGGGCAGATTGCTCGGCCCTAAAGGCGCCTTTGAAGCCGGCGGTATTTACGGACCTGATAGTCAATTTTCGGGGCAGATTATCCAAAACAAAGGCCAAAACGCCCAAACACCCAATGCCGTTCGAGCCCAAAAGCCTACTGAAAACAAAAAAGAAGACAAGCTCCTTCAGCTCAAAATCTTTTCAGATAAAGATTTTGAACTTTAGACAATTAAAACCGAACATCTTAAATTTTTAAGGCTCTTTCAGCCTTGTTGATACCGTTCGGCGAAACAATCACCACCAAAACATCATTCAGCTCAAGGGGTGTATCGCTTTGAGGGAACAAAAGTTTTTTACCGCGCTCAATACCCACGATTTTGCACTTTTCCGGCAACGAGATATCTTGTATCTTTTTGCCCTCAAGCAGAGAATCTTCTTTCAACTTCAGCTCCCAAATTTCGGCAAAACCGCGCCCGAGCGGATACGCATTCAGCAAATGAACGTGCCGGATATCGCTCAAAATTTTTGAAATTGTCACGCTTGAGCGGTCTATAATGATGTTGCCGGTAATCTGGCTTGTCAAATTATCATACACGCGCGAGTTCACGAGCGAAACGGTTGTATTCACACCGCTTTTTTGCGCAAGCAACGCCAAAAGCAAATTATCTTTATCCAAACTTGTCACCGATATGGCCGCATCCGCCACCGAAAGTTGTGCATCACTTAAAATCATATCACTCATCATTTCACCGTGGATCACAGCCGTGTTATTTAACCCCGCAGACATACGGCGCGCGGCTTCCATATTGTTTGTCACGATTTTAAGTGTGTTAAAATTGTCATTTTCTTCCAAATGGCGCGCAATATCATACGAAATCGCATTGCCGCCGAAAAGAACAATATTTTCCGCCGGCTTGCTCAACACGTTAAAGGCATGCATAACGGCCTCCATTTCTTCTTTTAAGGCCAAAACATACACTTCATCGCCCAAACGTATCTTCTCATCATCTTTGGCAAAAAAATGCACGCCGTCGCGCAAAATTTGCACAACCGCAAAATGAAGGTCTTTGTAGTTTTCGTATATCTCGGCAATATTGAATTGGTAAAGCGAACATTCGTTAACGCACTTAAAGCACACAAGTTCAACATTGCCGTCGGCAAACGAATAAGCTTCTTTAGCCCCCGGCACATTCAAAAGTTCCAAAATGCGCGAAGCAATTTCCTGGTCAGGTGAAAACACTAAATCAACAGGCAAACTCTTGTCATTATAAAGTGTGTTCCAAAGCGGGCTTAAAAAATATTCACTGTCAACACGGGCAATTTTCTTTTTAACATTAAAGAGCGTATATGCCACCTGACAAGCCACCAAATTAACTTCATCATTATTTGTTGCGGCAATTAAAATATCGGCATTTTCCGCCCCGACCTTTTCCAAAATATCCGGTCTTGAAACCGAGCCCAAAACAGGTTGCACATCAAATTCTTTTGCAATTTCATCAAGTCTTTCCTGCACGGTATCTATCACCACTATATCATTATCCGAGCGGCTCAAATACGAAATAATGCTCCGACCGACGCTTCCCGCACCTCCAACGATAATTTTCATTTAACAACTCCTTGCAATCTGTGTTTGAAAATAAGAATCAATATTGTCGAGTGCAACATCAAAATCCGTTATTTTCATATAATTTTCCCTAAACTTTTTGGCATCATACAAGCTTTTCAAATACCAACAAACATGCTTGCGCGATAATCCGAGAGCCACTTTCGGCCCGTAATAATCTTTCAAATACAATAAATGCCGTTTCAATGTTTCATAAATTTCAAGTGTGCTTAAAGGCTCTGCCTTTTTGCCTTCAAAAGCCAAACACACTCTTTTCAGCGCCCAGGGGTTTCCGAGTGCCGCCCGCCCGATCATCACGGCATCGGCCTTTGTTTCTTTAATCATCTTTTCGGCGCTGTTTTCATCTGTCACATCGCCGTTGCCGATAACGGGAATGCCGACATTTGCTTTCACTTCTCCGATAATATTCCAATCTGCCAACCCCGAATATCCCTGCGCTTTGGTACGTCCGTGAACGGTCACATATTTTGCCCCGCTTTCTTCACACATTTTTGCAAACTCAACGGCATTAATATGCGCCGCATCAAAACCTGCCCGAAACTTTACGCTCACAGGAAGATTTGTAGATTTTACAGTTGTTTCAATAATTTGAGAAGCCTTTTTAATGTTTTGCATTAAAACAGAGCCGCCACCCGAAGCAATAATTTTTCTGACCGGACACCCCATGTTGATATCTATGCCGGATGCTCCCAAATCCGTCACAAGCTTTGCCGCCGTTTCAAAATAAGCTGGCTCACCACCCATCAGTTGCACCACAACCGGATACGGTTCATCGCGCACATCGGCAATTTTGTATGTCTTCGCATTTTTATATGAAAGCGCATTAACCGCCACCATTTCCGAAACCAAACCAACCTTCCCTTCGGTTATTTGAGAAACAATACGCCGCATCGGCGCATCGGTGATACCCGCCATCGGTGCCAAATAAACCTTATGCGTCAGTATTGCGTTTGTCATCAGCTGATTTTATCCAAAGCCCTTGCAATCACATAATAAATCTTGCCGATTTCCGAGCCCGAAATCACGGCCAACATCGTTTGCGGCTTATCAGACTTTTGCGCGGCATTCAAGAGGGTTGAAAATTCGCTCAAATATGAGTCCGCCAACTTTTTGAAGTCAGAATCTTTTTCATAAAGCTCTCTTATTTTCAAAATCTCTTTTCGGCCGAGTTTTTTGGTCATATTATGCGCAAAAGCCCCGTGGTCACCGTTATAAAACTTCTTCCACAAATCATCTTCCGAGTCTTTATCAAAAAAGGCATTGAGGTCAATTGAAAGGTTTTCGAGGTTTTCAACCATCACGGACATCTTATCCATAAAGCCCGAAAGCCCGAGTTCCTGATATTGCGACTTAACTTCTTCCAAATGACGTTCCGATTTAATTTTTTGTTCTTCCAATTTTTGGAAACGCGCATCGATAATTTTCTGATAATCGTTCATCTGTGCCTGAAATTCTTTGAACGTTAC
>Ga0310786_10007213_pt1 | contig 14551 bp, 12 predicted proteins | sample AusTroGonzalo_MG_FD_203881 | JGI IMG/M metagenome (GOLD analysis project Ga0310786, IMG submission 203881) | Bovine rumen microbial communities from tropical cattle in Woodstock, Queensland, Australia - Gonzalo_03 (v2) (version 2) | ecosystem: Host-associated > Mammals > Digestive system >... | reverse complement strand
AAGAAATATTATCTTTTGTCATAGCCTCTTGACTAGGAATATCTACTGCCTTTTCCCTGATATCTACAGTATAAGTAGATTGAAAAATTGGCCAAACAAATTTCAATCATGGTTCCAAAATTTTTGTGTATCTTCACAAAGTGAAAACAACACGTCTTTCAAATTGATTTACAACTCTCAATCATGATAAGAGATAAATACAAATAATTACAATTAGTCATACTCAAAACATGTTTTTTATGATTAATAAATAAAACTTTTGAATATTATAATCAAAGAACCATTTTTTGTCAAATTTTTTGATACTTTACATTAAATTCTTACTTCCATTTTTGCTAATGGTTGTTTGATCTTTATGTTATTTTTTGATCTAATAAATAATCATAAAGTTATTATTTTTCTTACCAAAGATATTTCTTGAATTAAATCAGGATCAATATATTTTTCAGATGATATTGGATAGAATTTCAAATGTACTGAATCTCAGTCAACCTTTCATTTGTTTGTGAATTGCTGTAATTTCAAATAAATATGCTCGCTAATAAATGGAGCAAATGGTGCTGCAATTTTTACAAAATTATTTAATACGTCAAATAATGTACTGTATGCAGATATTTTGTCTTCATCCATTCAGCTTGCTCGGAATCTTCTCCTACTTCTTCTGATATACCAATTAGTTAAACTATCTACAAATCACATCATTATCTTTGTTGCATTATCTAAGTGGTATTCTTCCATTTCTTTTTGTACTTGGATTCCAGTTTCATTCAATGTAGCTAAAATCCATCTATCTAAATCATTTGTGATTTTGTAGCTTGGCAATTTGATTATTTCTCATTTTGAAAGATTGTTTTTCTTTCAATATAAATTTTTCCATAATTCTACAAAATTTACATCATGAGATACTATCAAAACATTGTTTCCTTTTTCTTGAGCTAATATCTCATTATAGCATTCTGTAGTTCTTTCATATCATTCTTGCCAAAGTTTCTCATTTTCTAATACCTCAATATCTTTGTTTATATATTCTTTGTATATTTCTTGGATTCTATTGGCTGTTTGTTTTGCTCTTTTTGCATGAGATGTGTATATTTTATTCAAATCTAATCTCAAAACATTTGATACAAATGTATCGTTATTCATACTTTCTATTCATTCAGCTGTCAACTCATCTTCTAATTCAAATCATGTCGCAGCTGCATGTCTCATGAAATATATATTAGTATTATCTGTTTTGAAATTGTCTACTTTTGCATAAGTTTCAAAAAATTTATATGCATTTGTGAGTGAAGAAGTGAAATCTTTGTATACTTGATCTACTCACTTTTCTGCAAATCTCATAGGTTCGGCTTTTACAGCAGGGGAAGATAGTACATAAAGTCTATATGCATCAGTTCCATATTTTTCAAATAATTCTTTTGGATCAGGGTAGTTGTTTAAACTTTTTGACATCTTTCTACCGTCTTCAGCCAAAATTAAACCGTTAATTACTACATTATTGTATGAGTTTTTTCACATCATAGCATTCCCTAAGACATGCATTACTCTAAACCATCATCTTGTTTGGTCTAATCATTCCATGATCCAATCAGCTGGATATATCAAAGGTTTTATGCTTCTGGTAGTACCATCTTTTCTTCTAATGTATCAAACTTGTCCAAATGGCATAGATCCAGACTCAAACCGACAATCCATAACTTCTGGTATCCTATGATAAATTTTTCAATTAATATTAAATCGATAATTATCTACATGTGGTCTATGTAAGTCTAATTCTTTACCCGTATCATTATCGTAGTAATGTATCCTTATTTTTTGAGAAATAGATCAATTCATGCTAGGATAGAAGTAATTTCTTCTATTATGGTAATCAAAATTTCTGAAGAAATGTATTGCCGAAACAATTGATTCTCCATGTGTAAATGTAATTATTGTTTTAGTTCTAAATTTTTCATTTACATCTTTGATAAACGACTCTATCCTTTCAAATATATGGTCAACAGTCTCTCCATCTGGGAATAATTTTTCATTTGTTGGTACAGAAGTCATGTTCATACAATGGAATTCGACTCATTGCATACTTGGATAGTAAGTTTCATGAATTCTCATATCCACATAAATACCTTCATGTAACTCAAATAATTTTTGGTTATCTTTGCTTGTAGTATAATTAATCAAGTTTCAATCCTTGTATATTGATTGGAATTTTTCTACTATTTCATTGTATTTCGGTGTGATTTCATCAATAATATTTGCTCCAAATTTTTCAATCAAGAAAGGAATAGCTGTTTCCAATGTCCTTTTTAAAGGAGATAGTATAACAACAAATTCATTTCATTCTTTTAATTCATAACACAAATTTTCTTTTACAGTTTCAGCTCGTTCTTTTCATTTTTCAGTCAAAACTCATTCTCATAAGCAATCTCATTTGTGTTCTACATTGAAATTAGTCTCTCAGTGTCTGATAAATATATTTTTAGTCAAATTTTTTGATCCGTTAATAGTATTTTGGTAGATTTCATCCAATGTTCATATTGAGAGTCTGTCCTCACTATCTGCATCATTTTGCCGGATAGGTATTGGAGATCATCGATATCTATTTCTACTCAAATTCCAATCTGGAGCAGAATCCAACACATCTAAAAATCTCTTTTTTACACTTTCAGGTACAAATCATATGGCTTTTGCATTCTCAATATTTTGTTCTTTCAATTCAGGTTCTTTGATAAACCACGAATCCATAGCTTTTGAAATCAAAGCTGTGTGACATCTCCAACAATGTGGATATGAGTGGTTGTGTGATTGCAAAAGAACTAATTTTCACTCTTTTTTGAGTCTATCGTTTATATCTTTGTTTACATCATAAACTCTTCTTCATTTGTAATCTGGTACTTCATCTGTAAATTCTCAATAATCATTTACTGGCAAGAATAACCATTCTCTAGCAAATTCTCTAGGGAATATAGCAGCAACAACTTCAAAGTCTTCTGCTCAGAATGATGGAGCAATGTGTACGATTCATGTACCATCATCTGTACTAACATAATCTCCAGGTATGATTTGGAAATATTTTTCTTTGTATTTATCAGGCATTTTGCTCTGATTTATGTACTCGAATAGTGGTTTGTAAAATGTTCAGGTTAAATTTGATCATTTGATTCTATTTACTAGCAAATATTCATCACTATTTTTGTAGTATTTTTTTAACAATGCTTCTCATAATACATAATATTCATGACTTTCTTTGTCATATACCATGCAGTAGTAAATTTCTGGTCACACAGCCAAGAAGCTGTTTGAAGGCAATGTCCATGGAGTAGTTGTCCAAGCTAATGCATAAACTGGAGCATCCTTTTCGATTTGACCAGCTAAATTATTGTGGTATGTATATAAATCATAGAATTGATTTATGATTTCATCTGCATCATCGATGATTGTATTCTCGATTTTTACAGCCATTCAAATTTTATTTTCACTTTCAATTATTTCAGCCCACTGTAAATGAGTAGTTTTGTCTGGTTCCATATTTTTTGGTTCTCATTCAATTTCTGTCTCTACATAAATCAAATTCCAGATATTTCATCTCAATAATTCTTTGAATTCTCAAAGTACTTTTTGGCTTTTTACCTCAACTCACAATTCTTCCATAATTTCTTTACTTACTGTTTTCTCGATGCTATCTCATTTTTCTACTTTTCCACCAGGGAATACATATTTTTGACCTTTTGTATGATATCATATCAAAATCTTTCATTCTCTCTTAATCAAACAGCAAACTACGTTTACGGCTCAATCGCTTGTTATTTCATAATTATCTTTTTCAGCAAAAGCTTTGTTTGTTAATTGAAATTTGATTGTGATTGCTGGATCTTGTCTATCTTCGTATCATTCATTTACTTCAGAATTTGATAGAGCAGTAGCACAAGATGGACAGAACCATTGAACTTTGAATCATTTATAAATCAAATTTTTGCTATATAAATTATCAAAAACATTGATTACAGATTCCATAAAGTCCAAATTCATAGTCATGTAAGCATTTTTCATATCTGCTCGTCTACCAATATGATCTACGAACCATTCCCATTCATCGCTTACATTACTTACATAGTTTCTACATTCTTGAGTAAATTTATCGATTCATAATTTTTCCTCGATATCTCTTTTTCAATCGATTCATAATTTTTTCTCAACGGCTTTTTCCACAGGTAATCAGTGACAATCTCGTCACCAATCTCTGATTAGCTTATATCATTTCATACTCTTGTATCTTCATACTAAGTCTTTCATGACTCAAACCAATCCATGTCCAAAATGTGGTGTACCACTAGCAAATGGAGGTCCATCGTATGTGATAGCTTCCAACCTATCTGATCTTTCATCTATTGACCTTTGAAAAGTGTTATTTTCTTTCCAATAATTAAGTAAAGATTCCATTAATTCTTTTTGACTCATAATTTTTACATATACGATAAAAAACAAAAAATTAATACTTCCAATTATAAAATAAGTTTTTATAGCATATTTTCAAGTTGTTTTTCTGAGAAATTATTGAAATATTGCACAAAATAAATAAAACAAAAAAGACGTTATTATGATAATGTCTTTTATTTGTTTATTCAAATTATGAAGCTTGTTGTTTATAACTCAATGACACGTCAAAAGGAGAATTTTGAGCCATTGATGGACGAATGAAAAAAAGATTTTGTATGAATTTATACTTGTGGACCTACGGTTTACCGAAATCCACACATTTGAAATATGAGAGCTTATGTTTTCGCAGATACTTTGTGACGTACAATCAGAAATGTCTTATGATACCCAACTAAGCATGTCATGAATTTGACTGATGTCGGACACCTAACTGATGACAGCGATGATTGAGAAGATAAAATGGAAAAGTGAGCAAAGAGAGAAAACAAAACTGTTTGGGAATTAGCAGACATGTATATTGCCAAATTTTACGAATATATGGATGCTTTACATATTCACAAACCCGACATAATGTGTAGAGCCACAGACCATATCCAAGATCAAATAGATATGGTAAAAATTTTGGAAGAAAAAGGTTATACTTATGAAATTCCTGGTGACTGAATTTATATGGATACATCCAAAGTTTCAGATTATGGAAAACTAGCAAACTTAGAAAATCAAAATTTGAAAGCTGGAGCTAGGATCCAAAATGATAACAAGAGAAATATCACAGACTTTGCTCTATGGAAATTTTCTCCAAAATGAGAAAAAAGACAGATGGAACGAGATAGTCCACGAGGAATTTGATTTCCAGGATGGCATATAGAATGTAGTGCTATGTCTAGCAAATATTTAGGACATCAATTTGATATCCACACATGATGAGTGGATCATATTCCTATTCACCATACAAATGAGATAGCACAAAGTGAATGTACTTTTGGAGAAAAACCACGAGTAAAATATCGAATGCACAATCAATTTCTTAACCTTGGTTGAAAGAAATTATCGAAATCTACAGGTGGACTTATTACTGTTGATTGATTACAAGAGGAATGATTTAGTGCATTGGATTTGAGATTGTTGTACATGACTGCACATTATAGGAGCTTTTTGGATTTTAATATGGATTTATTGAAGCAAGCACAAACTCAGAGAAAGAATTTGAACAAAAAATTGAGTAATTTAGAATATGTAGAAATGTCTGGAGATTATGAAGATGTGAAATCTCAATTAAAAACAGAGGAGTGAAAAGAGTTTTTGGATAAATGTGTATCGGCAATTTGCGATGATTTGAATACTCCAAAACTTTTGGCTGAAATAAATACAGGACTACGTACACCTATACCTGAAATTATTTGAGTAATTCATCGATTAGATGAAATATTTTTGAAATTAGATTTATTCGAAAAAGTAGAATCTGAAACTGCAGAAATTCCAGCAGAAATTAAAGAATTGGCAGAACAGCGTTTACAAGCAAAAACTGAGAAAAATTATGCTTTGGCTGATGAATTGAGAAATAAAATCACAGAAAAATGATTTACTATCAAAGATATTCCAGGAGGATACGAGATAATTAAGAATTAAATAATAGGGTCCCCCTTTTGAAGGGGGATAAAGAGGGTTTAAAGACCTCCCCACCCCCTCCTTACAAAGGAGGGCTTTAAAACTAAATTTTTGCCATGTTTACCAAATTAAATAGTATCATACTGTTCGCCTTAGTCGCATTCGGATTATGACGATTATTGTATCCATTATATATCAAATTTTTAAAAAAAATTCATGCATGAAAAACTATACGTGAAGAAGCAGTAACATGAGAGAAATCAGTGATATTCTCTGAAATGCACAAGCATAAAGCATGAACACCAACAATGTGATGATGACTTTTGATATTCATAGTCTTAGTCATGATACTTTTATCATTATTGGTACAAAAATTATGATGGACAAACAATAGTTTGATAAACAGACAAGAAACTTATGTCCTTTTGGCAGGATTCTTTGGAATGGGATTGATTTGATTATTGGATGATTACTTAAATATTAGATGATACGGAGCAAAAAAGTGACTTAGTGCAAAAGCAAAATTAATTATGATGTTCGTTTTCTCAGGATTGATTTCTCGGTGGTTCTACGCTAAATTATGAATTGACTACATAAATCTTTGGCCAATTGCGTGAAAAGTACACTTATGAATATTCCGACCAATTTTGGCATTTGTTTTCACAATAGCAATCGTTAATGCAATAAACATTACAGATTGACTTGATTGATTAGCAGGATGATTGATGTGACTTGAACTTTTAGCGTTACTTGTGATAACATATGTAAATCAAACATATATTGCTACGACATTTGTTACTATAGTTGGTGCTGTTTTGGCATCATTTATGTTTTTCAATATATTCCCTGCAAAGATTTTTATGGGAGATAGTTGAGCCTTTGCTATGTGATGATTGTTTGCAACTTTGATATATCTTTTAAACATGAGAATATGAATAATAATTCCATTTTTGGTGCTATTTTTGCCATTCATTGTGGATATTTGTACAAGTTTCTTACAAATATTTTGGAAAAAAGTATTTCATAAAAAGTTATTTGAAGTAGCGCCATTACATCATTTATTTGAAAAAAGATGAAACCATGAATCCACAATAGTAATGAAATTTTGGATGATTCAGGCATTATTAGTTGCAGTTTTTGCGATAATGATGTTCTATCAAATCTGAGGTGAATTGATTTAATTCATGTTAATTTTTGTGAGTCCCATTTTAGTAAAATAGCAAATTATCAGCATTAGACTTGATATTTGCTTTTACTTTTGTATAATTGAAAACAGTACTAACCTCTAAAACAGTAAAGAAATGAATGATGAACAAATTGTAAAAAATGCGAACAAAATCGGTATATTTTTTATCCTTTCAGTGTTTGCAATTTCTTTGTTTCTAGCATTGGCCAAAGAAAAACCACGACTGGCACTTGACATAGTATCCATATCATTTGTTATTATGTTAGTCTTCTTTTTATTTATTGAGGTATATGCCTCTAAAAATGAACAACGCTCCACAAAATAACGGGAGCGTTTTGTTTTTATCAAACTTATTTTTATTAAAATTTTTAATTCTAATATAATATAAAAATTCTTTGATTTTTTTTGACTTTTATGATTGATTAGATTATAATGAATATATATTTTTATATTCATTGAAATTTTATGATTTCGTTAATTATATTTGATATTTCTAATACACTAGTATATAGAGATATTCCAGAAAGTTGTAGTGAAACGATGCTAAAAATGACAAATTCTCAAATACCACTCAAAGAATTTATAAAAATTTTTGAGAATTCTCTACAACTAAAAAAATGGGATTCAAAATTTGATGCATACGCCAATTTATGCAAAAATATGGGTTTACCAGTCACTACTGAAAATGTTAATCTTTTGATGTCAATTAGGGACAATGGAGAAAATAGTACAAATGAATTTCCACATTCTGTACCAATGCTTAAACAATTAAAAGAATCATGATATAAAATTTGAGTAATATCAAATTGTAGTGTTTTTGAGATTGAATGTGTAAAGAATAAAACAAGAATTTTAGATTATATCGATTATCCTTTATATTCTTTTGATATTTGAACAATAAAACCTAATCTAAAAATTTTTGAAAAAATGCTTGAAATTGCATGATGTAAACCAGAAGAAGCGATTATGATTTGAGATAAAATGTGAGATGATGTACTGCCACCAAGGGAAATTTGAATGAATTCATGTCTATTTGAAAATTATGAACAATTGAAAAATAATTTATCGAAGTTTGGCATAGTATTAAAATAAAAAAATAAATTAAATATGTATTTGAATTACGAACATTTAATTATAATTAAATGTTATTTTTTATGATACATACTCATTAACTGTGTTTTTTTATAATAATATATTATATCATAATTTATTCATTAAAAAATAGAAACAGCTGGAAAACCAACTGTTTCATGCTTTTTAGAATTTACAGGGGAGTTAGCTTACTTCGTCACCATCGCCACAGACTTCACAGTTACCTGCAATTACATCTCCGAAAGGAACATATGCATTGCCAGAGACTTTTCCATGTTCCATGACTTGTCCCTCAACAACAGCATGTCCACTTACTTCACCATAGTCAGTAATTATGGCTCCAAAACGGATTGTCGCATGGCCATGAATTTTAGCATGGCCAGATACCAAACAACACCCTTTAACCTCAGCATGTTCAAAGATTTGAGCATGGTCACCAACCATGCAACAATCTTTGATTTTCACATCGCCATAGACTATGGCGTAGTCGCATACTTGAGAATCACCAAGGACTTGGGCTTTGCCATAAACCTTGGCATTTTTATGAACCCAAGCCTTGCCTTCCTGGGAGAGATTACATTCTTTTTCAATGTAACCTCCCTGGTCACCCTTGCGGGCAATAACCTCACCAGATAGATTGGTAATGTCGCATAATGCTATCACCCTATAAAGTGTTACCCCTTCATAGTTAATAACATCATTTTCTGATAGTGTGTACTTCATAATTTAAGTTTAACATTAATGAGTTTGTAAGTGTAAATTATTATAGTTATTAAAATAATAATGTCAATACAAAGATAATTGATTCATTAAGCTTGATTATTCGATTTTTTTATATATAAAACTCAAAATGATTTATCTATAAAAAACATGAAATGCTAGATCGAATCAAAAAAAATCTCGTTGTGATAACCAAAGTATTCCTCGGAGTATTATTGCTTCAATTCTTTTTGCAAACATTTGTGACATTTAGACTTGGACGAGATTGAACATTTTGGAAATTAGTTTGGATGTGGAAAGAATTTTTGATTGTAGCTTTAACGATATTTGTGGTATATATCTTAGCTAGAAAAATAGAAAAGGAAAAAATAAAGAAAATGTGGGAAGAATTTCCACTCAAACGATTCGTAATAGTATTTTGTTTGACACTCCTTGTAGCATTTGTGATATCATTATTTAATTCATCGATTTCTAACTTCGTATTATCGGTCAGATATAGTATGTTTTGATATTTTATTTTTATTTTGTTCTATGTAATATCTTACCTGTTCTTTAACTTGAAATCTGAAAAAATAGCAGAACGATATTCAAAAATATTGAAATGGGTTTTGTGTGGAGCATTGATTCGATGGTGAATAATCCGACTTTGTCCAGCATTTATAGAATTGTTTTGATACAATCAGTGGAACTATGAATGAAAGGTATGAGAACAACCTCCTGTAGCGTATTACACACAGTACAAAGATGGATATGTCCGTAATCAATTTTTGTTTGAGAGACCAATTAGCCTTTGATTTTTCTTAGTAGCTTTTCGACCATTGTTCTTTATGTTGGTCTTGTACAAAAAATGAACTAAAAAACGGCTACTTCGATGATGACTATATGGAATAGTGTTGCTATCAACGTTTTCTCGTGCAGCTTGGTGAGCTTGGTTTGCACAGACAGTAATACTATTCTTTGCTCTATACTGGAAGCAGAATAAAAAATTGTTTCTGTGGTTTCTTATCCCTATAATATGTTTATTGTGAGTTGTCACCTACTATTGAAGAGATCAAATAATATATAGAGAATATTCTAATACGTGACACATCAAAGAACTTGTCGTAGCTGTCGGAAAAATAAAAGAAAAACCATTCTTGTGACAGTGAGCAGCTAGCGCTTGACCAGCATCTCACCATCTTTGAGAATGACAAGAATATAATCCAGAAAATCAGTACCTCCAAATTCGAATAGAATATTGATTGATAGCTTTCATTGGCTGGATGGCTTTGTACTTGTACATGAATTTCATTTGACTAAAAGCATTCAGAAAAGATTATCAAGATGAAAGAGCATCAAAAGAGATGAAACATCTTTCATTAATCATATTCGCATTTTCACTAGGAATGATAGGATTGAGTATTGAATGATTAGTCTTACATAGTTTTGTAGATAGAATGATAGTTTATCCATTTACAGCATTATTTGGTATGTATTTAGCAACTTATTATAGGGCAAAGTTATACTGAACTAAAGACATAAAATCTTTGTACTAAAAATAAATAATTTAAAAAGACTCAACAAATAATTATGTTGAGCCTTTTTTATATTTTCTTATATCTATAATCGTCATTTTTTCCTAAATCGGAATAGTAATCATCATCATATTGAAATCATTATTCATATCATGACAATGAATGTATAAGGAGAATCTTGTCCTGGTAATCACACATTCATACCATAAAGTCATGTGAGGAACGTCATAATTCATATAATTAAAGTAACAATTGTCAGAATTGAAATCATAGCGTTTGTTTTTACTGTCATCACAGTGTCATAAGAATCAAAAAGAGTATCAGTACTTTCAGTGACAATAGCAATATTACTCATAATCTTATCGTGTTTAAACTCCAAGTCCTCAAAATATACATCTAAATCTCCATGATACATTTTTTCTGAAAGTTTTCATAACTCTACAAGCAATTCTTGTTGTGGTAGCATTATATGTTTCAAGTTTATAGCATTACGTTTTTTTATCATTAAAGATCTAATTAAATCTTGATCAACTTTGGATGAAGAAAATACATGTCCTTCAAGTATAGATAAATCTTTTTTGAATTTAGTAATAGCTCACAAAACTTTATCATACATCACATCTATCATCATGTATAATACATAATATGGAGACATCTTGAAATCTTCTTTTCCATTTTCTAAAGCTTCCATATAATCTTTTCTAATTTCTTCAATATGGTTTGTCTCGTAAGTAGTCAAAGATATTATAAAATCTTTTCATAAAATGATATTAAATTCGTTGCTATAATATGCTTTAGTTCATTGATTAAACTTTGGAAAATGCAATACCAAAAATATAGAGTCATCGTAAACATCAACTTTATCCTGTGTATTAACTTCGGAAATATCTTCTTCTATAATTTCATGTAACTCATATTTTTTCACTAATTCTTTTATATCTTTTTCTGATGGATTCGAACAATGAAATCGAGTTACATCTCACATTTTTAATATTCTTTCCATAACTTTTGATACTTAACTAAAGGAAATATGAATCATCAGTTGATGAATTATTTCATCATTTATCTATATAATCTTTTACTACTTCTCAAAGAGCTTCAACCAAAACATCAAATTTTTGGGATTCCAATTCAGGATTTTCTGGTTCTTTGTTGGAAGAAAAACGATCTTTCAGCTGTATAATTATATCAACTTGCTTTTTCGGCCTAGTTACATCTTCAAATGGATATTGAATTCAATGCTCTAAAGTTAACATTATATCTCATTTTTTGAAAAGAGTATCCCATATTCATTTTTGATTAAAGGATATGGTTTCAACACTATCCCAATCAAAATGTTCAGTTTTATATTCAAGTAATCATTCTCGTAAATATAATGTGATCCCAGCATCTGTCATGACTAAACAATCCAAATATATATCACAAAAATCTATACAAAATTTTAACAAAAGTACAAATCCTATACCTGCAAACACTCGCCTTAAGTATGGCCAAGTCAAATATCTATTTAAGAGTAGAAATACAATCAGTACAACAGCTAAATAACAAAAATATTTAAACAATATTTCAAAAAAAACACTTCCATTGTGACCAATTACATGATGGATTTCGGAAGTGCTTATATTTCTTTTGATAATAGCTTTTCTGATCATACCTTACTTGTTGGGATAAAAGTACTACAGAAAAAATAATATCTATTTTTTCATAGCGTCAATTTTGCTTTGTTTTTCTAAGAATTTTTCCATTCTTCACTTTACGACTTTTTTTACAACTCTGTCTTTATTGAATACAGGGTGGCATTGATAACAAGTTTCAACTTTGATTGGTCCAGGAACTGTAGCATTTACTGTGAATTCAGCTCCACATACACATTGAACTTTTACACCCTTGTAATATTTTGCATGAATGTCTTTTTTCATTGTAAAACTTAATAACAAACTAAAATATTTTAATAAACTAGGTGCGATTTTTTTACAAAACAAAAATTTACACGAACTATAATTACATATTTTATCTCTATTTTCAAGTAATTTTATAAGAAAATAGTTATAAATAACGACACAATAAAATAGATATGAAAAAATGTCAATATTATGACTTGACTTTTTATACTAATAATTTATAACAGACTTTGGAAATTACAAAAAATTAGAATCAAACAAATAAAATCTCACAACAATGAAAAAACTATTAATTATTATCGCCGTTATGGCAGTGACGGCGATTTCAGGAAGGTCTCAGTCATACCCTTCTGCCTCAATAGGCTGCCAATTTCGATTCTCCGAAGGTGCTCGTGCGAGCAGGGTTCATGCCTCCTTTGATCGGCAATATGCCTATGTATCGTGGGGCATTAATGGGTATATACCCACATCCAAGTACCAAATTTGGGGTGTAGATTTCCACATAGGCCCAAGCTTCAAAGTTGCTCAATACGCACGAGTCAATACAGAATTTGTATTTGCTCGTGATAATGGGCATTGGAGCCCCGGATTGGCGGTACATGCTAGGTGGCTCATAATTGGGCCATTAGGGGTTTTTGGCCGTGTGCAATGCACATGTCCATTAGAGTTTGACCCTTTCATGGCAGGACAACTATTCCCCTCAATGACAATTGGAGTGTTTATCCAACGCTATCCCAGACAGTATCCAGCATGGGGTAAAAAGCCCAAAAAACGTTAACAACAAACACATTAGAACACTTGGATTTTCCAAGTGTTTTAATATATTATTTCAAAGAAAATTTTTGTCTCAAATACTGATTTAATTCTGAGTACTTTTGTTGCTCTTCTGCTCATGCAAATTTTCGAGCATAACTAAGCATATCTACCACACTTTGATAAACTTTTTTTGCTTGTTCTGGCTCAAGTTTTCTGGCTTCTGGATACTGGGTTCTGAGTTGCTTTGCATAATCTGCACTCATTGCTTGATACTTTTCTGGCATATCTCACCAAGTGGAAGTCAAAACAGCAATTACAGCATTTACAGCCTTCAAAGTCTCAGCATATTTTTTATCATCTTCGATTTTTTTGATTCTATTGTAATTTTTTGTGGCAAGTGATTTATTATAATTTTTTGCAAATCAATTCAGCAATCACACTCACTTAAAGTGAGATTTCCAGTACCTATCGATATTATAAACCATTACCTTTGGATTTTTAGCATCAATCGTTTGATTATTTCACGCATAAATTCATACATGAGTAATCTCGTTTTCAGACTCATAAGTATTTTTAAAGAAAATCAAATCTCAAATTTCAGCATCAGCTAAATCTTCTGAAAAAGAATTATTAGCTACAAATTGTGCTCACTGCAAAGCTGAAGTTCTTTCTAATGATATTCAAACATTAGCAAATATTACTTGGATAAATTTGCTACAATCCATAGATTCTCCCGGTAATTCTCAGTTTCATCCAAACTGATATGGAGTCTCAACATAAAGTTTTGCAATATTGAGTATTAATTCACGATCTTGTGCCGTAATTTGATTTGCCATGATGTTTATTTAAGTGTAAAACGGTATTATTTCATGAAAACAAAACCACCGACTTCTATCAAAACTATCTTTCCATCATCGTGCTTAAATCCTTCTGCATAAGTGAATACATAAGTTTTGTCTCAAATTTCAAATACTAGTGGATGGTCTGTATCCTCATTATTTACTACATAATCATAAATCATCTGAGTATATGGTGATAAATCCAGATGAATAACTTCACTTTCTATCGTAATATCAAATATATTATCATGAGAAGAATAAACAGTATTGTAATATCATCATCCCATTGGATACATTTTTTTGTATTCAGAAATATCCAGAGATGGGCGGTATCGACCTTTTTCATATATTCCTCGTATAAATCTATTATCATTGTCATATTCATAACTATATTCGTATCATAGATAATCATAAGTTAATCAATAACCATTAAATGTCGCTCAATCTTCATCGATTATTCAGTTTTTCCAATCTTCACTATCATATTCATTAGAAATGTCT